>ERZ1673702.1543-NODE-1543-length-23723-cov-47.866951_pt1 | contig 23723 bp, 20 predicted proteins | sample MGYA00580232_ERZ1673702 | MGnify/ENA primary metagenome ERZ1673702 (study PRJEB41218, sample SAMN15661792) | gut metagenome | host: Homo sapiens | place: Canada: London | collected 2015-08-20/2019-03-30 | study: EMG produced TPA metagenomics assembly of... | reverse complement strand
TGAAAAATATGGTGGAGGTATTAAACTTTCAAATTCTGAAAATACAGGTGGGGCGAGGGTAGAAATATTTTTCCTGAGTAGTCAAGAAACAAGCTAAATAGACCGCAATTAAGCTATGTAAAAGAAATTTTACATGAGAGCCAGCGGTCTGGCAGAGATAGCCAAAGTACTTCAGACTACGCCGAATTATCTGCTGGGTTTTGCAGATAATAATGATGGATTTGCGGACGAAGCGCTTGGTTTGTTGCGAGATGTGAAGGATCAGTCTGTAAGAGAGATTCTTTTGAAGCAGATCAGGGCACTGATTCGAAAAAATGTATTGCCTTTGTCCGTACATTGACTTATAATATGGGTAAAAGAAAGGGGCGTGATGATATGGCAGCTAAATCAGCAAATCTTTATGCAAGAATAGAGCCGGATGTTAAAGAACAGGCTGAGGGAATTCTGGCTACTTTGGGGATCCCGGCATCTAATGCTATCAATATGTTTTATAAGCAGATCATTCTAAATAGGGGGCTTCCGTTTGAGGTAAAGATTCCAACTGCGAGACCTGTTGATATTTCGAGAATGAACGCAGAGACTTTGGACATGGAACTTGAGAAAGGATATGCGGATATGCAGGCAGGGCGTACCAAATCTGCAGCTCAGGTTTTTGCGGATATCCGAAGGGATTATAATGTATGAAATATGATGTTACCTTTACGGAGCAGGCTGAGAACGATCTTCGCGGTATCTTTGAGTATATAGCATTTGATCTTCTTTCGCCTGAGAATGCAGCCGGACAGCTTGACCGGATCGAAGAAAAAATCCTTTCCTTGGGAGAGTATCCGAAGAAGTTCCGGCAATATGAAAGAGAGCCCTGGAAGAGTCGAAATACACGAGTTGTGCCTGTTGATAATTATGTTATTTTCTATATCCCCGATAAGACAAAGAAATTGGTTACAGTGATTCGGGTTATGTATTCCGGAAGAGATGTAGATAAGCAGCTTGATGAATTTACAAAGTTATAATCATAAATCCTATGAGGCGTATGAGACATTTGGTTTCATACGTCTTTTCTTTTTTACTTTTTTGAGTTGACTACCGGTCAACAGAAGTTGACCGTTTGACGAACGATTTATTCCGTGGCGTTCCGTAGAATGACATATGTAAGCAAGAGGTGACGCAAGCCTAACCTCCAAGAAATGTTATGGAGGTGCGAACATGTGCATTACAGAAGAAAAACTGGTGGAAGCCTACGGTAATTCAAATCCGCATGAACGCTTCCTACTGATCTACAAGAACTACAGCGTATTTCCTCAGTTGGTAGACTGTTACGAAACAGGGTTGTTTAATCGGATCCTTTTTGAAGTGGAATACAACAGGCGGAAGAAGAATGACGATGATCTGGGCGTTAGGGTTCAGACAAGCCATCTCAGCGATCTATCACCTCGGTTCTTATGAGATGATTATACAGGAAAGCGTGGAAAAAAGCGAATCCGTCAGAATGCCGAGTGGATAAGTTGTAAGGAGAAGGAAAAAGAGACTTCTGGAAAGAGAAAAAAAGGACAAAAGGGAGTACTCTGCAATGAAAAAAGAGGATAAAAGAGGGGGCTGGACAGAGATGTGGATAAGAAAATTTCAAGGGAGACATTTGTGCAAAATGAAAAAATAAATTTCGGCGATATGCACAAAAACATCCATTTACTGGCGTGGGTGTGAACTGTAACAGAAATCTAAGAAATCTGGCCTGGAGTCCGTTTTAAAGGACATAAAATGTGGATAATGAAAAGTGGAGTGAAAGGATAGAATGGAATTTATAGGTATCTATAATTAAATTATTGATATTTGAAGGCGTAAGTGTTATAATTTATTTTGAGTTATTGTAGGCTGCTAAAGCCGTTTGATGCTGCGTAGCATGTGAGGAATTGTGTAATGAGAGTAAGTTATAACAAGTTGTGGAAAATGCTTATCGATAAAAACATGAAGAAGATGGACTTGTTAGAAGCTATAGAAATGAGCCCGAATACGTTAGCAAAATTGGGACGTAATGAGGATGTATCAATGGATGTCCTAAAGCGGATCTGCGCATATTTGCAGTGCGATATCGGGGACATTATGGAGATGATTCCAGAGGATGAAAATGGACATTAAGAATAAACTACTAGCATACGGGAAAAAGAGCATCACACTTGAGGCTTTGACCGACTTACTGAAAGCAGATCCGGCGGACACGAAAGGCTTATATGATAGGATTTCTGAACTGGCTGGCGCTTCAATTTTGGAACCAGTAAAGAACTCAGGCCAGAACGGAAATCGTAAATATCCGCTGTTTAAGAAGTATCGGATCATGATAAAAGAAGAATCGAGTGAAGAGGTTGAAAAACAGATTCGACAGCTACATCCGGCTTTGCAAAGGACCGGATACCTATCTTTGCATTTAATATTCTTAACCAAAAGATCCAAGCTCGTTTTCATAAAGAGTTTCCGACTGATTATAGATTCCTTTTGACGAATGCATTTTATGATTATTTCACTGCAGAGAATCAGGATAATATTACAACGCTGACTGGAAATGATGATGTGTTGAAATTCAACACACCGTGGTAAATGAGTATGACGAAAGAAGAAGTATTAGCAAAGTATTTCAGCGAGAAAAAGGGCTTTCGTGATGTGCAGGAAGAGACAATTGATAGTCTTCTTGCAGGGAAGAATACGCTCTGCTTGATGCCAACTGGAGGCGGAAAGTCGTTGATCTATCAAGTAGCTGGTTTATGCATGGAGAAAACGACGATTATCATATCTCCTTTGATTGCGCTTATGAATCAGCAAAATGCCGAGATGCGAGCAAAGGGAATATCCACAGTTAGCTTTTCTGGAATGGATTATAAGAAACAGTTTGCGTTGATTACAGACATGGCAAATGGAGTAATGCCGCAATATATATTCACGTCTCCGGAGAGGATATCAAGTGATGGCTATCTGGAATATGCGCTGAACAAGCGAAGAGATGACATTGGTCTGGTTGTTGTCGATGAGGCACATTGTATATCTCAGTGGGGCGATGGATTCCGCCCGGCATATCGAAATATTCCAGATTTCTTAGATCGGATATTTGGAGGAGACGGTTGGCCGGCAACGCTGTGCCTCACCGCGACGCTAAACGAAGAACAGCAACAGCAGGTAATCAAAGATTTTCATATCAGCAATGTTGTTAAAGGTGAAAACCTATGGCGTAAGAATCTTTATCTTGAAATCTTAAATCTTAAGGATGGCAAGGAAGATACAAAGGATTGATCATTGATGCTGCCAGAGGCTGGAACGATGCACCAACTCCAGAGGAAGTGGCACTGTATGGTCATGGAATTGTTCCTATTAGATTCAGATGTGGATGTGCAGATCAGACCGCTGGCAGACGGAGGCGAAGGAACGGTAGACGCGCTTGTTGCAGGAATGAATGGCATGAAACAGGAGATTCAGGTGACAGGACCACTAGGAACACCGGTAGTCTGTGAATATGGAATCATTGAAAGCAGCAAGACGGCAGTAATTGAGATGGCAGGAGCAGCGGGAATTACACTGGTACCGGATGAAAAGAAGAATCCACTCTACACAACGACTTACGGTGTCGGGGAAGTAATCAAAGATGCGATTGGAAAAGGCTGTAGAAGATTTATCATCGGAATCGGAGGCAGTGCAACGAATGACGGAGGTATCGGGATGCTGCAGGCACTTGGATTCGGATTCATGAACAAGAATGGACAGCCGGTACCATTTGGTGCAAGAGGTCTGGAAGAACTGGAGACGATCACGGATACCTATGTGATACCAGAACTGAAAGAATGTGAGTTCCGGATTGCGTGTGATGTAACAAATACGCTGTGTGGAGAGCAGGGAGCAAGTGCTGTTTACGGACCGCAGAAAGGAGCAACGCCATCTATGATCATGCAGATGGACAAATGGCTGGCATATTATGCGGCACTGGCAAAAGAAAAATTTCCGAAAGCAAATGCAAAACAGGCCGGAACCGGAGCTGCCGGAGGACTGGGATTCGCATTTTTAACATTTACCAATGCAGTGCTGGAATCCGGGATCAAGATCGTACTGGAGGAGACACAGCTGGAAGAATATATCAAAGATGCGGATCTGGTAGTTACGGGAGAAGGAAGACTGGACAGACAGACGGCGATGGGAAAAGCACCGATCGGAGTAGCAAAGCTGGCTAAAAAATACGGAAAGACAGTGATTGCATTTGCAGGATCGGTAGAACGGGATGCAAGAGAATGTAACGAGCATGGAATTGACGCATTCTTCCCGGTTTTACGAAGCATTACCACGCTGGAAGAAGCCATGAAGAATGAAAATGCGAAGAGAAACCTGGCGGATACTGCGGAACAAGTATACCGTTTATGGAGATAAGGCAGAACAGGTAAAAAATGAAAAGAAATAAAGTCTGATACTTGGTGCACTCATCGGTGGCATAATCGGAAGCGGAAGTCTTATCTTTTACGTTATCCTGACGCCTGTGGTGAAATTGCAAAGATGATTGAAGGAAAGCGAGGATGAGAAAATGAAGCAATATGTAACGCTTGATAAAAGAAGTAAGAAAGCGCAGAGGGAATATTATGCTAAGCAGCGAACAACATGGGGAGAACTGAATCCGGTTACAAGATCAGTTCCGAGTGGAAAGGCTTACAACAGAAAAAAGGAAAAGCAGAGAATCGGTGTTGAATTCAGAAATGGATTTGATACCGATTTTTTGCGAAGTTTAGTGTTGTTCATACATTTTAGGATTAACGAAAGGAGCGAATAATCATGAAGAGATATAGGTTTTGAGAGCCAGGGTAGGGGGTATTGTCACTGGTTCAAGCACAATAGTGTAATTTCGAGCAAAAAGCCAAAACAGAATTGATATTTTGCTCGAAATAATGTATACTTTGAGCAGAACAGGAAATTCTAGTTTCAAAGGAGATGTGGGGGTTATGAAATCTAGTGAACAATTTGCAATTGAATGGAATCGTTCAAAACGTGCAATCAATGATTTGTGCAATAAAGGAAAAATCCCAGGTGCTATAAAAGAAGGAAGAAAGTGGCTTATTCCGGATGACGCAGTAAGACCTGTTGATAAGAGAGTTTCTTCAGGGAAGTACGCAAAGAAGAAGGCTGCGAATAATAAGTCATTACCTATTGGTATTTCTGATTATGTCAGAGCACAGGCAGATTATTACTATGTAGATAAGACTTTGCTTATAAAGGAATTCCTTGATCAGAAGCCATTGGTTTCTTTGTTTACAAGGCCGAGACGTTTCGGAAAGACATTGAACATGGATATGCTCAGAGTTTTTTTTGAGATTTCAGAGGAGGATACAAGTAAATATTTCGAGAATAAAGCAATCTGGAGATGCGGTGAAGAATATCGCAGACAGCAGGGACAGTATCCAGTTGTATTCCTTACTTTCAAAGATGTTAAGTTTGATTCCTGGAAAGCAACTCTTGATAAGATTAAAGATCTTTTGCAGGAGGAGTTTGGAAGACATCAGGAGATTGCAGATAGTGATAGACTTGCAGAGTATGAAAAGACCTATTTTGCGAAAATCATAAATGGCGAGGCCTCAGAAGTTGACTTGACTGTATCATTAGCAAAGTTATCTCAGATGCTTACAAAACATTATGGTAAAGCGCCAATCATTATTATTGATGAATATGACACACCGATTCAAGAAGGTTATTCCAAGGATTTTTATGATGAAATAATTGGATTCATGAGAAATTTCTTCTCTGGAGCATTTAAGGATAATAAGAATCTAACTTATGGATTCCTAACTGGTATTCTTCGGATTGCTCAGGAGAGCATCTTTAGTGGCCTGAATAATTTAACAGTGAATTCTGTGATGGATGAAAAGTATGATCAGTTCTTTGGATTTACTGCTTCAGAAGTCAGAGATATGCTGGAGTATTATGGTGCCCTGGATAAAGAAGCAGAGCTGAAGGATTGGTATGACGGATATTTATTTGGATCTACAGAGATCTATAATCCGTGGTCAGTAATCAATTATATTTCTAAAGGCTGCATTCCGCAGGCCTATTGGGTAAATACCGGAAAAAATGAAATTCTGGAAGATGTCCTTAAGGTGGCAACGGATGATATTACTGAAAGACTTTATTCTTTGCTACAAGGCGAAAGAGTTATTGCCCAAATTGATCAGAATGTTGTTTATAGATCTCTTTCAGAGGATCCGGCAAATATTTACAGTTTACTGTTAGTAGCTGGCTATTTGAAAACACCAAAGAAAGAATTGCAGGCAGATGGTTCTTATCTGTGCGAGGTATCCATTCCGAACAGAGAGATTGCAGCCGTATATAAGAGTGAAATATTATCGCACCTGTTACAGATTGGAGCTATCACAAGAACGACCGCCAATAAGATTGCAGAAAGTCTTTATGCAAATGATTATAAGAAACTGCAGAAAGCAATTGCTGAATATATGGATAAATCCATCAGCTTCTATGATGCTGGCGCAGAAGGATTTTATCATGGATTAGTTCTTGGTTTGATCGCTTTGATGGATAATCAGTATAAGATTAAGTCAAACAGAGAGTCCGGGGATGGACGATATGATATTAGTCTATTCCCAAGAGAAGGTAGATATCCTGGAATCATTATGGAGCTTAAGTGGAAAAAGGACTTGAGTGCAGATGAGCTTTCAGGGCTTGCAGATGAAGCGTTAATTCAGATTGATGAGAAGAGATATGACGCTGAAATGAAAGAAGATGGCATTCAGGATATTTTGAAATTTGGAATTGCATTTTCTGGAAAGAAGGTAAGTGTCAAAACAAAATAAGATTAAGCATCGTTTTGGAGACGAAAAAGGTGCGATGCACAGTAGAAAAGAAGGGAAAATAACGGTATGGGAATGACTTTATCTATGGAGGAAAAGGTGCAGACAGCAGCTGAGGCGGTGATCCATGCACCGGCAGCTGGCGAAACAGTAACTGGCAGAATAGTGCATGCAGAGGATTTTGATCCGCTGTTTGCCATGTCCGAGGAGGATTGTGTCGAAGGGTTTATCAAGCGTGAAATGCAGCGCGCCGGGATCACGGAAGAACAGAATCTGATCCCGGAGGATATGCTGCGCAGAAAAAATATACTGAATGCCGTTTTGGCGGTTCTGTTATTCGTATACATATCTCTGTTTTTCTTTCATTTTCCGATGAAAACCTATGTGATCGGACTCATGATCCTGGTGGTATATGCATTTTTGACCAGCCGTTATCAGCTGATAAAATATTTGAAAAAGGAGATCAGATCCAGATCCCAGGAGAAAATCTCGAATATTGTCATGAATGTGAAGGCATCCATGGTGCCGGATTACAGCAAAAAGTTAAAATGGGCTCTCATGGCGGTGGCTGTGGCAGGCTCGCTACTGCTGTTCAGTAAGCCCAGGATCTTCTATGAGCAGGCAGATGACGGATATTATGTACGGTTTTATGTCTATGGTCTGACGAATATGACGACGGCGACCATTCCTGATACCTATCAGGGGGAGAAAGTAGTGGGCCTGCGCGGCAACACCTTTTCCAATATGCCCTTTTTAACAGAAGTAACGCTGCCGGACAGCATTACGGAGATCCGTGGACAGGCATTTAAAAACTGCAGAAGTCTGGAAAGTGTAACATTGCCGGAGCATCTGACGTATCTGGGCGGGGAAGCTTTTTACCATTGCAGCAGTCTGGAGGAGGTAAATCTTCCGGCGGGACTGACGGAGATCCGCGGCAACACCTTTGAAGAATGTAGCAGCCTGTTGCGCATAGAGATCCCGGATAACGTGACCAGGATCGGCGGACACGCGTTTTATGGAAATACCAGTCTGGAAGAGGTGGTGATCTCCCCGGACAGCAAGCTGCAGCAGATCGGGTCTTCCGCTTTCCGGTGCTGTGATTCTCTGCGGGAGATCACACTGCCCCGGGGCGTATCTGTCAATGAGCGTGCTTTCAAGGAGACACCTGTAAGGATCGATTACTATGAATACTAAATTTATTCATTTGTTATATGTGCCGACCATGGCATGTAACATGCAGTGCCGGTACTGTTATCTGGAGGACCACACCGTAGATACCCTGCGGGGCGGAGATTGCCTGGAGACCCTGCAATATGCCATCGCGAAATTCCGTGAAGCGGATGTGGTGCCTTTTAATATTTCCCTGCATGGCGGCGAGGTGACCACTTTACCAAAGCAGGAATTCCATGACTTGATCCAATATATCAGCAGATACTATCAGGAAAACCGTGAACTCATCACGGATGCCGGCTTCAGGGTAGGGCATCCCCACATCAAGACGAACCTGTACGGACTGGACAGACACATCGAGACCATCTGTGAGTTCAACGTGTCCATATCGGGCAGCCTGGATCTGCCGCTTTCCCTGCATGAAAAATACAGGGTGACGAAAGGCGGAGAGGGCACACTGGAACGGATACTGGATAATATCCGACTGCTGGAGGAGATCCCTGACAAGAAAAAAGTATCTGCCACGATCTTTCGGGAGCATTTCGAACAGCTGGATCAGATCATTGAAGATATCAGATTTCTGGACCGGAACACGTGCCTGGATATGAATGATTTTAATTTTATGATAGGGTTTGACTACAATTCCTGTGGCCTGCTGCATCACATGAGTGAAGAGGAACAGCTGATCTTTTACCGGCGAATGCACGAGGCTTTTGACGGGACCAATCTGGATGCCGGGGTCAACGGTGCATGGTTCGATGAGTTCGGGCCGGAATACTGCACCAACTGCGATAATTGCGGAGAGAAATTTTTCCTGTTGGAGCGTAACGGAGACATCTATTCCTGTGTCAGAGGTCAGAAGAACGAAGATTTTTACTACGGTAATATCTACCGTGACACGGTGGACATCATTTTGAAAACCGCTGCACGCAAGATCTTCCAAAACCATAACAGACAACCGTTTCCCGAGGAATGTGCGAGGTGCGCTTACCTGTATCTGTGCAAAACGGGCTGCCCTTTTGTGAAAAACGTATATGGATCCGGCAAAAGCTACACCTGCCTGCTGCAACAGCAGATGTACCGGGACCGCGGCTATGTCCCGGATGCTTCTGCTGACGAGACGGCATATGAATATGTGACGAAGATGCGCCTCGAGGAGCCGGAAAAGTATCTGCCTGCCAAGACATCCGCAGAATATCCTGCCCTGGAACAGATCATTGCACAAGATGCGAAGCTGAAATATATCTATGACAGCGGTGTGTTTGAACTGGACGTGGATGGAGACAGATATCCGCTGATCTCCCAGATCCTTAGGAAGTCCAGGGAGATCCTATATCTGACACCCATCAGTACGGTAAAGCTGCGCATGAAAAAGCATATGTTGCAGGAAGAATGCGATTATCCGGAGAACAACGCATTGTACCTGATGCTGTTGTCCGGAGATCTCGTGACTTACGGGGATGAGGGGAGAACAAAGCAGCGGCACATTGCCACGAATCAGATTTATAAAGGGGTGTTGGACCATTCCGGGGATAACGAAGAAGAATGGTATGTATATGATATTTCCGGGCTCCTGCGCGAATATGCAAAGGAATATGCCACGGGCAGCCCGAACAATCTGTTGTGCACCACTACGGAGCTGAGAGACTGCCATTACCGGAAACAGGAAAATAATGCCTATTACCATATACAGGCCATCAATCTCCCCTTTCAGAACATTGAATTTTACTATCTGACACTGGATCCAAAAAATGACAAGGAGGCTTTCCATGAATTTTGAACCGCAGACCTATGAAGAACTGATCCGCATGAAGCGTTGTGTGGAACTGACAAAATATTATGAGGTGACAGAGGAGGAGCTTTGGGAGATCTATCATTTCCTGGAGCAGGAGCCGGAGGCTTTCATCAAGGGAGGCAGACAGAATCTGTCCCTCATCATCGGACAGAATACCGCCAAAACCCAGAAGGTGATCATGGCGAACTGCACCGACAGCAGCATTGACGGAATCCTGTTGTCACGGACGGAATTCAAAGTGTTCCCTCATTACACACCATCCTCAGGCTCCGGCAGCAGCGGTGGTTCCTCTTCCAACAACAATAATAACAATAACAACAATAATAACAACAATAACAGATAGGACACGAAAGCAATGGCATTCATATCCGAAACACTTCAAATGCGCAGGCTTACAGAAAGCGGCGTCAATATCAAGACTACTTACATCGTCGATGGCACCCTGAGATACCGGTCCACAGACGGAACCTGTCAGGATGACGTGCACAGTGGTATCCGCTGCCGCAAAGAATATTTCCGGCAGGGAAAATTGCTCCATACAGAGAAAATCTTCGATTCCCGCATGGAGTATACCTATGTATCCGGAATGGATGAAGAGGCACAGCATACCTGTGAGAACTGCGGCTTTACCGGCAAAGTAAAGGAATTTGTGAACGGCTGTCCCTGCTGTGATGCGGCCTCCAACATTGACTACGCAGACAAAGAGCTGGGCAGCAAGCACCATTATGACCTGGTATTGCAAAGCCCGGTCTACCGGATCGTCACGGGAGTGGTAGACTACATCATATCATTCCTGCTATGCAGCCTGTGGATCATAAATACCTCCAGGACCTTCAATGGCTATGATGTGGGCAAGATTTTCATCTACAGCACAATCCTGGCTATGATCCTCTATTACTTTTTCTACCTGTGCGATGCTTATGCGGTACTGGGGCCTGTCAGACGATACAAAGAAAAACAGAACCGTCGGCAGCAGGAATTCTGGACCGGCACCGGCATCGACAAAAAGCGGTTCTATAATAACCTGAACTACGAAGCCGGCAGACGCTACTATTCCCGGCCGGATGTCATTGATTACGACATTATGGACTACACCGGTCTGCAGGAGCATGTGGAGAACGGCATACTGTGCGTGGATGTGGAGCTGCAGGTCAGACTGGTGTATCTGCGAGGTGGGCGGATCACATCCGCATATCAGAAGGATACCTTCTCCCTTCGCCACAATGACAGAGTCATGACCCTGGACAGCGGGATCCACGTGATCAAATGCCCCAAATGCGACGCCAATATTGATGTGACCAAAGGCGTGTGTGAATATTGCGGGACCGAGATCGACAGCCTGCAGGAATGGAAGCGGATAAAAAAATAAGATTTGGGAAAAAATGTTGTTCACGCTCAAAAAATGCATTATAATTAAAAATACAAAAATGTTGATGGAGATTACATTTTTGCATTACAAAATGTTGATTGCAAACACTAAACGTAATAGAATATGTTGATTTGAGGTGCTTTATGCTGAAAAGAAAAGCGACAGATTACATTAAAAACTGGTTAAATACAAAAGACAGAAAATGCCTGGTAGTCCAAGGAGCCAGACAGACTGGGAAGACATACATCATCGAGCGGTTTGCAGAGGAAAATTTTGAGGAGCTGGTTGAAATTAATTTCAAACAGATGCCCTCGGCAATGGAGATTTTTTCCGGAGATCTTACGGTAGACAATATGGTTATGGCTATGCGTTTCCGTTTTCCGGACAAGAAAATTATCCCCGGGAAAACTTTGATTTTTCTGGATGAAATCCAGGAATGTCAGGAAGCGATCACATCACTCAAATTCTGGGCGATCGATAACAGATATGATGTCATTACTTCAGGGTCACTTCTGGGAATTGATTATAAACGCGCATCGTCCTATCCTGTTGGCTATGTTGATTATCTGAGAATGTACGGGATGGATTTCGAGGAATTTCTCTGGGGAATGGGGATTTCCGAAGATATGATAGGGAAGCTTTGTGGATATCTGCACTCTAAAACGGTAATTCCGGAGGCGATTCATTCGCAAATGATGAATTACTACAGACAGTATGTTGCGACAGGCGGTATGCCGGAAGTAGTACAGAAGTATATAAATACAAAGGATTTCAGAGAAGTTGACAAGGTTCAAAGAAGTCTTTTACAAGGATATCAGTACGATATAGCCCATTATGCAACCGCAGAAGAAAAGGTCAAAGCAGAGAAGTGCTATCTGTCGCTTGCAAAGCAGCTGTTAGATAAGGAAAACCATAAATTTCAATATAAAGAGATTGAGCATGGAGGAAGAGCACAAAAATATTATTCGAGTGTTGAATGGCTGCTTCGGGCAGATATGGTGCAATTATGCAAATTGGTGACAGATGTCAGATTCGATCTGGACGATTATGCAAGAGATGATTTTTTCCGGGCATACACAACCGATCTGTCATTGCTGATGGCGATGAAGGACTTTTCCTTAAAGCAGCATATTGTAGAAAATACTTTGACCGGGAATTCCAAAGGTGGTATCTATGAATGCGCAATAGCAGATGCTCTATATAAGAAGGGATATCAGATCTATTTTTATAAAAATGAGACAGCGAGAAAAGAAATCGATGTTATCATCCAAAAAGACGGAAAACTCGTTCCGATTGAAGTCAAGAGCGGAAACACTCAGGCAAATTCATTAAAATGGCTTATGAAAAATAATCGAGATATATCGTATGGATATAAATTTGCGGATGGTAACATCGGTGTGAGCGAAGAGGGGATTATTACGTTACCACTATATATGGTTGCGTTTATTTAGAGGAAAAACGGATGGAACATTTTGAACAGATCAACGAAACTTCTTACTTGTCGGTACAGAATGCATCGATATACCGGAAAATTATGAGATGCTTTTACAGGGAATACGAAAAGATGCATTTTCAGCTGTATAAAGAAGATATTTACAGGTTCTTGAAAGAGGATGAAGCATTCGAAGCGTATTCCATGGAGCAGCTGGTTCAGGATCTGGAAGCACTTGTTAAGTGGAAAAATCTTACACCGATACAGGATCCGGGCAAAGTGTACACAATAGCGGATTATAAAAATAAGCAATACCGCTATACGATGTCGGAATATGCTGTGGAGATCGAGCGTCTGACGGTACGTTTGGAAAATTTATTTCTGGAATCGGGAAATCTATCGACCAACTTTTTTGTCCGTCTGGAGAGAAGTCTGGATGAGACGGAGAACATGGAGAATGCAGAGCTTCGCACGGTGAACGAATGGTGGCAGACGCTGCAGGAGGATTTTAAACGACTCAACCAGAACTATCAGGATTATCTGCGGGACTTTTACTCCGGGAAAACGGAAAAACTGATGAAATCCGTGGAATTCATGGTTCATAAGGACAAATTTATCAAATACCTGAATGAGTTTGTGCAGGAATTGCAGCGGCATTCCAAACGGATGGAACAGCTGCTGGAAAAGAATACAGAGTGTATGGAGAATACGATTCTGGAGCGGGTTGTGGCAAGTGAACTGGATATTCCCCACGCACTGTTGGAAATACATGGCAACGCCGAGCCGAGCATACGGGAAAATGTATACGGAAAATGGTATTCCCTGAAAAACTGGTTCGTGGACGGACGGGGACAGGAATGCGAAGCTAAAAAAGTATTGAAGATCACCAGCGATATTATACGCAACATTATTCAAAATGCAGCCCTGATCGTACAGGTTCAGAACTGGGGCATCAGCCGAAAGGATGATTATAAAAAATTTCTGGAATTGTTCTTGAAATGTGAGGATCTGGAGGAAGCCCATAAATTGTCGGCGCATGTCTTCGGAGTGCAGCAGATTGAGCATTATAAGACTAATATTCCGAGAGACGAGGATGGTATTAATAACAGTGTTTATCAGGAAGAGCCGGCAATGTTTTTGCTGAAGCCACACACGAGAGGGTATCGTGAGAGAAAAGACAGAACAGGTTTTGCCGATAAATCGTTAGAAAAAATGGCACAGCGGGAAAGCTACCTGCGACAGGTGCAGAAGCAGAAGGAAGTGGTACTCCGGTATATTAGGGAGAAGAAGATTCGGTTTGCGGAGATTGATGAAGTGGTTTCCGAAGACACACGCGCCATTTTCCTGCAGTGGATCGCACAGGCTAATATGAGTTCGGAGAAGATGGGACGGACGGAATACGGACAGGAGTATCAACTGAGGAAAAAGGAAGGCAGCTGTGTACTGAAATGCGAAGACGGCGATCTGAAAATGCCGGATTATACATTGGAGTTTAAATAAGTATGAATGAAATCAGAACCTTAATGGAAAAATTCTGGATCTGCCGGGACAGTGACAAGGAGACTTTCTATAAAGTAAAACGGGACATTCCGAACTTTCAACGTTTTATCAGAGAACAACTGGGATGGAAGCTGATACATACAGAGAAGCTGTTAAAACTGGAGAAGAGGCCAGCGCATGCAGAAGCATTTATGGGAATCAGTGAATTTACGGACATTCGGGACTACTGCATACTATGTGTGGTGTTGATGTATCTGGAGGATGCCGAGGAGGGCAGGCAGTTTTTGCTGTCGGAACTGATTGACTATGTGGAGACACAACTGAAAAATTACATGCCGGTGGACTGGACTTCTTTTACACAGAGAAAATCACTGGTCCGCGTATTGCAGTATATGGAACGGCTGCAGATGCTCAGAGTGTATGAAGGAAAAAGTGAATCCTTCAGCCAGGAAGCCGGGCAGGAAGTACTGTATGAAAATACAGGCTATTCGAAATATTTTACCAGTAGCTTTACTACCGACATTTCCGGATATGAATCCTGGAAGGATTTTGAAAAGACAGATTTTGAGGAATTTGAGGAAAACAGAGGATCACGACGTATTAACCGGGTATACAGGCAGCTGGCAGTCTGTCCGGCACTTTACTGGGACAGTACAGAGGACGCTGATGCACTATACTTGAAAAATCAGAGACAATGGGTCGGCAAATATTTGCGGGAAAATTTGGGTGGTAATCTGGATATCTATCGTAATGCGGCATTTCTTACACTGGATACAGATGACTGCTACGGAAACGTGCACCCGAGAGATGCCCAAATCTCGGAAAGCGTCCTGATCGTATGTGCAGAGATACAGAGGCAATTGACAGAGGGACAATTGGAATTACAAGAGGATGAATGTATTGCAATGACAAAGCAGGCATTTTCCCGGATTATCACAAACTGTAGAAACAAGTGGAAGAATGCATGGAGCAAGGAATATTGCGAAATGGACGAGGACAGGCTTGTGGAAACCATTTTAAAGTATATGACGGACTGGATGATGGTACGCAGTGAGGAGGAACGGATCACCGTATTGCCTGCGGTGGGCAGGCTGGCAGGACAGTATCCTTCCGATTACAAAGGAGACGGAGAAGAATGAACGAACGTTGGAAAATGAACCGGATCGGGTTTGTGAATTTCTGGTTATATGACGAAGAGGACTTTGAATTCGAGGATGGGAAACTGCTTCTGCGCGGACAGAACGGCTCCGGAAAATCCATCACGACACAGAGCTTTATTCCGTTTGTACTGGACGGAGACCGTACCCCCAGCCGACTGGATCCGTTTGGTTCCAGTGACCGCCGGATGGAATACTATTTTTTGGGAGAAGAGGGCAAGGAGGAGTCTACCGGTTATCTGTTTCTGGAATTTTGGAAAGAAGACTCCGGAGAGTACCGCACCATTGGAATCGGACAAAAGGCAAAACGCGGAAAACCGATGGATTTCTGGGGCTTTGTGATCCTGGACGGGCGCAGAGTGGGATATGATCTGTGGCTGTATAAGGAAGTGGGATCCAACAAAATTCCCCGGGATAAGCGTGAGATGAAGGCGGAACTGGGCGAAGATAATTTTTTCACAGACAGCCCGTCGGAATATAAGAAGCATGTCAACCAGTATATTTTCGGTTTTCGTAAGGAAGAACAGTATGAGCAGTTCATCAAACTGTTGGTGAAGGTGCGGGCTCCCAAACTTTCCAAAGAGTTTAAACCGACCAAGGTATATGATATTCTGAATGATTCCCTGCAGACTTTGACGGATGAGGATCTGCGCCCTATGGTAGATGCGATGGAAAAAATGGATGAGATCCAGGATAGTCTGGAGATGCTCAACCGCGCCTTCGATGATGTGAAGATCATCCGCAATGAATATACCCGTTATAACCAGTATATGCTGGCAAAAAAGGCTCTGGGCTACCTGAACAAGAAGCAGGAAGTGGAGAGAGAACAGGGAATACTGGAGGGGAAGGAACAGCTGCAGCGTGAGGCACAGGAAGAGCAGAGCAGGGCAGCACAGGATACTGAGAGACTTGCGGCAGAGAAAAAGCTGAAAGAAACGGAGCGCAATGCGCTTCTGGATCCGGAACTCGAGGATGCAGACCGCAAACTGGAGAAATTAAAGACAGAGTATCAGGAGGCTGCGGATGGAGAATGCCGCTGGGAGAAAAAGATCGAGGATGGCAGGGAGCGGATCCGGGACGAAGAGATGACTCTGAAAAAGCTGGAGGAACAGATGGAACTCCGCCGGGATACCTTGAAGGAAAAACGGGAAGAGCTGGAGGAACAACAGGAAATCCTGCAATGGGAACATCATGAGAAGGCGAAAGAGAAAATCAGTCTGGAAGAATACGAAGAAAGAGATGAGATTGCAGAGCATCTGCAAATATGGAAAAACCAGCTGACGGCAGGAAGAACAGCTCTCGGACAATATGAGCTGATCTTAGGACAGTACGAGGAAGCCGCCAGTCTTCTGGAAGAGACGAAGAAGGAAAAAGCGGAGGAAGAACAACGGCTGGAAATGGCAGAAGAACAGGTGTCGGACAGAATCGATGCATGGATCACGGAAGTCTTTCATAGAGCAGAAACAGCCGCGGAATGGCATCCGGAACGTGAGGTTCTCCTACAGGCGGAACAGAAAGCAAGACAATACGAGACCGTAGCGGATGGCGTGGAGATACAGAGGGGCTTCCGTGCAGATTATGAAAGACAACGTCATCAGCTTACAGACGAAAAGAATGAGAAGCAGTATCAGAGGGAGATGCAGGAGGAAATCCTGAAAGAAGTCCGGGAACAGCTGAAGAAAGTGCAGGAGCAGCAGGAACTGGAGCCGGAACGGGATGAGGCAGTCGAAGCATCCAGAGCATCCCTGGCGCAGTCTGGGATTACTGCCATTCCGTTTTACAGAACGGTAGAGTTCGCAAAGGAGCTGGATGAGACTGCCTGTGCAAGGCTGGAGGCACAATTACAGATGTCCGGAATGCTGGATGCCCTGGTGGTGACGAGGGAAGATTTTGCGAAAATAAAAGCGGAGCATCCGGAATTTCTGGATGCGGTTCTGCAGACAGACGGACAGGGCAACAGCCGCTTTTGTGGATTGACAGTAAGTGATGATCTGCCGCAGGAACTGAGGACTCCGGTATTGGAAATCCTCAGTAACATTTATGAAGAAGAAGGAAAGACACAGGGAATCTGTTTTGGCGCAGACGGCAGCTTCCGGCAGGGAATCTTAGCCGGTAAAGCTCACAAGCAGGCAGCAGAATATGTAGGATATCTCGCAAGAAAACGGAGAAAAGAACAAAAAATCCGGGAACTGCAGGAACAGATAGAAAGCATCAGCAAAACCATAGCAGAATGGAATGCTGAAATTACGCAATTACAGGAACGAATGGACAGATTACAGACGGAATATCAGGAGATCCCTGATTTTTCGGAGATTCAGATCGCATTGTCGGAGAAAAGAGAACTGGAACGTATTCTGGAGACGTTGGAGAATGAATATCTGAAACAGCAGGCTCAGGAGCATAGGCTTTCCGAACAGAAGAACCGGCAATATCAGGAAGTATTGAAGCTTTGTAAAATGCTGCCCTATGAAAGAACGACAGAGGCTTATGAGGAAGTCTGCGGCGCAGTGGAAGAATACGGAAGGATATGGCAGAGTATAAGACGTGAACTACTCCATATGCAGACGGAGCAGATCAGTTGTCTGGATAAAAAAGGACGGATAGACCAATACAACGATGATCTGGAGGAAGCCTTTACAGAAAAAAGAGCTTACAGTACCCGTGCAAAGGCCTGCGAGATCCGGATCCGCCAGCTGGAAGAGTATCTGAGGAGTCCGGAACTGCTGGAAAAGGCAAACCGGCTGAAACAGGTGAAGGATGAACTGGAACAGATCAGTAAAAAAATAAATGATTTGGAAATAGAGATGGCGAAACGTGAAGGAATGTTGCAGGGCTTGCTGAAAGACCTTCCGGAACAAAAAGCAAAACTGCAGGGATTGATTATGGAGGAAACGGCACTCAGAAGCTATTTTGAAGAGGAACTGGATCTGAGACTGATTTTGAACCGGGAAGGCCGCACAATCTGTGAATGTGCCGAAGAGGCAGTGAAATTAGTAAGTGACAGTGAGAAGAACAGAGAGTCTGTTGATATGCTTCAGTCCTTGCATGATAAATATCATAAACATAATGGAAGCCTTGCAAGCTATGGAACGTCCATAGAAGAGTGCTTTGGTGATACAGAAATTGTGGGAGCTATACGTAAGCGATATCGTATTATCTCTGTCTGGAATGGCAAGAAAGTATATCTGGAGGAATTTTACAATATCCTGAAGACCGCTATCGAAGAGACAGAACTGCTGATACAGAAAAAGGACCGGGAGCTTTTCGAAGATATCCTGTCCCAGACGATCAGCCAGCAGCTTACGGACCGCATAGCAGAGAGCAGAAAATGGGCAAAAGACATGTCGAAGCTCATGCAGGAGATCGATACATCTATGGGTCTTCGCTTTTCCCTGGAATGGAAACCCTGCAAAGCCGACAATGACAAAGAACTGGATACAGCGGATCTGGAGCAGATCCTTCTACGCGACAGAGAGCTGCTTACCCTGGATGATATTGAAAAAGTAGCAGGTCATTTCCGCAGCAAGATCCGTGCAGAAAAGGCAAAGCTGGAAGAGACGGGCACGATCATTAATTACATGGAGCTGGTAAGAGATGCTCTGGATTACCGGAAATGGTTTGAATTCCAGATGTTTTACCGGCGCGGGGATGAGACGAAGAAGCCACTGACCAATGCTGCGTTTAACCGGTTCAGTGGAGGTGAAAAAGCAATGGCAATGTATGTGCCGCTGTTCGGAGCAGTAAACGCACAGTATAAAAAGGCGGATAATAAAGATCACCCCAGGATCATTGCGCTGGATGAGGCATTTGCCGGTGTCGATGACAAGAATATCAAAAGTATGTTTGAACTGGTCCATAAACTGGATTTTGATTATATCATGAATTCCCAGGCTCTGTGGGGATGCTTTGAGACGGTCAAAGGTCTTCGGATCGCGGAACTGCACCGCCCGGAGAACTCCCAGGTGGTATCGGTGATCCGGTATACATGGAACGGACATGAGAGGACTCTGGATGAACAATAATGAAGCATGTGCGGCATATTTTAAGGGAAATCCGGCATACCGGAGGTGCTTTTTAGAATTTGAAAAGAAATGGAATTCTTATGGGAGAGCAAAGGGAATCATTACACTGAAGCATACTTCCGAAGAAGAACGGAGAGCCATCGGCGGGATACTCGGAAAGACATTTTATGAAGATGCCATACGTTTTCCCTTTGCAGAATTTGAAAAAGGACTGCAATGCACAAAATTTGCTCCTGTAAATTTCGAAGAGGTTCTGGAAGCATATTTTGCCAGAAAAATGATAACCACGCAGAAGATGCGGATGGAGGAAGAGCGCAGCAGGGCGGAATTTTTTGAAACAGTGGAAGGTTGTCTGACAGAGTGTGCCGGCCCGGATTCAGTTGTTGTCTTCTGGCTGCGGGAAATGTATTCCAAAAAGAAGTTTGGCTATCAGACAGTGATCAGAGAATACGGAAGAGACAGAGAACGGACGGAAAAACTGTTGAAAACCGTAGGAAGAGCACTCATTCTGCTGGAAGATATTCGAGAGACGGAAGAGGAATATCCTCTGGCAGTGTTTTCCGCGGAGATATCCGGCAATCCCCACTATTTTGATCAGGGAACGACTGCCGGGCAATTATTAGTCCATGGAATGTGTTATGCTACGAGGACAGATTATCCGGAAAATGCCCATCGGTGGAGAGAATTACTACTATCCAACGGTATTGTGCCGGATAATATTTCCTCTATCGTGCATATCTATGGATTGCGATTACAGATTGACAGTGACTGGCACCTGGCGTACGATGCCTTTTGCAGGCGGCAGGAGCCCTGTGCGGTTACCATGGAAAATCTGCAGGAGCTGACAGCGGTACAACCGACAGGAGACAAGGTTTACATTGTGGAAAATGAGATGGTGTTCAGCTACCTGCTGAAGCACCTGGAACAAAAGAATGTGACATTGCTATGCACTTCGGGACAGCTGCGGAGCGCCGCAGTGAAGCTGATTCCCTTTCTACTGAATAGTGGGGCAGAAATCTACTATAGCGGAGACATCGATCCGGATGGAATCCGGATCGCCGACAGACTCTGGAGAAAATACGGTGACCGGATCCATGTGTGGAGAATGTCGAAGGAGGATTATACGAAAAGCCTTTCGGAGGAAGAGATTGGAAACATATCCATGAAAAAGCTGGAGGCTGTTGAGAATCCGATTCTTCGTGAGACAGCAGGAGAGGTAAGGAAGAAGAAAAAGGCGGGGTATCAGGAGAATATATTAACAGATCTGCTGGAAGACATGGATAGAAAGTAAGCGTTAAACTAGAAGCAGGCATCGTATTTTAACGGGAAAGAGAATGCACCCGGCGAGATGAAGGTAAAAGATCATAAAATGTGATAAAACACAAAAAGATGGCTCATGAAATGTGAAAAACGGCATTGAATGGCTGGTCGACACCAGAGTTATTACGGAATGCAATTGCCTGATTTTCCCGGAATTACCGTTGAAGGGAAACATTGATGAGAGCAAATATAAATTATATTATCCGGATACCGAACTATTGATATCTACACTGGAAGAATGATCAAAGCATATCTGAAAAGCCTGGATTAATGAAAAGGAGCGTGAAGCATGAAAATATGGTTAGATGATCTCCGCCCGGCACCCTGGGGATATGAGAGCGCCAGATCCGTGAATGAAGCCAAGACGCTGATCCGGGAGGCGGAGAAAAACGGCATCGAGATTGAGGTGCTGGATCTCGACCATGATCTGGGAGATTTTGCAAATCAAGGCGGCGATGCCATCAAACTGCTGGACTGGCTGGTGGAGCGGGAGACCTTTTACCCCGTGGAGATCCATACCGCGAACCCCGTGGGCAGAGCGAATATGGAGAGCGTGCTGGCGAGGTACTGGGGAGAGGAGTACTGGTAGAAAACACAATACTCGAAAAAGACAAAACAAAATAGCCGAAAAACATAAAATGAAATAGCCGAAAAACACAAAATAAAACATTCGAAAGAGCTAAAGTAGAATGGAATATTAAGTCGAAATAATGCGCTTAACTTGATGACCACTTTTGTAAAAAGTTTGTAAGATTTTGCTGGATATTGTCACATACATAATATAGAGACTTATAAATATATGATATGTAATAACTTTGAGTGGGAGGAGAAAATATGCAGGAAATTGATATACGGATACAAGAGTTGAATAAGACAATATGCGAAAATATTGAACTTATTGATTTTACATCAAGAGGCTTGGTTTCTCAAAATATTTTATCACAGGCAAGAAATTTAGTGGAGCATGTAGCTATGAAGGCTTATGGTACAGAGCATGATTTGACTGTAGGCTATGGAGATATTAAAACATCATTAAGTTTTATAAAGACGGATAATAAATACCTTTTTTTAAGAAAATTCCATGAGTTTTTACAGGAATCACGATCACATTATGGTTCAAGCCACGAGGGGGCGGAAAGACTTATACTAAAATACTATAAATATTTGGTTGAACTCAAGAACTTTGTGAAAGACGAATATGGTTTAGAAATTCTCCAAAATATTGATAAATTTCCTGTGAATACAGATAAAACAATTCAGGAATACTATGAAAAAATAGCAGATGTTTTAAAACAAAACAGACCGCTTGTACAATATAATAAGGGCGAAAGATATTACGTAAAAAAAATTAAAAGCTTTATCGTAGACGGTAAAGTTTATTATGAAAACACATTAACACCTGTCGCTGATAACATAAGTAAAATGGATAGGTTTATTGCCTTTTCAAAAAATATGATTCCATATCATTATGCAATTAATGCTTCAATTTTCATGGATGAAATTGAAATTAAGAATAAAAAAATGCCTGTAAATGTTTTAGGAGATTTCAGGGTATCAATCAGACCATGCGAACTGAGCAATTTTGCTAAGTTTTTTGGGACAACTATAAAAATGGATACTGGCAGCGCAGAGTATATTGGTATGATGAATTATTTGACAAGATCAGGTGCAAGTCTTACAGATATCGCATTAATGCCGGAACAGACATATCAAAATATAAGAAGTATGATGATTGGAAGGGCAAAAGTAGTTAAGTTTATAGGCATACTGGATATATGTAGACAAATACTACTGGGAAAAGGACCAGCAAGTAATACTTTGGCCTATCTTTTAGCAACATTAAATAATCGAGTGCTGAAACTTCAATATTATCGTGAGGCGAATAAACGTTTAGCGGGATTGTATCTGAAATATGGATGTATTCCTTTTGATGATATGCCGTTTGCATCAAATCTTATAAAGCATGTGCCAGAAACGTCAGAACTATATGGCTGTATAAGCGTCAATGGGCGAGAGCATGAATTGCTTGGAAGGTATATACAAACCAATGCTAAAATTAACGGAAAAATATATACTGATATATCTGAAGTAGAAGTGTATGGTGATGTCGATTCTCTGATAAGATGTTATAATGGTCGGGTTTATACGGGACATCCAGAAAGAAGAATTCATAAATTTGGCAAGAATAAACTTTATATAGAAGAGGATGTTAAAAATACGGAATTTATAATACGAAAATTACTTGAAATGTCGCAAAAGGGAATGACAGGATATGAAGAGGCCATAGCTGCGTGGATGATGGAAGATAATAAGGTGGATAGTGATGAAAAGCGGGAAATTTTAAAGAAGATGTTTACAGAATCACATGTAGCACTTATATATGGTGCAGCAGGAACAGGAAAGACATATTTAATAAATCATGTTTCACAATATTTTGATAGTAGAAAGAAACTTTACTTATCTAATACTCATCCGGCAGTAGAAAATTTAAGGAGGAATATAGCAACAAAAAACGCAGAGTTTTCGACAGTAAAAAGTTTTATATCAAAGAAATGGAATAGCGTAGAATATGATATTTTAATAGTAGATGAATGTAGTATGATAAGTAATTCAGATATGAAAAATGTCTTAGAAAAAATAAAATGCAAGCTAATTGTTCTCGCGGGAGATACCCATCAGATAGAAGCTATTGATTTTGGAAACTGGTTTGAAATGACAAGACATTTTATAAAAAGAGTTGCATGGTGTGAACTGGAAACACCATATAGGACGAAGAAGGGTGAATTGTTATCCTTTTGGAAAAAAGTACGAAATCTTGAATCGGATATAACAGAACATATTGTGCATTATAGATATTCGGCATCATTAGACGATACAATATTTGAAAAGAAGTCGTCAGATGAAATTATTTTATGCCTGAATTATGATGGACTGTACGGTATTAATAATATTAACAGATTTTTACAGAACAATAATGCTAATAGTCCGTACAAAAAAGGAGTATGGACCTATAAAGTGGGGGATCCTGTTTTGTTTAATGAATCGAATAGATTTGCACCGGTGCTATATAACAATTTAAAGGGCACAATTGTTCAAATTGAACCGACCGAAACAGGTGTGTATTTCTCTATAGAAATTGA
>ERZ1673702.1521-NODE-1521-length-24015-cov-7.120033_pt1 | contig 24015 bp, 17 predicted proteins | sample MGYA00580232_ERZ1673702 | MGnify/ENA primary metagenome ERZ1673702 (study PRJEB41218, sample SAMN15661792) | gut metagenome | host: Homo sapiens | place: Canada: London | collected 2015-08-20/2019-03-30 | study: EMG produced TPA metagenomics assembly of... | reverse complement strand
AAAATGAGACCGGACTTTTTCATTGTCTGGGTCGATCAGGGACGGAGTGGAATATCTGATGCGAGGAAACCTCGCATCAGATATTTCCCGTTATGGTGTGGATCCTACCGGTTCATCCGCCATGGCCATGCGCCGCCTGGCAGCATGAGCGGTTCCCTGAAAACGATTCTCCGTGGCTCCACCTCAAGAGTGAACCTGCCGAACGCCCAATCCAACGATTGCGGCCGGTCGCCCACGAACGACGGCAATGGGAACGCCGCGAGCTGCGACCTGTCTTCGGGATCACTGAACGCCCCTCCCCGACTCTGGCAGTTGCCGTACACGAAATTATCCCCTTGGATGGCGCCGCAATGGGGACAGACGCCGGCCAGGTACTCGCATCCCATCGACTTCGAATACTTCGGACGCACGCCCCAATTCACGTCGAGCAAGCGTCGGAACGCTTGGGACAACAGTCCGGCCTTGTCCACCCCGCTCCAGGAGACGATACGGCAACGGTATCCGTCCCGTCCTGCGAGTTCCAGGAACAGGCCGGTCTGTATGGTCTTATATCCGCACTTCCAGCAGGGCACCGGCCTCACGCTGCGTATCAAGGCCACCTTGTTGAGCGTCCATACCTCCGGAGCGTTGTCCGTGCTCGTCACCAGCCACGCCATCGACTCCCCCGCGTACACCGGCCGTATCTCCATGCCCATGATCCGTTCCCCTTCCTCCATGGATCTTTCACGGACGATATTATCCCCTCCATATCATTCGCCAGCCCAACGGCGGTTCGGAATATCAACTGGAACATAATGTTCCAGTTGATATTTCCTGTCGTTGGTTCGTTTTTTAGTCTGTCCTTGCGGAGTCCAATGGTCACGATCCGCTCCCCTGGGCATGGTCCTTCTCCTTGGCTTTTTCTGATTATCGGCGTCGGTTCCTCCCGTATCCGCGTGGAATGGATTGCAATAAAAATGAGCGAAACGCAATACGAAGAACCCGTGTACGTCGTCAACAAGCAGCGTAGAGAATCCGAAGCGGTCGTCCACATGCCCGATCGATCCGGAAACGCAACTCGAATACCTTCGCCCCAACCAGAGACGATGAACAACGGAAGAACCGAGTGGACGGTGGCGGACGCGGCGGTGTTGTTCAAGGAGCCGGTGGAGGATCTTGTGAGCGATTTCGCGATCGAGGCGATCAGCGGAGGCTCGGAATATCAACTGAACCAAAATGGTTCAGTTGATATTTCCCGTCGTGAGCTTTCCGCTCCGGCCGGCAGTCGGGTCTCCGTCCCCCGACATCCAAGTGTCCGAAGACGAGCAAAATAACAACCCTCTCCTAAAATGAGACCGGGTTTTCCCTTGCCCGCGCCCATTAAGAACGGAGCAAAATATCAGTTGCAACATTATGTTGCAACTGATATTTTCTGTTGTGTGTCCGTCATTCCGGAATCGCACCTCGAACACGCCAAGCGCGGCTGATCCTTCAGGTCGATGATTCCGAAAAGCTTTTCATCCGCCGACAATGGTTCGGAATATCAGGTGCGAGGAAACCTCGCACCTGATATTCTCCATTGCGAGTTCGCCGCCTGAGTCCCCATCCGCCAATCCTCCAGGCGCCGGGACACCTCGTTCTGTCGGATATTTCCCGTCGTGAACCGTTGGAAACGGCGGCGTCATTGTACACTGTAGCCATCGGACACAAGGAGGCTGATGCATGTCGAACACGGGATTCAAGGTTCGTTTCGATGAGAACGGCGACATCGTGGATATTCTTGGGGGGGGGTGTCTTAAAAGCACTCCCGAGGAAAAAGTCAGGCAGCGTTTCATCGAGACCCTGATCAACGAGTACCATTATCCGGCGAACACCATCCGGAGGGAGGTGCCGATCCAACATGGGTCGAAGGAGCTCCGGGACAACGACGGGAACCCGGTGCGCGCGGACATCGTCGTCTACGCGTCCAAGGCCGCCTGCCTGAACCGTGACCAGGGCAAGATCAACTTCGTGGTCGAATGCAAACGGAACAAGGTGGAGGACGGATACGCCCAGCTGGTCTCGTACATCTTCAACACCAGCGCCAATGGTGGCGTCTGGACGAATGGTGACGGCACGGTCTTCTACCGGAGAGAGAACAAGGACGGCATTCAAGTCCTCGAGGAGACCCCCGGTCTGCCGAGGTGCGGTCAAGGATGGGAGGATGGGAGGACTCCGCGCATAGGAGAGTTGGAACGGCCCCGTAATGTGCGCAGACTGTTGGCGATGTGCCATAACCGTCTTTACGGCAGGGGCATGGAGAACACGGATTCCGACCTTACCATGGACATGGTGCGTATCCTTCTCGCCAAGATCTATGACGAGACGGTGACTTCCGACACCGCCTACCCCCATTTCTGGATCACTCCGGAACAGTACAAGTCCGAAGACGGGCGGGCCGCCGTGGCGAAAACCATCCGTAGCCTGTTCCATGAGTACGCGGAACAGTATCCCACGGTCTTCGACAAGGACGAGGACATCGCCGTCGGCGACTCCACCCTCGTCGAAGCGGCTTCCGTGCTCCAGGACTATTCGTTCGTCAGCAGGGAGGACGATGCGGACGACTGGGATCTGATGGGCGCGGCATACGAGCAGTTCACCCATGTCACACTCAAACGCCAGCAGGGACAGTTCTTCACGAACCGGCTCGTGGTCAAAGCGATGGTCGATATGCTCGACCCCGACATAGCCGACAAAGTGCTGGACCCCGCCGGCGGCAGCGGCGGTTTCGCCACCGCCGCGTTCAGATACAAGCGGCGCAAAGCCATCGACGGCACCAAACCGGGCAGCCCACAACGGGAAAGACGGCTCGGCTTATGCAAGAATTCGGTGTTCCTGGTCGAGATCTCGAAAAGACTCGTGAAGATCGCCAAAACGGCGATGCTTCTGACCGGGGACGGCAACACCGGCATGACCCAGGGAAACTCACTCGACAAGTATTCCAATCTGGACGGGTGGATAACCAGCCACTGTCCAAAAGGCACGCCGGACATCATCATCACCAATCCTCCGTTCTCCGGGCAAAAAACCGAATCCATGATGATGGATCCGGACATCCTCAAATTATTCGGTTTCGGACACAGACCCGATCCGGAAGGCACGTTCCCCACGATCACGGACGATGATGATCGGGATGCCGGCCACGGCACCCTATTGATCCGTCAGGCGCCGGAGCTCCTGTTCCTCGAACGCTGCATCGATTGGCTCAAGCCGGGCGGTCGCATCGGCATCGTCCTTCCGAAAGGAATCCTGGACAACCGCACCTACATCAACTACCGCAGATGGATGCTGTCGCGATGCAAGGTGGATGCGGTGGTCACGCTGCACAAAAACACTTTCGAACCCGACACAGGCGTTCGAACATGCGTCCTTTTCCTCTCCAAACCTTTGGAAGACGATCCGGTACCCGGCGACTACACCATCTTCATGGCCCAATCCAGAAGGGTCGGCAAGGATTCGAAGGGCGAACCAGTGTTCGCACTTGACGAAAAAGGCTCCGCCACCAGCGAGCTGGATGAGGACCTGACCCAGATCGCGGAATCATACAAGACATTCAGAGACATCGGAACGTTCACCGAATCCGAAACCTGTTTCACCGCGGAACGCGGCGAATTGGACGACAATCTCAACCTCAACCCGCAGCATTATTCACCCGAGTTGAACGCGACGTTGGAAAAAGTCAGCAAATTCGACGACAAACCCGATTGGTCGGTCACCACCATCGGCCAACTCGACAAGAACATCCGCATCTACATGGGGCCACGATGGAGCTCACGAAGCCTCGTCGTCGAAGACCCAAGCGACACGACGAATCTGACACCGTATCTCACCGCCAACGGAGCGTTGGAGCAGCGACGAATGACCGTCAAATGGTTTGACATGTCGCGCGCCACCGACAAACAGAAGGAATGCGTCAGAATGCTGCGCGTGCAGAAGGGGGACATCCTCATCTCCCGTTCCGGCACGATCGGCAAAGTCACCTACGCCACGCGGATACTCGCGGACAAGTACGTCATCAGCGACGACCTGGTACGCGTCCGCGTTCCCGACGAGAATATGAGGGCGTATCTCCTGGCGTTCCTGATGTCGTCCACGGCGATGAATCTCATGAAACTCGACGAGTTCGGCTCGGTGCAGCAGCATCTCCAACCAAGGCACATCTGGGGTCTGCCCGTGCCCGTACCGGATTCATGGGAGCAGGTCTCTCCTATCATCGATGCCGGGAAGGGAATGATCTCCGCAATGGAGCAAACATCATTGGCCGATGAGTCCCTGCGGACGAACGGCTTCGATTCCCTGATCGAATAAGCGAGGCACCATTCCCTGGCACGGAGGCAGAATATCAGTTGGCGCATTATGCGCCAACTGATATTTCCCGTCGTGTGCTTGCCGCGTCGGCCGTCATAGTCTTGCGTGGTCTCATTCGCTCCATGGCCAGGCGTTGCCCCATATCGCGACCGGTTTGCCGAACCTGATCCTCCATGGTTCCAGATCGAGGCTGAACGAGTCGAACGCCCAATGGAATCTTTGCGGCCAATCATCGGTGAACACCGGCAAGGGCAGTACCTCTAGCGGGGACTTGTCTTCAGGATCGCTGAACACGCCTCCCCGGCCCTGATAGTTGTCGTAGACGAAATTGTCTCCTTGGAGACTGCCGCATTTCGGGCAGGTTATGCCCAGATACGCATACCCCGCCGACTTGGAATACGTCGGGCGTACACGCCAGCAGTCGGAAAGCGTGCGCAGGAATGGTTGCGAGAGTATACCGGCGTTGTGGGCGTCGCTCCAGGATACGACGCGGCAATGGTATCCGTCCCGTCCCTCGAGTTCCAGGAACAGTCCGCTTTGGATGACCAAGTATCCGCACTTCCAGCAGGGCACGCTGCGCAGGCCTTGGACCAATCCCACTTTGTGGAGTCTCCAGAGTTCCAGCTTGTAGAGGTCCGGGTCGTCTCCCGCCGGCCAGAACGGTTCCGGCTCGTCCACGTACAACGGGCGTGTTCCAGATAACGGGCGCATCTCGATGCTCATAGTTCACTCACCTTTCCGTCTGGCCTGTAATGGACGATACTATCTTCTTGACCGGTCCTCGTCGAGTCGGTTTTGCTTCTCCATGGCTCCCGTCCACTCCCCCTCGCTGATTATCGGCGTCGTTCTCCCCCGCATCCGCGTGGAATGGATTGCAATAAGCGTGCCGATGATGGGAGGGGCCTATGGCGGAGAGGACCGGGAACGGCGGGCATGGTCTGGTGAAAGGCGCCACCGTGTTCGGTCTGGCCGTGCCGATGATCGTCATCGTGCCGCTCGTCATGCTCATGAGCCTCAGCACCATCCTCGTCGCCATGGTCCAATCGCAGTACGGCACGAACTGTGGATTGTCCAACGCGGCCGGAACAACGACCTCATGGGTCGAATGGGCCAAGAATATCGCCGCGGACGATTCCCACGGCTACAGTCAGCCGCGTCGTACCGGCAACCCGGACTACGATTGCTCCAGCCTGGTCTACTACGCGTTGAAACAGGCCGGCCTGGACGTGGGCTCGTACCCCTTCTCCACCTACGGTGAGGACGCGGCCCTGAAGCACGCGGGATTCGAACGACACGACTGGTCACGCGTGTCCGACCTGCAGACCGGCGACATCGTATGGAGTTCCAGCCACACGGAGATCTACATCGGCGACGGCAAGTTCGTGGGCGCGCACCACGACGAGAACAATGGTATTGAAGGTCCCAAGCCCGGAGACCAGACCGGCGACGAGATCAGCATCGACTCGTACGCGGCCGGCTACGCGGCCTACTACCGGTACAAGGGCTCCATGAACGTGAACGATCCCCATGGCGGCCAATCATCCGCGCAGGCCGTGTCCGGCAGCACCGGTTCCACGAACGTGGTCGGCATGAGCGAGAAGGACGCCGAGGCCTGGTTCAACGGGCAGCAGGGGCCGAACAATTACTGCGCGACGTACGCATACGGCCAATGCACGTGGTGGACGTGCATGCGGGCGAAGAAACTCGGCTGGAAGAACATAGGCCAATATTGGGGCAATGGTCAGGATTGGGCGCGTTCCGGCGCGGCCGCTGGATACAAGACCACTACGGACGCGCCGGTCGCGGGTTCGATCATCAGCTGGCCCGCCGGCGTGCAGGATTCGGATCCCACGTACGGCCATGTCGGCATCGTCGAAAGCGTGGACACCGCGAAGGGCACCATCACCACCAGTGAGAAGGGCGCCGGCTACAAAGTGTATTCACGGACCATGCCGATCAGGAATGGTGGCACGTACGTGCTGCCGAACGACAAGCTCACGGGCATGGGCGCGTCCGGCACGTCCGGCACGGAACAGTGCGTGACGGGCGACGACTCCACATCCGACGTGTCCGGGGACAAGGCATCGGCCGCGGACGCGAAGAAGATGGCCCGACGCAAACTCAAGGACTTCGGTTGGGATGATAGCCAATTCGACTGTCTGGACAAGCTCTGGACACGCGAATCCGGTTGGCGGTGGAACGCGACGAATCCGTCCTCCGGCGCGTACGGCATCCCCCAATCACTGCCCGGCAGCAAGATGGCGTCCGCGGGACAGGATTGGAAGACGAACGCGGCCACGCAGGTCAAATGGGGATTGGGTTACATCCAACAACGCTACCAGTCGCCTTGCGGCGCTTGGGCCCATTCCGAAGCGACCGGCTGGTACTGATGGACCTCGAATGGAAGGAAACGGAAATGGAAGCATTGAACCTCGCGGACAACGCGTTGAAGGGTTTGAAACCCGACCCGGCCTGGGATGTGTCCGGCGTCCGAGACATGGCCGGCGGCGTGATCGCCGTCGCGCTCGTATTGTGCGTGGGCGTGATCATCATCGGCTGCGTCAGCCTCATCCCGGGACTGGTGTCCAACAACCAGATGGAACGCGCGTTCAGTTGGAAACGCCTGCTCGCCGCCATGCTCGTCCCGTTCGTGATCGGAGCCGCCGTGAGCGGATGGGGTTGGAGCTGCAACGTGTTCGGCTCCAACGGGTTGGGCGTGAACCGTTCCTACACGCAGGCGTCCGGCAGTGGGAAAACCAACCTGAAGGACGGTCGAGGCAAGGGCGACGACAGTCTGACCGGACTGGTCAAACAGTTGGGCGACGACATCGTGTCCGGTATCTCCGACACGGTCAAGACCACCGTGAAAGGCGCCGTCGACGACGCTTTGAAGGGTTGGAACTGGGTCTCCGGCGGTGACGGCAAGGGCAACATATTCCAGAAGGCCGACCATGCCGTGAAGGACGGCGCGACCGGCCTATGGAAATGGTTGACCGGAAGCAAATAATCCCCCTGCCGATTATCGGCGTGGCCGGGCCGTCCGGCCGCGTGGAATCTTCTGAAAGGAGTGTGCATCATGTTACACAATCTCGCGGCGCCCGCCGCGGCAACAATCGTGTCCGTCGCCACCGGCCTGAACAACGGTGACATCTCGAACCTGAAGGTGAGTCCGAACTTCACGTTCTTCCCGTTCATGCAGTTGGTGTCCGACATGGTCGGCGGCCTGTGGGCGTTGAGCCTGTACATCGCCGTCGGAGCGTGGATCTGCGCGGCGATCGCCTGGATCGCCGGCCGTGTGATCCATTCCGGTCCGATGCAGCAGTATTCCGGCACGGTGTTCATCTGGTGTGCCTTGGCGACGATGATCCTGGGCAGCGCCATGGCGATCGTGAAGTTCTTCGCGACGCAGGCGCTGTTCTGACGGCTCCCGCCTGACACACCCCTATTCACGCCGTGGCCGGGCCAGTCCCGTCCACGGCATTTCCTTTTTTGAAGGAGGCCAGATGTCACTCATCATCCAGACCGTCTTCGCGAACCTTATCGACTGGCTGTTCAAACCGTTGGACAACCTGTGCTCCCAACTGTTGACGGGCGCTTTCAGCGGCCTGGTGGGCAGCATGTCCAACGACGAATGGAACGTCGCCATCACCGCGGCGAACCGTATCGGCTGGATCATGGGATTCGTGAACATGGCGTTATGCGTCATCGGCGCCTTGCAGGCCGCGGCCAAAGGCAGCGTCGCCGACGTGATCAAAAGCTTCGCGATGGCCGTGCTCGCATGGCCGTTGACCGCGGTGTGCATCAGCGTGATGATCACCATGGACGGCATCGTCGGACAGATCACGCACAGGATCCTCACCGTCCCGTTGAACGGTGCCGGCACATCCGACCCGTTCGGCGACAGCATCGTGTCGAACCTCATCGGCACGATCGTCAAGACCACCGGCGGATACGATCTGATCATCCGCTGCGTCGTGGACTTCGTGCTTTTCCTCGCGGTCCTCGCCCTGGCGGGCATGCTCGCCGCACGCGACATCAGCCTGATCCTGCTGGCCTGCGTGGCGCCGCTGCCGGTCATGATGACCGGTTGGAAGGTCACGCGTCCCGCCGCGGCGAAATGGGCGCAGGCCGTGGTCGGCGTGCTCCTGTCCGCACCGTTGAGCGCCCTGGTCATCATGGTGGGTTCCGGCATCTGCTTCGTGTCGAAGAACAATCCGAACTACGCGGAATCGTTCTTCCCCGCGCTGATGGGCATCGCCACGATCATCATGGCGTGCTTCAGTCCGAAGCTCATCATGCCTGCCGTGAGCTTCATCGGCGAGAACGTTACCGCCGACATGCAGGAGCGTGGCGGCAAGATCGGTCCAAGCGCCATCAAGGCCGCGGCCCAGGTCACGGCCGGTGTCGTGCAGGCCGCGACCACGGGCAACACGAGCGGTCTCGGCAAGGCGTTGAACTCGGGAGCCGCGTCCGTGCTTTCCGCATCCCAAGGCAATCCGGGCGAATTGGGCCGTTCCCTTCCGGGCCTCGCCTCCGGCATCAAGGACCTGCTGCCCAAGGACGGGCAGGCCGGCGGCGCGGACGGCGACTACACGTCGAACGGCGGTGTTGGCGATGACGCGCGGGAAACCCAGTCCACGCCGGACGTCCAGCCGGACGGCGCGGACCATTCCGGTTCGAGCCAGGTCATGGACGCCGCTTCCCGTCCAAACGACGCGCCTCCGCTCCCACCATCGGCGACGGATGGAATGGACCGTTCCGGTTCGAGCCAGGTCATGGACGCCGCGGCGAAAACGGATGGGAACGAGACCGGTTCAGGCCTATCCTCCGTCCCTCCCGCACCGCAACCCACGCCGGACGTTTCCGTTCCCAACACGCCAAGCGCGCCGGGAGCACCCGGCGTTCCAGGCGCTCCTGGACCGGCCGGTGGCCAGGGCGGTAGCGCGTACGCCGAAGGAGGCCAGGGAGGCCAGGGTGCGGACGGTGGCCAGGGCGGCCAGGGCTCGGACGGCGGACAAGGAGGCCAAGGCGGTACCGGTGGCGCCGGTGGCGCCGGTGGCCAGGGTGGCCGTGGCGGAAACGGCGGCATGGGCGGTTCGTCCGGCGGTTCGAACCCGTACCAGGGCGTCAACGGCTCCCCGTCCGGTCCGACCGTCGGCTGACGCCATCCGTTATCGACACGCGGCCGTGTGGCCGTAATACCGGAGGGAACCCGCCATCCTGGGCCCGACCCCAGGCGGGTTCCCTCCATTGTTTTTCCGACAACCGATAATCCGATGGAGGTTTCCATGTCCGATAACGAATCCAATGCCGGCCGGAGCAGGGTCCCCGCCGCGTCGTTCAGCCGACTGTCCGCCACACGCGTGGTCCTCGGCCTCGACAAGGCCCAGCTGATCGTCTGCGTCATCGGCCTCGCCATCCTCGTGGCCGGAGCGGCCATGGGCCTGAACGTGCCGATCATGATATTGGGCGCGCTCGTCCTCGCCTACGGCATCCCACGAATCCAGGGATTGAGCCTCGTGTCATGGACATGGATCTGGACGCATTGGCGTGGCCGGCTGAAGGACGGCACGAACCGTTGGGCGTACTCGCCGCTCGCATCCGGCCGCCCGTTGGGCGTACTGGGATTGTACGGGCACGTCGAGGACCGTGCCCAGACCATCGAAGGCGACGGCGTGGAGGTCGTGGGCACCCCGTTCCAGGGAGCCTGCTACCTGTGGGATCCGGACAAACGGCAGGCCACTGCCGTATTGACCGCGAACGTGGAGGAATGGGTTCTTTCCTCCGACCGGCAGAAAGCCGGCCGTGCGATGGCGTTGAACACGATGCTCAAGGAACTGTCCGAAACGGACGGTTTCATCGAATTGAAGGAGACAAGCTTCGTGCTTCCCGGCCACACTCCCCCGGAACCCGAATACCTCAAGGACGATCGGACGCCGCAATGGGCGCGTGAGGATCTGGCGAACCTGTGGCACCTGCCCGACATCCTCACCCCATTGCAGAACTCGAACTACATCAGCGTGTCCGTGAACGCGGACCGTCTGCCGCACGTCGTCAGGAAGGACCGGACGGAACGGGCCGCGGTCGGCATCGCCATGGGCGAACTGATCCGCATGACCGTCGCACCGGCGTTGCTTGACTGCGGGGCCCGCAGGAACACCATCCACTGGTGCTCCCCCGACGACCTGCGGTATCTGATCCGCACCATCGCGGACCCGGAACACGCGAACGACCGTCCACCGGTCAACAGGGACGATCCGACCGTCACCTGGGTGGAGGAAGCCAAGGAACACGACTACATCACCTTGGACTCGGCCGTGGCACGCTCGTTCTGGATCTACCAGTGGCCCGACTTCGACGTGCAGGCCGGATGGATACGCGACCTGGTCACCGACCGGCGCATGATGGCGTTCTGCCATATCTGGCGTCCATTGACGATGGAACAGTCCGAAGCGGAACTCCGCAACCGCAAGAGCAGCATGCGCCAACGCGCCAAACTCCAGGACCAGAGGGAGAAAAGCCGTGACGAACGCCGTGAGGAGAAGGAACAACGGCTGCGCGAGCTGGAGCAGGAGGCCAACTGGCCGGACACCGACCATCAGGGATTCATCACCCTGTTCGCGTCCAGTCTGCCCGAACTCGACGTGTTCGACCGCGACATGCAGAACAAGGCCAAGAACTGGCATATGAAACTCAACCCGATGAAGGGCCAGCAGCGTGCCGCGTTGACGACCATCCTTCCCCTCGGCATCTGATCGGGACGGTCGACATGGACGATCGATGGATGCGGGCGCTTCTGCGTCCGCTAGACCTGCTGGCCTTCCTGTCCATGACGCCCGTCCCGTCGGATGCGCGCACCCCGCATCCAGGGCGCGTCCCGCCGGCGCGGCGTCCCATTCCCGGAAGGGCGTCGGACGGGGACTGGACCGTCCGCTGGCCGCGTCCGCCGCCGGCCCGCGCCCGGCGATAACGGCCCGCCGGCCCGTGAACTAGCTGAAGGACCGCGGCCGGGGGCTGCGGGGAACGGAGAAAAGAAAAATGAACACATCGGTGAATGAGCTGCTGTCGAATCCGGCATTCCGACCGCTGGTACTACTGGATGTGCTTGCGGTGTTCTTGATGATCATATGTCTGGTCTTCCGACGCATGAGGAAGGGCTATTACGTCGAGCAGGCGAATGACGCCCGCAAGGCGACGATGCTGAACATTGCAGTCCGCAACGTCACCGGAATGGGGGTTTATTCGGCACCCGGCTATTGGGCCAACGTCGCCTTCGATGGTCTGGGCACGGTTCTCGACGTGCCCGTACAATCCCAGTACGCCCAACGGGCGGCCGGACGCGAGCGGCGAGTACGCCCAACGGTTCGTGCCGTCCTTCAGCTGGCCACGCCATTTGTCGTTCAGATGCTCGACGCTGAACTCTGCCGGTCATCGTGCGTCGTCCATCGCATTTTCGCAGGCGTTGACGGCGTCGAACCATCCTTCCAGGGAAGAGTAATGGTCCATGGCTTCCTTGGACACGTTCCGTATCCTCGTCGCGTCAAGGGTCTGGCCGGACGTGGTCACAATCCGCAACGTCTCCGTCCGGTCGAGTTTCCCACCGTTGCCGGTCATGTAGAACACGAGTCGGGAATCGCCCGGGTCCAATGCCGCGAGACCTGTTCCGACCGTCGGTTTCATGGTCTTGTCGTATCGGCCGTCCTCCGTGAAGGATGGCATGCACAACATCATGGGCTTTCCGGAATCACCATCTCGTTTGACCGCGATGATGCTGCCGGATGTTCTTCCCGTGTTCGACAATACGATCGCGCCGATCTGCCGTCCTGTCCCGTCACTGGACATGCTCCTGGCGTAATAGTCCTCGTCGAACCAGGAGAACACGGGACCGGATTGCTGGAACTGCCGCGCGGATTCCTTGTACGATTCGTTGGCCTGATTGATCTGCACGCACGTGAATACGAATCCGCAAACGGTCAGAACAATCGAAAGGATGGACAGCAGGACACCGATCTCGCCACTGTGACTGGCTATCTTCTTCGAGATGCCGCATTTGAACAATGTTTCTTTCGACAGGTTCCACATGCTGTCGTCCGCGCGTCCGATGCGGTACAGCCATTCCTTTTCCGTCAGTTTCCTGGCGTCCTTCTTCTCTTCGGCGGTCAACGTGGAATCGTACTTGGCGGCTTTCTCTTTCTCGTCCTTTTTATCCATAAACCGATACTGTAATCCGAAAGGAAACGATTGCGATGAACATATTCCATGAGGCTTGGGTGGCCGCTGGTCCTTATATCGTCTTCTGTGCTGTGGTTCTGTCTCCTGTTGTGTTGGGATTCATCTGGATATGCGTGAGGGATTGTTTGTTGTTCGGATGGGTCGAGGCCCGTGCCTGCGCGGGACGCGGTTTCGTCAACATATCCCACCGGTTCGAATCCGAATGGTCCACTGTGGACGTGCTGTCCTACCGTGTCCGTCGGAGGAAACTCATCGTGCATTACCGTGTGACGAACCGGTCCGATGAGCCTTGTGGTTTCGGCGCCAACCAGTTCCGCGCCTTCCAGCATGGCATCGCCATCGACCAGTCGGGACCCGAGGCTGATGATCTGCGGGGTTGGGAACGGAATGTGACGTTGCTTCCCGGGGCTTGCGTGACGTTGAACCAGATGTTCCTCCTGCGTGACAAGTCGCCGGTCACCGTGGTGGCGAATTATTGCGAGGATTTGGATGGCGGACCGTTCGTCCTGCCGGTCACCAACGTGAAGGCTGCTAAATGATAAAGGACGGGAGTATGAAAAACCGGGAGACAGCCGATCGAAATGGGGCCTCATGGAATGCTTCGGATGGCGAAAACGCCTATTATGCGCGTGTTCTTGCCGAGATTGAGCGTTTGCAACCGGTCGGGTCCGGTGACGGGATACTGGTATTGAATCTCATGTATCCCTGTTTCGAGACTGGAGCCCGGATCAGCATGGACCTGTCGGTGCGTTCCGGCAAAGACATGTTTCCCGTGGGATCGTGGAAGGTCGGCCGACCGTATACGAATCGGCATATCCACTGTCCGGTACGTACGGCTGGCCGTAGGGTCTCCCGTTGCGGTCTTCCTTTGGTGGCTCCTTTCGGCCTGCTCAATGGGATCACGGGATTGACATGGACCGTGACGGTGGACTTCCCGTATGCTGACGGTTCGGACCGGCCTGTGCGTAGGAGCCTCATATTCGACCAGCAACTCCGTGTCATGCTCTCGCCGGAACGACCACATGGCAGTCTGAAGGCGGAATGGTCGTGTATGGGGCAACCGGATCTCACGTTGAAAGTGAACGGAATCAAACGATCCTTGTCTTCGCTTATCGAGATCGATGGATGCGCCGGCATGCCGGGCGTGTTCGTTTGCTGACCTGAAGAGTGGACGGGAATGGAAAAGGGAACGATCTACGACGATTCCAAGTCGCGGACCGTTCCCTTTCCCGTATTGGTTCCATCACTCGGCCTGCATGCGGTGCTTTTCGTAATGCGCGCGATCATCCTGGATGATGTGACCTTCAGATACTTGCCGGTCCAGCCAATGCGGCGAGAATCGCAGTGGCGTCGGAGTCCTCGGCCATGAGCGAGGCCATCAGTTCGGAAGCTTGCTCGCCCGTGAGTCGCGCGGCCGGAGCCGTCGCTGGGGCGGGCTCGTTCTCGTCCGCCAGCCGTTTGTAGATGTCGGTCATTTCCATTGCTTCCATTTCATCCAGTAGGTACGCCATTGTCGGTCAGATGCTTGACATGGAACACGAGCATGCCGCGTCCCGGTGTCCAAGCGAGCACTTCTATCAGATCGTCGTTCCCTGCGCCGGCATGGAATTAATCGTTGCAGGTCTTAATGGATGGGTTTGTTTCAGGACCCGTATCCTATCGCGGTTGATTTTCAGTGACGCATGTGAGAAAAGCATAGCGAATAACGGTAAGGAGCTGGATCATGACAGAGGATGTCGACAAGGTGGAGCGTGCGCGTCTGGCGCGCAAGGCGATCATCGATCATATGGATTGCGACGACTGCACGGAGGATTACGTGTTCCTTCTGCGGCAGGGTGGCTGTGAGTTCGGCATGGGACTGACCACGGTGCTTTCCATGCTCGCGTTCGCCGAACATGAGGGCGCGGTGCCACCCCTCTCGACGGAATGGTGGATAAAAGTCAGCAGGAGGTACCAGTGAGTTTGGTCCTGACCGATGATAGGCGAATCGTCCTACGATTGGAACCGATATCGGTTCCGGTTAGTGGAGGTTCGCCATGGATGTTTTCAGAACAGGTCGAAGAGGACGCGTTGTGCCGTTGACGGAAGAAAATTATCGGCGGGAAACGAACCGGAAAGCACCGTTCGTGCAGATGCGGGGCGGACATCCCTCGTATTTCGCGGTCTGTCCGGCGTGCGGCAATCCGATCCTGATCTGCAACCTGTTCAAAAGGACTGAAGGAAGCCGGTCGGCCAATCCGTACGGCCGGCATTACTCGGCGTCGGTTCCTGGAGTCGCGGACTATGACGAGACCGCGTACATGTTCTGTCCGCTGTCCAGGAACCATTCGGATCCCGGTAACACGCGCCGGACTCCGACGGATAAGGCCGGACGGGAACTGTACGCTCTGATGCGCGACCAATTCGACCGGTATGTTTACATCTGGGAGAAGACCACGGGCCTGCATGTGGGACGTGGATACGCTCGGGAACTGCTGTCCATGTGGCGTGCCGATGAGGGATGGCGGTATTATCGCGCCTCCTATTTCAACCAGTCGTTCATGCTTTTCTACGCCGCGCCCGCCCAGAATCTGATGGGACGGTACTTGCTGGTAGATGGCCCATTGCACTGTTATCTGAAAAAGCTGCGGATCAAAAGCATTCGTTTCACTCCGACCAGGATGGATGGTTATGTCCGTGTCGATAGAGCGGAGGGCCATGGTTTCGTCGATTTGTCTTTCCTTATCCACGATCAGAGTCCTGTCATGCGCGGCGAGCATTGCGTGGAAACCTATCGGCTGTCCGTATGCTTGGGTGACGTCCGGTTCGAACCTGATCTGAAACTGGTCTTGGATACCGGTTTCCTGGACAGTCTCATGGCGAAGGACGATTCCCATAGGAACCGAACGTTGTTGGACATGGCCGCCGACGTGTTGGATTAGAAACCCGTATCGGCTGTTATCGGTCGGCCGTCATGTGGGATGGTTGACGGAAACGTCCGGGCTTCTCCCTCCTCCCCTTGAGGGAGCGTCCGGCGTTCCCGTCCGGCCTACGCTTCAAGGCTGGTGAGCGGTCCCGTCCGGATGGGTTCTATCCCTTCCCATCCGACATTCGACGGGAGCCGTCCGCCGGACCGTTTTCTGTCCCGTTTCTTTTTGTCTATCTTCTCGACGGGAGGTCCGGCGGGCGGCCTTCTCATTTTTCTTCAGGAGGTTTCCCATGGTTGACGACGACGGTTACGACGGCATACGGTCGCATGGCGTGGACCCGGATTGGAATCCGTTCTCCACGCCACGTGACGACGATCCGGACGATATCGGCTGGGATGACGGCAGTGAGGCGCCTCACGCCAACCCGTCGCGCATGTCAGGGAAGGGCGTGGCCGTCCTCACCGCATGCACGCTCGTCATCGCGGTCGCGGGCATCGGCATGGTCATCACGGAATCACGGTTGAGCGTGCGCCACGACCAGCTCGTCTCGGAATGTTCGGACGCGGTGGCGTCCATGAACCGGAATCGTGAACGGTTGGAAGGACTCGTGGCCGTGGACCTCAACATCGACGGGTCCGTTCTGGACGGGAAAAGGGCCGGACGATACGAATCGTTACGGACCATAAGACGCGCTCCATCCATCCAATGCGACGCGACTCTGAGGAACAGGCAACTCGAATCGAACACGGCGAAGGCGAGGAAACAGGCGTCCGCATACGTGGAACAGTCCAAACGGGTGGCCGCGTTCCGGAAGGAGTACGACAAGACCCGATCCGAGAAGTCACGGCGTGACGACATGACGCGACTGTCCAGCGACCTGCGTGCCGCGAGGGACCTGCTCGACCGGACGGCCGGCATGGAACTGTCCGTCCCGTACCTGCGGTCCAGGCTCGCGGACACGGTCGAACAGGCGGAACCGTTCGACGGGGCCGACGATGCGGACCATCGACGCGTGTCGGCCTTGGCGGACACGTTGGAGGACCTGATGGGCCAGATACGCGAGAACGCCGGATTGTAGACTTGTAGGCGGAATAGTGGAAGGAATTCCTGAATGAATTGGGCCAGCACATTGAAATGCGTCGTCTGCGTATTGAACCTCGTCATGTGCGCGCGACTGGTCGGACCGTACATGTTTCCAAGGAAGACGGACACGGAGCGTCCTCGGGAACGACGTGACGTCGAAACGTTCTACCGTTTCGCCGCATGGGTCGGCATACTGGCCTACTCGTACGGGTTGGGACACGGTCTCATGCGATTGCGCGACGGTTGGGTGGCCGCGGCTCCCATGGCGGATGTGATGCTCCTGGCCGTGCAGGTCCTGAACCTTGTCGTGTGGGCGTGCCTGCTCGTCCGCACGCGCGGCGGAAGCCTGTGAACAGACCAATATCGATACGGGGGCGCGTGGTTGGTGTGAATCCCATCGGAACAAAGCGAAGGAGCATCCTCATGGAGGACAACGTGACATCGGACGCCGTCAAGGACCATCCGGCCGGGACGGGAAGGAACGGGAAGCGCGTCATCGTCGGCGTGGCCGCGGCGGTGGCCGTCGTCCTGGCCGTGGGCGGCGTGTGCGGATACCGCGCCTGGGAGGACCATAGGGTCTCCGTGGCGCGTGGGGCGTGCGGTTCCGCCGCCGCAGCCCAGAAGAAGGCCGTGGACTCGTATCGGACGCTGCTCGGCGCGGACGCCACGACGGCCGCGTTGAAGACCGACGTGAAGGCCGTGAAGGACGCGAAGACTCTTGACGCGCTCAAACGGGCCGTTGGGGCGGAGACTCCCGCCATGGTCAAGTGCGACGCGTCCGACAAGACCGGTCTGGACGAGGCCACCGCCAAGGCGGACAAGACGGCCAGGAGCGTGAAGGCGGATGCGAAGACGCTGCAGGCCGCGGTCAGGGCGGTCGAATCGTCGAAGCTCGACAAGACGGTGGACGATGCGGACGGACTGTACAGGGCGACGGAAGGCAAGGTCCAGGACGATAAGACCCGTGACGCGTTGAAGCAGGCCATCGCCAAGCGCGACGCCGACGCAATCGCCAAGGCCGTCAGGGCCGTGAACGATTCGAAGACGGCGAAGGACCAGGCCGACGCCGAGGCCGCAGCGAAGGCGCAGGCCGAACAGGAGGCCGCAGCCCAGGCGGCCGCCGCACAGCAGGCCCAACAGCAGGCGCAACGCTCGTACTCGTACGGTTCGTATTCGTCCGGCGGCTGGTCCGGTTCCGCCGGTGGACGGTCCTATTCCGGCGGATCGTATTCAGGCGGATCGCAAGGCCAGGGTGGCGGCTCCCCGAGCGGGAACTCCCCCGCGCCAAGCATCCACTACGACTGGGAAGACAAAGTGACCATCAATCCGAATTGCGATGGACAGCATTTCTGCCCTTTGGGCTGATTCGCCTCATCCAGCCTTCCAAAGGCCCCGCCCTGTTGGGCGGGGCCTTTCCCTTTCCCGTACCTTCCATGCCACGTAACCCCCCGAACCCATATCGAGCCCCATCGGCGCCCGTACGCGTGGAACCGGTTGGATGGGCCGGTCCCCGTGAGGGGAACCGCGCAGGGAACGTGCGTTCCCGCCGTCCCGTCCCGCCCGAACGGCGGGACGTTCTGCAAGCAGAATCTCTGAAAGGAGACGGAACATTGGGTTCCAACAAGAACAAGAAATGGGGCAAGGCCACGATAGCCGGCCTGGTCGCCGCGGCCACGCTGGCGTCCCCGGTCGTCGGCGCGTTCGCCGCCGACGGTGGCGGCGGCTCCGGTGACGGCACGGGCACGGGCGACGGCTCCGCCGGCGGCACCGGCAAGATCACATGGGTGTACAAGGACTCCTTCGGCTCCCCGACCCGCGAGAATGTTAAATCCGCCATGGGATCCGTCGGTGTGAAGTCGATGGACGGCAGCGAGTCCAACAGCGCCATCGACGAGGCCGTGAACGGCGCGAACGCCGAATGCGTGGCCCGTTCGAAGGCTTCGGGCAACCAGAATCCGACCTGCCGCCTCGTGTCCGTGGGCTTCGTGCACACGCCCGGCGCGGACGGCGACTGGTACACGGGCGCCAACGGCTCCTTCAGCGCGGACCAGTGGAAGGCGGCCTACAATGCGTCCGGCATCCCGAACGGCACCTATTCGTATCAGGGAGCCAATTACAAGACTTCCGATGCTTTCAGCGATGGACAGACTTCCATCAACAGTCTCGCGGCCCGTGAGATGAGCAAGGCCCCACGCGCCGTCGTCGCCATCGTCCTCGACCAGGACGAGCCGCCGGTCGACTACGATCTGACCGTCAGCACGCAGGCGGGTGGCCTGTTCACCCAGGCCGGTTCGACCGATGACGTTTCCGACGCGATCACCACCAGCCGTGGCGGCAGTACGATCTCCGAGGACGTGACGGGCACCGTCACGCTGCATTGGACAGGCCTGGACGGCACGACGCGCACCGCGTCCAAGCAGTTCACCCAGAACAACAACACGACCAAAAGCGTCTCGTTCGGCTACAAGGACGTGGACAAGTCTTGGAAGGTCTGGCCGGCCGGCTTCTACTACTATGATGTGACCGTCGGCAAGCAGGGCCATATGAAGGCCGCGGCCAGCCATATGGGCGCTCAGGACGCGAAGGAATCCTGGAAGCCGGTCTCGCCGCCGCCGTCGAAGAAGCTCACCAACATGGCGGGCCAGCAGGTCACCGCCGAGGCCCAGCAGATCGCTTCCGGCAGCCTGTATACGGCGCATATCACCGCCCAGTCGAACGCGTCCGAGCATTTCTGGCTGTACGACACGATCGACGTGACCGGCCAGAAGGTCCTGATCGGCGGCACCGACAAGGACGACTATTCGAAGATCACCGTGACCGACCAGGACGGCAACACCGTCAAGGCCAACATCACGGTGGACGATTCCCATGCGGGCAAACGCGTCGTCAAGGCGCACGTGCTGAACCCGGTCTCCGGACAATACACGTTGAACGTGCCCCAGTCCGCGACCCCGACCGGCACGGACTACACCATCCCGGACGACAGCCAGGCCTGCTGGACCGGCGACGAATACGGCAATGCGGATAAGAGCCACTGCCAGACCGGCAACAGCGAACAGGTCGGCAAGGTCACTCCGAAGCCCGACAAGGTGTGGGTGTTGGACTCCAACGGCGCCCTGACGGCCGAGGATCCGCAGCATACGAACGACAAGGGCAGCGACAACCGCACGTTCGTGACCGGCGACGCGATCGGCGCCGTGGTCAACGGCCGTATCCCCGCGCACCTGCTCAACCCGTTCACCTCCTACGCGATCACCGATGATTGGACCGCTTCGGCCCAGTGGATCGACTGGAACCACAAGGACCAGGTCAAGGTGTATGTGGATGGTGCGGACGTGACCGACCAGTTCGACATCACGGTCGACACCGCGAAGCACACGACCACCGCGACCGCGAAGCGGTCGTTCCTCACGAAGACCGCGTTCGGCACCAAGGACCGCAAGGTCAAACTGTACATCGGCGGATACGTGAAGCAGACGCCGAACGCGCAGGCCGCGGCCGACCAGAGGAAACTGACCAACAAGGCCTCCGAGAAGTGGAACAACGAATCCCAGCCGACCAACGAGCCGCCGGTCTACGTGCGCAACCCGAAGCCCGACAAGGTGTGGAGCGCCGACCAGGGCCAGGCCGCCACGGCCGAGGACACGGCATGGAGCAACAAGGTCAACGCGGACACGCACACGTTCGTCCAGCAGGATGATTTCGGCGTGACCGTCAACGGCCTGCTGCCGAAGAACCTCGCCAGGAAGATGAGCTCCTACGAATTGGGCGATGATTTCTCCAAGAGCGCCAGGAACATCGACCTGGATTCCGCGTCGGTGACCGTCACCATCGACGGCAAGGACGCGAACAGCCTGTTCGACGTGCACAAGCAGGATGGCAGGGTGTGGATCACCGCGAAACAGCCGCTGCTCGACACGACCTACAACCAGGCGGCGGACCGCAAGGTCCGCATGACCATCAAGGGCGCGTTCACCAAGGGCGTGCTCAAGGCCGGCCAGAAGGTCCAGCTCACCAACGGCGATTGGGAGAAATGGAACCAGCAGACCGTGCCCGGCAACGAGCCGCCCGTCAGGGAGTGGAGCCCGAACCCGGACAAGAGCTGGATCAAGCTCGGCGATGACGGCACCTGGCAGGCCGTGGTCGATCCGGACGAGACGAACAAGACCGGAGCGGACACCCAGAAGTTCCTCGACGGCGACCAGGTCGCGTCCGTGGTCAACGGCGTCATCGCGTCCGATCTCGTCAAGGTCACCGACATCAAGCTGACCGACGATTACGCCAAGGCCGACTACATCTGGGATCTCACGTCCGACAAGTCGAAGATCCGCGTGTACGAGGCCGACGCCACGACCGACGCGGCATCCTCCGTCGCGGACATCGCGAACAAGGGCCGTGACGTGACCGACCAGTTCGACATCACCGTCCAGGGCACCAAGGTCACCGCGACCGCGAAGCCGGAGTACCGTGCCGCGCAGGCCGGATTGAAGAATCCGAAGCAGATCAGCCTGCTCCTGCCCGGCGTGGTGAACTTCGCCAACGGCAAGGGCGCGGCCCAGGTCCGCAAGGACTTCAGGAAGGCCGCGGGCGACGAGCTCACGTTCTGCGAGAACCCCGACGGCTCCAAGCTGACCAACTCGGGTTCCGAGAAGGTCAACAACGAGTCCCAGCCGACCAACGAACCGCACATCTGCGGCTACGTCCCACCGGTCAAGAAGAAGGTCATCGCCGAAGGCAGCCAGGGCGGCGCGAACAACGACGCCGACGACAAGGTCGTGTATCCGGGCCAGAAGGTCGAATACCGTCTCACCACGCAGCCGAAACTGCCCGCCGACCTCGGATACCGGATCGTGTCCATCCAGGACACCGACGTGTACGACCAGTACCTCGAACCCGACCCGCAGACCCTTGAGGTCACCGACCTCGCCACCGGCGGACAGCTGACCACCAGCGACCCGCAGATGGGCGTCGAAGGCGACTACACGGTCGCATGGGACACCGCGGCGCACAAGTTCACCATCACGTACTCGAACAAGTACGTGGCCGAACATTGGAAGGCCGGCACGAACCCGCAGGTGCAGGTCCGTTTCGAAGGCACCGTCGCGAAGAACGCTCCCGTCGACCGCAAAGTGGCCAACCAGTGGGCGCTCACGCTGAACAACATGATCACCCCGTCGAACATCGTCGACAACCTGCCGCCGGTCCACAACCCCTCCAAGAAGGACAACCAGTCCAAGGAGCAGGGCGATCCGACCGTCAGCATCGACGGGAAGACCATGCTGCTGGGCGATACCGGCAACTATCTGGTCACCCTCGACCTGAAGCAGACCAACAACGCGTACCGCGTGTGGAAGGCCGGCATCACCGACGATTTCGATGACGAGTACGTCGCCATCGACGAATCCAAGATCGAGGTGCTCGACCAGTCCGGCAAGGACGTGACCGGAAAGTTCAACATCCAGATCAAGGACGGCGTCGCATACGTGTACGCGAAGACCGTGGACACGTGGATCCCGAAGAAGGGCGTCACCGTCAAGGGCGACCCCCAGCCGAAGGACCTCGCCAAGTATTCGACCAACGGCAAGCATGATCCGCTCAACGATCCGGCCATCGACCAGAACCTCCTCGGCCAGACCTACCAGGTCGTCATGCCGTACAAGGTCGTCAAGGTCAAGGATGGGTACACGGTCAGGAACAAGGCCATCCAGGTCACCAACGACACGACCGTGGAGACCAATGAGGTGTCCAACCCGCTCAAGCCCGTCAACCCGGCCAAGGACGTGACCGTCAAGGTCGGCGGCGAAAGCATCGACGGCAGGAGCGTGTACAAGGACCGCACCTTCCTCTACCAGCTCGACAGCTCCGTCATCCCGGCCGACCGCGCCTACCCGCAGGTCAGCCAGTGGAAGATCGTGGATCCGCTGAACACCGAGTTCGACCAGTACACGGGCCAGTGGGCCGTGTACGCGACCCGCGACCTGTACAGGGACGGCAAGGTGCTCGCCGCCAAGGGCGACAAGCTCGCCGGCAACGGCTTCGACGGCTCGAAGCTCGGCGGCGAACTGTTCACCGCCACGGCCGACGAGAACGGCCAGGTCACCGTCGAGGCGACCGAAGCGTACCGTGCCCTCGTGTCCGCGGACAACGCGCATGAGAACGGCTGGCGCGCGTACATCCAGTGCAAGCGCCTGAAGGTGTCCGAACGCGTCGAGAACCAGTTCACCGAGATCTTCAACGACAAGGAGTTCCAGTCCAACATCGTGTGGACCCGCACCCCGGACATGACCCCGTCGATCCACATCGAGAAGTACGACGTGGCCTCCGGCGAACAGGCCGGCGACCGCGACGACGTGAAGGACGCGTTGAAGATGGCCGGAGACAGCCAGCAGATCGCGTTCAAGATCACCAACACGTCCAAGACGGACTCCTCGACCGGTGAGGGCGCCTGGTATCTCGCCAAGGACCTCAAGATGGTCGACAGGACCATCGCCGGCGAAGGCGACGTCACGGACCTGAAGTATCCGGACGATTGGGACACCCTCGTGCTCAAGCCCGGCGAGTCCACCATCATCACCGGCACGTTGAAGGGCGTCGAGCAGGGCGGCAAGCACACCGACCGTGTGAAGGTCACCGGCACGCCGCTCGTCGAATGCCCCGTCACCGACCAGTTCGGCGGCCAGCAGTCCACCGACGGCAACCAGACCGGCGACGAGAAGTCCGACGCCGACACGAAGGTCGACGGCGACGCGTCCGACACGACAGGCCTCAAGCAGGTCAAGGTCGGCGACAAGACCCTATGCGAGGACACTACCGTGGACTCGAACACCGACGACTGGAGCGGCTACCGCGAGGATCTCGCCAAGACCGGCATGGCCATCGGCGGCGTCCTGCTGTCCCTCATCGCCTTCGGCGGTGTCGGCGTGACCCTCTTGGGCGCACGTCGCAGGACCTCGACCGTCAAGCACGGCGTGCATGCCGCCAAATGATCCGATGACCGTTCGGATCCGCCATACGGCATGAGTGACGCCACGGGCGGGATGTTGGAGGATTCTCCAACATCCCGCCCTTTTCCTTTCCCGGACCGTGGATGCCGTACAAGGCCGGCGTGGCTCGTCCGAAAGGACGGCCCACGCCCCCATCCATCTTATTGGGGTGCCACCCGTTCGAATATCTGCGCTCATACGGCCATGTGCACGTGGGAATGGTTGAGAGATCCGGCAACCGGCCGGCGATCCGAAAGCGGACGCCGACGATATCGGACTTCCACGGCAGCGTGAGCCGTCCGTGCAGAAAACAGAAGAATCCCTATCAAAGGAGACATCCAGTATGGATATGAAGAAGATCTCGGCCGCGTGCGCGACCGCCGCCGCGTTGGCCGCGTTGTTCGTTCCGGGTTCGGCGTTCGCGGCCGACGGCACGCTCGCTTTGAACGCGGGCGACGGCAGCACCCTCGCCGGACACAGCT
>ERZ1673702.1519-NODE-1519-length-24061-cov-5.944597_pt1 | contig 24061 bp, 21 predicted proteins | sample MGYA00580232_ERZ1673702 | MGnify/ENA primary metagenome ERZ1673702 (study PRJEB41218, sample SAMN15661792) | gut metagenome | host: Homo sapiens | place: Canada: London | collected 2015-08-20/2019-03-30 | study: EMG produced TPA metagenomics assembly of... | reverse complement strand
TCTGATACTCCCCTATAAAAATGGCTATTTATCAACTGTTTGTTGTGACATAGCCAAAAATATCTACCGAAACCACGAAAAAACAAAAATCGAAAAAATTGATAGAATCGATTTATATTTTTTATTGTATAACTTATACGAAACGTTTGACAAAAGATAAAGGCGCTGATATAATCATAGATAATTTCAGACTTCTTAACTTTTGGTTGTTCGGTTTCGTAACAACGATTTTTTTTAATATCTACATAATTCGGAAACAGCCACGTGGCTGTTTGGCGTAATAGAATTACGCCAAACAAATTTATTAAGCAGAACGCGCGGGAACAATTTCGAAAAGTAAAAGGGAGGCTGAAAGCGAACGAGCCTTCGCAACGGGAAGCGCTACAAAATCTCGACAGTACTCGATGGGGCATGCGGCCGAGCGTGACGGAATATGCGAAATCGTATATTAAAGAGCGTGCGGCAGCAGCGAGTATTAAAAAGGCGGTTATTGCGCGACGAGGAGGGATTTTCAAAATCATACGTATGTTGATTTGCGAAAATGCCCAAACTGGAAATGGTTCGTTTACGAATTTGAAAAAAATTTTTGTAGTTTCTTTTTTGCTTGGGCGGAAAAGCCCGCAGAGAATCCATGAAAATTTTAATATAGAACGATTAAAATTTATTTGGAGGTAGATTATGAACAAAAAATTCGGCGCGGCCGTTGCAACGGCTATGGGTCTGATGATGGCGTTCGGGTTCACGGCTTGTGGAGGCGGCGGAAACAATTCTTCCGGCGGTGGAAACAGCGCTCCCCCGGAAAGAGACCCGAACGGAACTTATACGTACAGAACGGCTTCTTCCGTGTTCCCTACGAACTGGAATCCCCATGTCTATCAAACTACCACGGACGGCGAACTCCTCGACTATATGATGACGGGCTTCTATTCGTTCGATTATAACGACGCGATGGACGGATATAAAATGGTGAATGAACTCGCTACCGGTGACCCCGTGGACGTTACCTCTCAATATGCTACCGAGGATTGGGAAATCTCCGCGGACGATGAAAGTCGAGCTTGGAAAATTACTATCCGTGACGATATTAAATGGAATGACGGGACCTCTATTAAGGCAGAGGATTTTGTAGAAAGTCTTTATCGTCTTCTCGATCCCAGATTGAAAAACTATCGTGCAGACACCGTATATGCTAACAGTCTCGTCATTCACAATGCAAAAGATTATCTTTACAACGGCGATACGGGTTGGTATGCCGCCGACCTTCCCCTTGAAACTTATACGGAAAGCTTGGATAGTGAACTCGTATTCAGTATCGGAAGCTCCGCGGAAAATAAAGAGAAATATAACGGCGCGACGAGCAGTATCAGAAGCTCATTGGGAGCAAAGACGGATACAACAGCCGAGAAAGTGGCCGAGGCCATGATCAAGAACGGATTGACGGTCGCCAAGGAACAAATTTTAGCTTTGGAAGGAAAAACTTTGGCGGAAATCAAGGCCGATTCTACCTTAAAGGCAACATGGGATTCGATTATCGGTTGGTGGAAAAGTCAGCCGAATGAAGAACTCGATTTCTTCATTATCTATTATACATGGCCGGAAATCGAAGAGGAAGAGATCGGGATTAAAGCCGTTTCGGATTATGAACTCGTACTCATTCTCGATAAGCCTTTGAACGGTTTCTATCTCAAATATGCCCTTACCTCTTCTTGGCTCGTCAAGACCGATCTCTACGACAGCTGTATGAAAAACAGTAACGGCGTATGGTCTAATAACTACGGCACTTCCGACGATACGACCGCTTCTTATGGGCCCTATATGCTGACCTCCTTCCAGCAGGATAAAGCCTATGCCTTGGAAAAGAATGAATATTTCTATGGCTATAACGACCCCGAAAACGAGGAGCTCTATTGGACGACGAATATCACCTGCACAAAAGCCGATCCTACCGTACAGCTTCAAATGTTCCTGAGGGGAGAATTGGATTCTTACGGTTTACAGGCTAACGATATGGAAGATTATCAGTCCAGCAGCAGCACATATTATGCTACGGGAGAATCTACTTTCTTTATGGCTTTGAACCCTCACGATGTAGAAGTTTTGGGGCAGAAAGAGAAGGCGGGAACCGATAAACAAATTTTGTCAATCTTGGAATTCCGTCAGGCACTCTCTTTCGCGCTTGACAGAAATAAGTTTGCTTTGGCGGTAGCTCCTACAAACAATCCCGCGTTCGGTGTATTCTCTAACTTGATCGTCGCAGATCCCGAAACGGGTATGACGTACAGAACTACGGACGAAGCCAAAGATGTTCTCGTCAATTTCTGGGGATTGCAGGATTCTATCGGTGAAGGAAATCTCTATGAGACGGTAGACGACGCTATCGATTCGATTACCGGATACAACCTTGCCAAAGCCAAGGATTTATTCGATACGGCATATGATAAAGCCATCGAATTGGGCTATATGAGTTCGACCGATAAAGTGGAAATCTGTATCGGGCTTCCCGCAAATACAGAATTTTATACAAACGGTTATAATTTCCTCGTAAATAACTACACAGAAGCAGTGAAGGAAACAAAGTTGGAAGGCAAATTGACCTTTACGAGCGATAATACGATCGCAAACGATTTCGCAACAGCACTTCAAAACAATCAAATCGACCTGTTGTTCGGCGTAGGTTGGTCTGGTTCCGCTCTCGATCCGTATAATCTGATTACGGCGTATACTACTCCCGGATATCAATATGATCCGAGCTGGAATACGGCGGCTACCATGATCGATATTGAAATCGACGGAAAAACGTATACAGGTTCCGTTCTCGATTGGTCGAATGCTTTGAATGGCGCCGAAACTGCCTTTACTGTCAAGGACAGCAATGAGAAGGTGACGCTGGAATTCGGTACAACGCATCCTACCAGTGAAAGACTTCCTATCCTCGCTGCTCTTGAAAATGCGGTTCTTCAAACTTATGATATGATTCCTATTTTGGATCAGTCTCAGGCAAATCTTAAGAGCTATAAAGTCAACTATGCCACGGAAGAATATGTCTTCGGTATGGGCTTCGGCGGATTGAAATATTACACTTATAATTATACCGACGCAGAGTGGACGGACTATGTCTCTTCTCAGGGCGGTTCGTTAAACTACAAGTAAATCGAATTGTTTTTACCTCAGACGTAATGTCCTTGGGTAAGAAGTATTTATGAACAACGGGGATTAATGGGGCATTCGTCAAATGCCCCATTCCTGCGTTTGTAAATGCAAGTTATTCGGGGACCGGAATTTTTCCGTTTGGCGGAAAAGGGAGGCAGCATGCTTAAATATATCCTTAAAAGATTGGCTTTGATGTTATTTACTTTCTTTATCATCATGACCATCTGTTTTGTACTCGTGAAACTTTTGCCGCTCACTCCGGCTACCCAGTTCGGCAAAGATGCGGAACTCATTCTGGCACGCCGCAAAGCATTGGGCTACGATAAGCCTATCATTATACAATATTTCATTTTCCTCAATCGATCTCTCATTCACGGCGATTGGGGAATCAGCGAAAAATTGTACTTCGGGCAAGATGTATGGGATATTTTTGTCTCTAAACTCCCCGCTACAATCATGGTCAATACCTATTCCTTGATTTTCAGTATTCCTCTCGGATTGATTTTGGGAATTTATGCGGCTCTGAAAAAAAATAAATGGCAGGATACCGTTATTTCTACGGGAGTCATGCTCTTTATTTCCGTACCTTCGTATGTCTACGCCTTTCTCGTACAATATATTCTTTGCTTCAAATTGCAATGGTTCGATTTGACCTTAAAAGCGGGAACGGATTGGTGGAGCTGGGCGATGTTCGTTTCGGCCGTTCCGGCGGTATTATCCCTCTCATTCAGCGTCCTTGCGGGACTTACCCGCTATACGAGAGCAGAGCTGACGGAGGTCTTGACAGGAGATTATATGCTGCTCGCCCGATCAAAGGGATTGACACGCAGACAGGCGATTTCCCGACATGCTTTGAAAAACGCGATGGTGCCGATCTTTCCGATGATTATCGGCCAGATTATTTCTATCCTCGGAGGCTCTTTGATTATCGAACAGATTTTTGCTATTCCCGGCGTGGGACAATTATATGTCAGTTCGATTACTTCCTCCGTTCCCGAATACAACCTTTTCATGCTGCTTTCTATGTTTTATACATTCATAGGGCTCCTCGCGGGAATTTTAGTGGATATCAGCTATGGAATCATCGATCCGAGAATTAGAATGGGAGAAAGATAATATGGAAAATTTGAATATTCCCAAGGATAAATTTCAGTTTGCAAACAAGGAAGAACATCTTCACGATAAAAAGTTTGAAACCAAGCAGGTGGGCTATCTCCACGATGCGTTCAATCGCTTTTGTCGAAATAAGGCCTCTATTTTCGGCGCTGTTATCGTACTGATTCTCGTTTTGTATGCTATTTTTGTACCGTTGGTTTGTTCCAATAGCTATACCTCTAATCCACAAGACAGTGCCTATTTACAATATATCAGACTTCTGCCCAAGGCAAAGGCCTTTGAATGGGCGGGTTGGGACGGCTGTGAAACCCGTGAAATGAGTGAGGCTACCTATCTTATAAACCGTGCTATCGGTGTGGAAACGGGACTCGATCCCGTCAAAAAAGTGAAGAGCGTTTATCAGGTTCAGCAGCATCAGAGCGTTTCTACTCAATATAAAGTCAAATATGACAGCTATTACGGATTGGGTATGGTATATATGACTCTTACGGAGGAGGAATATAAAGATATTCAGGCATGGCAGAACGAAAACAATATCCAAGTAATTTATCCTGCCGTCGATACCGGTAAATTGAGTGCCGCTACAAAAAATAATGCAAATTATTGGTATGAAGTAAAAGGGACGGCTCCCGTTTTGGATAAGGACGGCAATTTCCAGCCGATTTATCGCACCAGCGGAAATGACGGGGGCTACGACTCTCTCCGAATCGAAGGGGACGACGGCTCTTACCGCTATGCTACCCTCGGCGGAGATATTGAAAATATTTCCTATAAGGTTCGTATTTGCAATTATAATTATTTTCTCTATAAATTCGGCTTTGAACCCGCTTTTGCTTTCGGAACGGACGCTTTGGGGCGAGATATTTTCTTCCGCCTCGCACAAGGCGCAAGATTTTCTTTTATCTTTTCCCTTTGTATTGCCGCCATTAATTTTGTCATCGGCGCCGTTTACGGGGCGATCGAGGGCTATTATGGGGGAGCGACCGACCTTATCATGGAACGTGTTGCCGATATTTTGAACGGGGTTCCTTTTATTGTCGTCACTACGCTATTCCAATTGCATTTGGCGGGAAAAGTGGGCATCGTTCCGGCATTGCTATTTGCGTTCGTTTCTACGGGATGGATCGGTATGGCTGCTACGACACGTATGCAATTTTACCGCTATAAAAATCAAGAATACGTCCTCGCGGCGAGAACTTTGGGGGCAAAGGACAGGCGCATTATTTGGAAACACATTTTCCCTAATGCTTTGGGAACCATTATCACTTCTTTCGTCCTTGTCATTCCTAGCGTTATTTTTAGCGAGTCTTCTCTCACTTATCTCGGAATCGTCAATTTGGAAGGCAGCGGTACGACCTCTGTCGGCACGATGCTCGCCGCAGGAAAAAATTATTTGACCACCTACCCTCACATTATTCTGTTTCCCGCTCTGTTTATTTCCCTTTTGATGATTTGCTTCAACTTGTTCGGAAACGGACTGCGCGACGCATTTAACCCTTCGCTTCGCGGCGTGGAGGACTGAGATTATGGAAAAGAAATTGGAGGTTAAAGATCTCGTTATCTCTTTCCGTACCGTAAACGGAAGAGTTCAGGCTGTGAGAGATATTTCGTTCGATCTTTATAAGGGTGAAACCCTTGCGATTGTAGGAGAATCCGGATCCGGAAAATCCGTTACTAGCCGCGCGATCATGGGGATTCTTGCGGGAAACGCTATTGTTGAGGGCGGGGAAATTCTCTATGACGGGAAGGACCTTTTGAAAGTGCCCGAAGAGGAAATGCACAAAATTCGCGGCGATAAAATCGCTATGATTTTCCAGGATCCGCTTTCTAGCCTCGACCCGATTGTAAAAATCGGAAGACAAATTACCGAAGCGATGCTTTTGAAAAATAAAGCCAATCGCCGCGCCAGCCGAAAAGAATTCAACACTATGCTTTCGACTCTTCGGAAAAATATCGAGGCCGCCGTCGCGGACGAAAGCGCTAATGAGAAAATTAAGACGATGACCGAGACGTTCGATAAATTCAACATCGAAGCGATTACTCTCGAAAATCGCTATAACGTCGCGCGGACGGCCGCCGAGGAGCTGATCGCCGAAATAGAGGATTTCCTCTTCCGTGCGGAAAAGAAACAAAAGCTGGACGCGCGGTTTATCCTCGGAGGCATGATCAAAAAACTCAAAGCTGTAAAAGATCCCTTCCTTACGGCAAAATACGATTCTTTGCTCGAAGCACATGCTTCTATGCTCGTACGGGAGAGAGAGTCGCTCCGCGCAAAAGGCGATTTGTTCAAGGGACTGAAAAACAAAATAAAAGGGACCGAGGCGGAAATCGACGTCCCCGAATTGGTCGTCGCTGCCCTTCAAACCTTAAAACAGACCTTGCAAAAGCTCCTTGCCGAAACCCGTCCCAATTTTTTCCGTATCGGATTTTATCTGTATAAAAATCCGAATGCAGAGCTCGGCCTTTCGGAAAAAAGTATCGAAGAAATCAACGAGGACGCCCTCAAATATCTCGACGAAAATTTCATGAAGGAATTTATCGACTTCGAGGTGAAAGGAGTGCGGTATTCGTTTGAAAAATCTTTGGAAATGAAGAAAAAGGTCGTGGAAAATGCGGAAAACTTTAAGAATTTCTTCCGCGCGGGAAATTTTGAAAAGGCGGACGCAGAACGCCGTTGTGGGGGATTCTCTTTGCTCGTAGAGGATTCGATAGACAGACTCGCCGTAATCAAGGACAGCAACGCCTATACTTTTCGGCAGAGCCTTGACCATGCGGTGAAGCGTTATTTCTATTATAAAAAGAACAATCCGAAAGAGGAAGCGCGTTTCGACAGACAGACAAAAAAGCGCGATGCGCTGATCGCCAAAGGAAAAAAGGTCGATTGGAAAGTCGTGCCGAAAGTCGTCGTCGATCTCGATGAACAAATCGCAAATATTCTTTCTATCGTCGACCGTCTGACGCAGAAATACGTTTCGGATATACAGGCCGCTTCGTCTGCGGATTATCAGGCGCTCGCCGTCGAGCTCATCGATTTTCTCAAAGAAAAGGCGTCGCAGGTAGTCTACCGCGTCACTAAACGCATTGCGCGCGAAAAAGCTGTCAAGCTCATGGAGGAGGTGGGGATTCCCGAACCAAGAATCCGCTATAACCAATACCCCTTTGAGTTTTCGGGCGGCATGCGTCAACGTATCGTCATCGCGATCGCCTTGGCTGCCAATCCTGACATTCTTATCTGCGACGAGCCGACGACGGCGCTCGACGTTACGATTCAATCGCAGATTTTGGAACTCATCAACAAATTGAAGGAAGAAAGAAAATTGTCCGTCATTTTCATTACGCACGATTTGGGCGTTGTGGCAAACATGGCGGATAAAATTGCCGTCATGTATGCGGGTAAAATCGTCGAATACGGCACTGCCGACGACATTTTTTACGATTCGAGGCACCCTTATACATGGGCTCTGCTGTCGTCTATGCCCGATCTCGATACCGACGAGAAACTCGACGCGATTCCCGGAACTCCGCCGAATATGATTTATCCGCCCGTAGGAGACGCTTTTGCTGAGCGCAATAAGTATGCCCTCAAAATCGATTTTGAAATGGAACCGCCAAAATTTGAGGTCTCGCCTACGCATTGGGCCGCTACATGGCTGCTTCATCCCGATGCGCCCAAAGTGCCCGTTCCGAAGGCAATTACCGACCGTATTCAGCGAATGAAAAAATTAGGAGGTACCGAGCATGGAGAACAATAACGAAGTTTTACTCAAAGTTGAACATCTCTGTCAGTACTTCAAAATGGGCAAAAAAGAGCTGAAAGCGGTGGACGACGTTAGCTTCGATATCAAAAAAGGGGAAGTGTTCGGCCTCGTGGGAGAATCCGGTTGCGGAAAAACTACGACGGGACGTTCAATTATCCGACTTTACGATATTACTTCCGGAAATATCTATTTTAAGGGAACGAGAATCGGCGCGGGAATCCGCTCCTATAAAGCTGCGATTGCAAAGGCAAAAAGAGAAACCCGCGCAGAAATAAAACAGCTTCGCGCGGAAAGTGCTGCCGATGCCTCCAAGACCGAGGAAAACGAAAAAAAGATCGCTGAAAAACAGGCTGCGCTCGATAAAATAATCGCGGATAATCTTCGGGAAATTCGGCAGGCAAAAATCGACCACAACACTTCCGATAAACAGTACGCTGAGTTACAGGTAAAAAAAGTCGACGAGGAATTCGCTCCCAAACTGGAAGAGGCAAAAAATGACGCCGAAAAGCTCGCGGCCGTGAAAAAAGAATACAAAAGGGCGAGGCATATCGCAAAACATACCAAGTTGATTACACAGATACAAATGATTTTTCAAGACCCCATCGCATCGCTCAATCCGCGAATGACCGTTCGGGAAATCATTTCGGAAGGCTTGGTCATCAACGGGATCAAAGATAAAAAGTATATCGACGAAAAGGTATATGAAATTCTCGAACTTGTAGGATTGGTCCGCGAGCATGCCGGTCGGTATCCCCACGAATTCTCCGGCGGACAGCGTCAGCGTATCGGTATCGCCCGTTCCGTCATCATGCGCCCCGAAATGATCATTGCCGATGAGCCTATCTCTGCTTTGGACGTTTCCATTCAGGCACAGGTGATTAATTTGCTCAACGAGTTGAGAGAAAAGCTCGGTCTTACGATTTTATTTATCGCGCACGATCTTTCCGTCGTCAAGTATTTCTCCGATCGTATCGGGGTTATGTATTTTGGAAAGATGGTGGAGCTTGCATCGTCCGATGAATTATTTGCGCATCCTCTCCACCCTTATACCCGATCACTGTTGTCGGCAATTCCGCTGCCCGACCCGCATTATGAAAAGCAACGTGTGAGAATTGCCTATAATCCTCTCGCGGAGCACGATTATTCTGTAAATAAGCCTTCTATGCGCGAGGTCGCTCCCGGACATTTCGTATATTGCAACGACGAGGAAGAAGAAAAGTACAAAAAGCAACTGCAACTTTGAGGAAAAGACCTTGAATAAAAACGTGAGAAATGCGATAATCAAATACCTGGTCGTCGGCGTCATCGGGGGACTGATGGCGCTCGGCGTCTTGGGGATCGAGGGCTACTTTTCCATGACGGAACAATCGGAGAAATATAGGAGTCTCTGCGATGCTTTTACCGTTCCCGGAATGATTTTTATGCTATTGACGGGACTGCTGTTTGCGAGCGGAGGCGGCGCTTTCGACGGTATCGGATTTGCGCTCGGAAGATTTTTTCGTATGCTGATTCCCTTTGTCCAAAAGAATGACGAGTCTTATGCCGAATACAGAGAACGGAAACGTGCCAAGGGAAAACTTCACGGGTATTCCTGCCTTTTGTTTGTCGGTTTAATTTTCTGTGCCGTCGCAATTGTTTTTCTCGTTTTATTTTACAGAGTTTATGTGCCATGAATTATTTCTCCCGCCGTGCGCGGGAGATTTTTCATGTCTGCGTCTAGTCGATACAGGAGAAAAAAGCCGGAAAGACGAACGGCGAGACGGAAGGCGGCAGGCACGGGACGGCGTGCAGGAAGCGAATAAAAAGAAAACGGAAGAGCGATAGGCGCAAAAAAAGTGAAAATCGATTATTTTCATAGAAAAAGTTAATTTCTTATATTTGTCTATTGACAAATTTTCGCAAATGTAGTAATATTATAAATATAGGGATAAAATTCCCTCAAAATTTTATACGGAGGATTTATGGACATCGTCCCTCTATCTATTGTAATTGTCATACTCGTTTTATTGTCCGGATTTTTTTCGGGAACGGAAACGGCTTTTTCCTGTGCCAATAAGCTGCGCCTGAAAAATATGGTGGCGCTCGGTAAAAAGCATGCAAAGGCTGTCTATACCTTTGCCGAAGAAAAATACGATAAATTGGTCACGTTGATTCTCATCGGCAATAATATCGTCAATCTCACCGCTTCCGCGATCGGTACGGTGGTCTTCGGAAAGCTGCTTATCGATTCTTCGCTCGACTCGACGACCGTTTCGACCGTCGTCATGACCGTGGCTGTCCTCATTTTCGGCGAAATTACTCCGAAATATCTCGCAAGCATCTACCCCGAAAAATTCTGCTTTTTCTTCTATCCGTTGATGCAGTTTTTCTATTGGATTTTAACGCCTATCAGCTTTATCTTCGGCGGTTATAAGAAACTTCTGTCGAAAATTTTTAAGCTGAAATCGGACGACACGGTGACGGACGCAGAACTGATTTCTCTCGTCAAAGAGGCTGAGGAGGACGGTACCTTGAAAGAGGACGAATCCGAATTGGTGCGCTCTGCGCTGGAATTTGACGATTTGAAGGTCGAGGATATCCTCGTTCCCCGCGTGGACGTGGTGGCAGTCAAATATGACAGCCCCATGGACGAGATTATGCGTACTTTCCGCGAAAATACTTATTCCCGTCTACCCGTTTATAAAGATAAAATCGATAATATCGTGGGGCTCATTCATGAGAGGGATTTCTATAACGCTTATCTGAACGGGGAAAAAGATATTGCTTCCGCTATACAAAATATCGTCTTTACTTCCGAATATACGCATATTTCTACTCTATTGAAGCAACTTCAAAAGCAAAAGATCCATATGGCCGCGGTTTCCGACGAATACGGCGGATTGGTCGGAATCGTGACGCTCGAGGATATTCTCGAAGAGCTGGTCGGGGAAATCTGGGATGAACACGACGAGGAAGAAATTTTTTACGGAAAAATTGCAGAGGACGAATATTGGGTTGACGGAAAGTGCGACCTTGAAGAATTTTTTGAACTCTACGGCCTTAAAACGGACGAGGACGACTTTGAGTCGAATACCGTGGGAGGTTGGGTGACCGAAAAGTATGGCGGTATTCCTTCCGTCGGAGAAATCCTGCGCTTCAAATTTTTAGAAATCAAGGTGGTAAAAGCGACGAAACAGAAAGTCCTGAAAATTCGTTCCAAAAAAGTAGACGCGGAAGAAGTCCATGAGGACGGCGAATAAGTAGCTATAAAGAATATCGCGCGCTGCAAAATTGTCGGATAAAATTTTCAGCTTTCGCAGAGATGACGGACAAAAGCACCGGAAGGGAAAAAGCGGAAAATTATATCGGATTTTATAGATATTTGATAGAAATACATATATCTTTCCGTTTTTTGATATGCTATAATAGAAGCGGAAATACGGAAGTGCGAAGCATTTACGAGTATTTCCGCGCCCTGTTGCACATAGCTTCGCTATGTATAATAGAAGCGGAAATACGGAAGCGCGAAGCATTTACGAGTATTTCCGCGCCCTGTTGCATACGGCCTATAATAAAAGCGGGCTCTCAAAGAGTTTATGTGTTTTTTGTCTCATATACAACAATAAAAGCGAATTTTTCGGAGGTAATAATAAATCTATGGAAACAATTTTGGTTACCGGCGGAAGCGGGTTTATCGGCTCCCATACCGTATTGGAACTTCTCAACAAGGGTTACGGCGTCATCGTAATGGATAATCTCTCCAATTCTAGCGAAGAGAGCCTTCGCCGCGTGGAAAAGCTCACCGGCAAAAAGGTGAAATTTTACGAGACGGATATTCGCGATCGGGAGGGGACAGAAAAGATTTTCAAGGAAAATAAAATCGACGCCGTCATTCATTTCGCGGGACTCAAAGCCGTGGGCGAGAGCTGTAAAATTCCGCTCAAATATTACGAAAATAATATCGGCGGAACGGTGACGCTCCTTGAAGTCATGGAAAAATATAACGTCAAAAAGATGATTTTTTCTTCCTCCGCAACTGTCTACGGGACTCCCGAACGGCTGCCGCTCGATGAAAATTGTCGCCTTTCCACCACGAATCCTTACGGCAGTACCAAATTGATGCTGGAAGGAATCATGCAGGACGTCTATAAGGCGGACAATAACTGGAATGTTATTCTTCTCCGCTATTTCAATCCCGTCGGCGCACACGAGAGCGGACTCATCGGCGAGGACCCCAAAGGGATTCCCAATAATCTCATGCCCTACGTCGCTCAGGTGGCTAGCGGAAAACTTTCCTGTATCCAAGTATTCGGAAATGATTACGATACTCCCGACGGAACGGGCGTACGCGATTATATTCACGTCGTGGATTTGGCGCTCGGACATATTGCCGCGATCGAATATTGCCGCGAACCCGGAGTCCATATCTATAACCTTGGAACCGGCCACGGATACAGCGTTCTCGATATGATTCATGCCTTTGAAAAGGCCTGCGGAAAAGCTCTGCCCTATAAGATTTGCCCCCGCCGCCCCGGAGATATTGCCGCTTGCTACGCCTGTCCCGATAAAGCAGAGAAAGAATTGCACTGGAAAGCAAAATACGGCATTGAAGAAATGTGCGCTTCTCAATGGAAGTGGCAGAGTATGAATCCTAACGGCTACGAAAAATAAAAGGCCTTATGATACAGCCGGATAAAATTATCCGCTCCCGCCGCAAAACTTTGTCCGTTTCGGTCGACGTATTCGGACAGGTGATTGTTCGCGCTCCGTTGCGCTGCGGCGATGAGCGGATTTTTTCCTTCCTTCGGGAAAAAGAAACCTGGATTTCCAAGTATCGACAAAAAGCGCGGGAGGCAGGGATTAAGATTCCGCCGGAAAATTTGGACGGATATCGATTTTTGCTCCTCGGAAAAGAATGTGTCATTCGTCTCTATACCGGTGCGAGAATCCGCTACGACGAAAAAACGGGGGAAATCTTTTTGCCTGCGGAAAATTCTCGCGCAAAGCTGACCGATTGGCTCAAACGCAACGCAAAGCGTATTTTTTCTGTCGTGTGCTCGCGTCGTGCCGCCGAAATGGGAACGTGTTATCCCTCTCTTTCCGTGACGAAGGCCAAGACGAGGTGGGGGTCCTGTTCCTACAACGACGCGCTGCATTTTTCTTTTCGGCTTCTCTATGCACCTATGGCCGTCATAGACTATGTCATAGTCCATGAATTATCTCATACTTTCTATAAAAATCACGGCGAAAAATTTTGGGCGCTGGTAGAGCGATACGTCCCCGATTATCGGAAAAAGCGGGCTTGGTTAAAGGAAAACAGCTTTTTGATGGAAATATTTTGAGCGTCTCGGCGAAAAACTCAATCGTGTTTGGAAATTAAATTCCTATCGATTTTATATGAAATATTAGCGAATAAAGGCGTAAAATTTTGTTTACAAATCGAGCGGGGTATGATATAATAGAAAACGAATCCGACGCCGTGGAAGATGCGGAGCGGGAAGAGGGGAAAGCGGGAGAAACCAACGAAAAGGAAGTGCGAAGTTTATGACGGTTCAAGAGATGCAGAAAGAGATTCTGCGCCTGAAAGAGGAACAGGGTATGTGTATTCTCGCGCATACCTATCAGTCGCACGATGTGACGGAGATTGCGGATTTCACCGGGGATTCCTTTCAACTGAGCATGAAGGCGAAAAACGATCCGAGGAAAAAAGTTCTGATGTGCGGAGTGCGTTTTATGGCGGAGACGGTGAAAATTCTTTCGCCGGAAAAGGAAGTATATCTTTCCGCGGAGAACGCGGGCTGCCCCATGGCAGAACAGCTTACGCCGGAGGAAGTGCTCGAAGAAAAAAAGAAGTATCCCGACTGCATGACGGTGGCTTATGTCAATACCACGGCAGAATTGAAAGCGGTGAGCGACGTTTGCGTGACTTCCTCTTCCGCCGTGGAAATCGTAGGGAAATTGCCGGTAAAGGATATTTTATTTATTCCTGACGTCAATTTAGGCGCGTATGTTCAAAAGCATTGCCCTGAAAAGCGTCTGCATTTTATTCACGGGGGGTGTCCCGTGCATGCCTGCCTGACGGATTCGGACGCCGCAAACGCAAAGGCGGCACATCCTTGTGCCGAGCTTTTGGCGCACCCCGAATGTAAAGCGGAAGTATTGGCGTATGCCGATTATGTCGGGTCTACTGCGGGGATCATGGAATATGTGCGCACTTCCGCATGTGACGAATTTATCGTCGGAACGGAATTATCCGTGGCGGAACATCTGGGCTTTGAATATCCCGATAAAAGGTTTTATCCGCTTTCCAAAAAGCTCATTTGTTCGGATATGAAGGCGACGACTCTGCCCGATGTATACCGTTTGCTGAAAGATGGCGGAAGGGCGATTCAGTTGGAACAAAATCTTCTCGTCCGCGCGCGCAGCTGTATCGACAAAATGCTGGAATTGGGTTGAAAAATCGCTTCGGTATCGGGAATTATCGGGAATTTTGAAGTTATGCAAAGAAACTTCTCTCGGCGTCAGAATTTCTGAATTTGAAGAAAAGCCCGTCAGAAAGGACGAAAATAAAAAAGGAAGATTTGGCGGGATTTATCGGTTGAAAGGGGGAAAAACGGGGTATCTATAATCGAAATACATACGATAATCATTTCGGAGAAAAAACGAATATGCTGCAATTGGAACACGTCACTTATCGCATCAAGGACGAGCAGGGCGAAAAGACGATATTAAACGATGTCAATTTATCCCTTTCCGAACGGTTTGTGGCCTTTACGGGCCCGAACGGGGGCGGAAAATCCACTTTGGCAAAAGTAATTGCCGGGATTTTGACGCCGACGGAAGGGCGGATTTTATGGGAGGGGGAGGATATTACCTCCCTTTCCGTTACCGAACGAGCGAAAAAAGGAATCTCGTACGCATTTCAACAGCCCGTTCGTTTCAAGGGACTGACCGTGCGGGATCTGATTTCCATCGCGGCGGGCAAAAGCGCAAAGATTTCCGACGCCTGCGCCTATCTTTCGGAGGTCGGGCTGTGCGCAAGAGATTATATCGATCGCGAAGTGAACGCTTCGCTGTCGGGCGGAGAGCTCAAACGGATCGAAATCGCGACGATTCTCGCGCGGGGAACAAAACTTTCCGTATTCGACGAACCCGAGGCGGGAATCGATTTATGGAGCTTCGGAAATCTCATCAACGTATTTGAAAAGATGTACGAAAAGACGAACGGGAGTATTCTCATCATTTCCCATCAGGAAAGAATACTCAACATTGCGGATAAAATCGTCGTCATTTCCGGCGGACGCGTGGAAAAAGAGGGGACGAGGACGGACGTTTTGCCGGGCTTGCTCGGAACCGACGCCTGCCGCGTATTGACGGAAAAGTTATGAGCGGAGGCAAGACAATGGACGCGATCGAAAGAGATTTATTGTTAAAAATAGCGGATTTGCACGGCGTCCCCGAAGGAGCCTACAATATCCGCGACAACGGAGAATCCGCGGGGAGAGCTTCGACTGCGAATATCGAAATCGTGAGCAAGACGGACGGAAAGTCTGGGATCGATATTTTCGTCAAGCCGGGCACGAAAAACGAAAGCGTACACATTCCCGTCGTTCTGAGCAAGGCGGGGTTTCAGGAGGTCGTATACAATGATTTCCACATCGGCGCCGATGCGGACGTCGTCATCGTCGCCGGCTGCGGTATTCACAACTGCGGCGGTGTGGACATGACTTCCCGTCACGACGGAATACACACCTTTTATGTCGGGAAAAATGCGCGGGTGAAGTATGTGGAGCGACACTACGGAGAAGGCGACGGCAACGGCGAGAACGTCATGAATCCCACGACCGTGGTACATCTCGGAGAGGGCGCGTACATGGAAATGGAGACGACCCAGATCAAGGGGATAGACTCCACTAACCGCGTGACAAAGGCAGACCTCGAAGCGGGCGCCAATCTCGTAATCCGCGAAAAGATATACACCCACGGAAAACAGTCGGCGGATACCGACTTTTCCGTAGATATGAACGGCGCGGGCGCTTCTGCGGACGTCGTATCGCGTTCTGTGGCGGCGGATACCTCCCGCCAGCATTTCAATTCGACCATGAACGGAAACGCGCCCTGCCGCGGGCATACGGAATGTGACGCAATCATCATGGACAAGGCTTCGGTGACTGCGGCGCCGTGCCTTTCGGCAAACGACATCGACGCGGAGCTCATTCACGAAGCGGCGATCGGAAAAATCGCAGGCGAGCAGTTGATTAAGCTGATGACGCTCGGACTGACGGAAAAGGAAGCGGAAGAACAAATTATCAAAGGATTTTTACATTAAAAGGAGAGTTTTATGAGCGATTTGGCATATAAGAGAACGAACGTTTACGAGAAAGCAGACGAGAAACTCATGAAGGAAATTTTCGATTATGCGGAGGGTTATCGAAAATTCATCGACGGCGCCAAGACGGAGCGCGAGGCCTGCGATTACGTCGCTAAGGCGGCGGAAGCGCACGGCTACAAGCCTTTTCGGTTCGGAGAAAAGTTCAAGGCCGGAGACAAGGTATTTTATAACAACCGCGGCAAAAACATCTACCTGATCCGCGTGGGAAAGGCCGACATCGCAAAGGACGGGATTCGTATCGTCGCGGCCCATATCGACAGCCCCCGCGTCGATCTCAAACAAGTGCCTTTATACGAATCGGACGGCGTGGCACTCGCAAAGACGCATTATTACGGCGGAATCCGCAAATATCAGTGGGCGGCGATTCCCCTCGCTCTGCACGGTACGATCGTTCGTGCGGACGGAAGCGCGTTCGACGTAAAGATCGGGGAGGACGACGGGGATCCGATTTTCTATATCAGCGATTTACTTCCGCATCTCGCGGCAAAACAGAATGCAAAACCGCTCGGTGAAGGTTTGGGCGGGGAGGACCTTAACATCTGGCTGGGAAATATTCCCTATACCGCCGCAAAGGACGAAAAAGACCGCACCGTCAAGGAAAATCTGCTTCGGATTCTCGGGGAAAAATACGGGATAAAAGAAGAGGACTTTTTGAGCGCGGAGCTCTCCCTCGTCCCCGCGTTCAAGGCGAAAGACGTCGGATTCGACCGCGGACTTATGGCCGCTTACGGACATGATGACCGCGTATGCGCTTACCCCGCCTATACCGCGCTTTTCGACGAGACTTCCCCCGAACATACCGTTATGGTCGTATTGGCGGACAAAGAGGAAATCGGGAGCGAGGGCACCACGGGCATGCAGTGCGCGATATTTACCGATTTAATCGACGCTCTGGCGGCTTCGTTCGGCGTTACTTCCGCGGAAATCCGCGCAAATTCGAAATGCCTTTCCGCCGACGTCAATGCGGGCTATGACCCCAATTTCAAGGACGTTTGCGAGCCCTTGAACAGCACCTTCCTTTCCTGCGGCGCGGGACTTACTAAATTTACCGGTTCGCGCGGAAAGGGCGGCTCTAACGACGCTTCTGCGGAATTCGTCGGGGAAATCCGAAAAATCTTCAACGAAAACGGAGTCGTCTGGCAGACGGGCGAACTCGGAAAAGTGGACGTTGGAGGCGGAGGAACGGTCGCGAAATTTATCGCGAAAATGAATATCGATACAGTCGATATCGGCGTACCCGTCATTTCCATGCATTCCCCCTACGAAGTGATTTCCAAGGCGGATCTTTACGAGGCTTACCGCGCTTTTCGCGCTTTTGTCAAATAACACTTTTGTTGCAGACAAGGGGACGGGAATGATGGAAAACGGAATGAAGGTTATGGTTCGGGAATACTTGCCCGAGGATTTTGAAAAAATCGAAAAAATCCACGATGCCGCCCGAAAAGAGGAATTGCGTTTCGCAAAGCTGCAGCAGGCCTTTCTTCCGTTTTCCGTCGCCGCGGAAAGGGAAAATTTTTTCGATTATAAAATATGTACGGCTATCCTGTACGGAAAGGTCGTCGGATTTGCCGCTTATTCGGAGGATGAACTTGCTTGGCTATACGTCGATTCCGCCTATTTCAGACGTGGAATCGGGAGAGCTTTGGTCGAATACGTCCTTGCGCATACCTCCCGACCCGTTTGGGTCGAGGTATTATCGGGAAATGTTCCCGCCGAATCGTTATACCATTCCGTCGGATTTGAAAAATCGGAAATATGTTCTGGAAAAATGCCGGGAAATGAAAAATTTCCCGTTACGGTTATTCGGCTATGCTTGAAGTAATAAAAGCGGCTCTCGAAAAGAGAGCCGCTTGCTTATTGTACTATTTCTGCCCGTAACCCCACCAATCGGGGACGAGACTTTTTAAGGAAACCGCGCGTTTTGACGGATAATCGAGCAGGATTTCCGCTTCGACATTCCTTTCGCCGAGCTGCATGAGATATTCCCGACAGGCACAGCAGGGAGGACCGACTTTTCCGTCGCCCATGACCGCGACGACTTTGGAAATTTCATTTTCTCCGTTCGTGAGCATATTTGCGGCGGCGTTTCGCTCCGCACATATACCCAGCCCGCAGGCCGTATCTATACAGATTCCGACATAAATATTTCCCGATTTCGTCAAAATCGCCGCGGCAACTTCTCCCGCTTCGATAAACGGGGAAATCGTCCGCTTATTCTGTACCTTTCTCGCCGCGGCATACAGTTTGTCCCAAATATCCATGTTTAAATCTCCTTTACCCCGTCATCCGTATGGACGAAGGCCCGACAATCTTTCAGACGAAACAAGGCGAAGCAAGGATCGTCGGGAGAAGAAAAACGTTTTTTCAATGCGGGGCAGTTTTTCAACATCATTTTCTTTTCCGAAAGAGCGGTTCTTTCCTCTACCGTTGCGTCCAAACGAAGCCACTCGCGCGTTTCCGCTTTTAATGCCGTGATTTGTATATAAGGCAGGTCTTTGAATTGCTTATAGACCTCTTTCGTGTTCCCCGTAGAAATATAGAGATGCCCCGAATATTCAGCTACGGCTCCGAAAGGACGACAGGCGGGGCCGAGATTGTCGGAGGGACAGTCCGTTAAATTGACCGTTGAAACCCAAAAAACGCCGCAGGACTTCAAAAAATCGTAAACGAAGCTCATTTTACTTCACTTCTATACCGTTGTCGGTAAAGAGAATATCGGACGAATAATAAGCCGTCAGTCCGTTGACGAGTTCGTTATAGTCCGACTTTGCAAAACATTCCGACGCCGAGTGCATGGCGAGCTGCGCGAGTCCCAAATCGGCAGAGAGGATTCCTACGTGGCCGAGAGATATGGCACCGAGCGTTCCGCCGCTTCTCATGTCCGAACGATTGAAAAAGGTCTGGTATTTGACTCCCGCCTTATCGAAGACCGTCTTGATGACGGCGGAGGAGAGTGCGTCCGTAGTATACGCCTTATTCGCATGATTCTTGATGACGACTCCCCCGCCCATTGCCGTCCGATTCGTGGGGTCGCACTTTTCGGGATGATTGGGGTGCATGGCGTGTGCGTTATCGAGAGAAATGAGAAAAGATGCGGCCAAGGCTTTATAATACTCGTTGTCGTCGAATTTTAACGCATAGGCGATTCTGCGGAGTACGTTTTCGAGAAAATCACCGCCCGCGCCCTGTAAAGTCTGGCTGCCGACCTCCTCGTTGTCGAGGCAGGCGGCGACGCATACGCCGCCGCTTTCCGCGTGCGAGACGAGCGCTTCCAACGACGTCCATACGCTGCTGAGATTGTCGATTCGGGGGGAGGAAATAAATTCGTTGTTTAATCCAAACAGATACGGTCCTTCCGAATTGACGACGTACAGATCATACGATACGATTTCTCTTTCCGAAAGCGGGGCGAGAAAATCGGGCGTTTCTCCGTTCTCCGAAAGCGCGAACAGCGGCTGTAAATCCGTTTGCGGGTTGACGGAAAAGCCTTCGTTCACTCCGCGGTTCATGTGAACGGCGAGGGAAGGGAGCGTTACGGTATATTCGCTGACGACGTTCTCGCTCTTCAAGGCGCTCCCGTCTTTGACGACGACTCTGCCTGCGATTTTCAAGGGGCGGTCAAAAAAACTATACCAAATTCCGCCGCCATAAGTTTCGGCATTGAGCTTCGCATAGGGCCCCGTCGCCGTCGCTGCGTTTTCTTTGAGCTTCAATGCGGGCGAATCGGTGTGGGAGGCGACGATTTTGAAGGAAAAATTGTCGAGTGCCCCCACGGTGAACGCTATGATGCTGCTTCCGTTCCTTTCGACAAAGTAACGGCCGTTTTCTTCGAGCTCCCAATCGTCCGTTTCGCTCAAAGGACGAAACCCGTTCTCGATTAAAAACGTGCGCGCGTTTTCCGTCGCCTGATAGGCGGTATAAGAATTTTCCAGAAATTCCAGAAATTGATTGATCATGATGCTTCCTCTTTCGTTTTCCTTCTTCGGAAAAGTTTTCTTCTATTGTAGCACAATAAGAGAAGGTTTGACAACTCTTTTGCGGAAAAAGACCTCAAAAAACGGTAAAATACAACATTTTCTTTGTTTTCACATATTTTGTATTTGTTTTTCACAAAAATATAGTATACTATCTTTAATTTCATCCGTTTTGAAAACCCAAAAAAATCGGAAAAATGAAAATGTGGTGAAAAGTGTTAAACAATGACCTTAAACCCTTGACAAAATGAAGAATCGGCGTATAATTATAATCGACCGTGACGAGCGGTCCCTCATGAATGATTACGCTATCGAAAAAACAAACGGAGAGGTAAAAAACCATGGAAAAAAACGAAAAGAAAATCGTAGGCGATGCGGAGAAGGCGAGAAATGAAGAATATCTCGGCAAAATCTTCACAATGCTCAAAAAGATGGAAGGAGTGGCGTTGACCAAGGTAAAGTCACATTTCAATAATTCTGAAATGCGACTGCTCGGCGAAGTCATCCTCGCAGGCTACGACGGAAAACGTATCATTTCCACCCAGCTTGCGGCGCGTCTCGGCGTAACTCGTTCCGCCGTCTCTCAGATGGTCAACAAGTTAGAGGCCCGCGGCATCGTCCGCCGCGTCCCCGACGAAGTGGACAGGAAAATCGCTTATATCGAGCTTTCCGATACCGCTCTTACCTATTACAACGAGGAAAAGGGCGTGTGCTGCAATCTCGTCGGCGAGGTCATCGACAGAATCGGTGTCGAAAAGGTAAATAAGCTCTTAGAGCTCAGCGATTTGTTTATCGAAACCGTAGTGGATTTGAGAAAGTAAAAAATGAAAAATATGTCGGTCGGGAAAGCGGAGCACCTTCCGCTTTTCTTTTATCCCCGACCGTTCGGGAGCTGTGTTTTATGTTGAAACTCAAAGACATCAAAAAGGATTATGTAACTGCGGGCAGCGTCGTTCACGCTCTGAAGGGCGTATCGCTCGAATTCCGCGCCAATGAATTCGTCTCCATTCTAGGGGCTTCCGGCTGCGGAAAAACGACGCTTCTCAACATCATCGGTGGGCTCGACCACTACACTTCCGGAGACCTCATCATTCGCGGCGTCTCCACCAAGGATTATACCGACCGCGATTGGGACGTATACAGAAATCACCGCATCGGCTTTGTGTTTCAGTCCTACAACCTCATTCCTCATCAGACCGTCCTTGAAAATGTCGAGCTCGCTTTGACGATCGCGGGCTGTTCCAAAGCCGAACGCAAAAAACGCGCGGCCGACGCTTTGAAGCGAGTGGGGCTCGGAGATCACCTCAATAAGCGTCCCAATCAGCTTTCCGGAGGACAGATGCAGAGAGTCGCCATAGCGCGCGCCCTCGTCAATAATCCCGAAATCTTGCTCGCCGACGAACCGACGGGCGCTCTCGACAGTACCACCAGTGTCCAAATTATGGACCTTATCCGCGAAATTGCCGGTGAAAGGTTGGTCATTATGGTCACCCACAATCCCGAACTCGCGGAAAAATATTCGACACGTATCGTCCGTCTTCAAGACGGATTGGTCGTCTCGGACTCCAATCCCTACGACAGTTCGGCGGAACGAAAGGTCCTCGAAGCAAAGTTGAAGGAAAAGGGGATTACGCCCGAACAGGTGAAGCTCTGGAAACAGAAAAAGCTGGAAAGGGAAGGCGCGGAATCGGAAAGGGCTGCGATGAGCTTAAAGACGTCGCTCGGCCTGAGTGCTCGCAATCTGAATGCCAAGCGCGGCCGTACCGTCATTACTTCCATAGCGGGAAGTATCGGGATCATCGGCGTATCGCTCGTGCTGGCTCTGTCGGGCGGATTCAACAACTACATAGCCGATACGGAAAAAGATATGCTGTCCGCTTATCCCATTCAGATCAACGAAATGGCGTTCGACTATACGTCTATCATGAATTCGATGGCCGCCGGAAATCAAAAAGTGGATATTTCCCAGCTCGACGATAAAATTTACGTCAATTCCTTCCTGACGAAGCTCGCTAACGGCGCGATGAGTACGAATACCATTACGCAGGATTATATCGACTATCTAGACGGTCTCGATCCTTCTAATTATTACGCGCTGCAATATACCTACGGCGGGGATATTTCCAATAACATTTACAGCGAATTTCAATTTGAAACGGAGGACGGAACCCCGTTCGACCTGGACATGTCTTTGAATACCATTCTCGACCTCTATAAGACGAAGCTGATGTCCGACGAGGCCGCTTCCGAATACGCGAGCCTCGCTTCCATGTTCTCCACCGTCCAAAGCGTCACTTACGAGCTTCCCGAATGTAAAGACTACATTCTTTCGCAGTATGACATCATGGCGGGGGAATATCCGACGAGTTCGGACGAATTGGTGCTCGTGCTCAATAACGACGGCGGTATGACGGATATCGTCCTGGCTCAGTTGGGTCTGATTTCGGTGGACGATTTTTTGGCTCTTTTTCAAAAGGACAACGATGAGCCGCCCATGACGATTGAGTTCGAAGAATTGTTGAAACATACCTATTCCTATTACGAAAATGATAAAATTTATAGCTTTAATCCCCAGCTGAACGGAGGGGAGGGCGGTTGGCTGTATACCGGATTTTCGGGCGAGAGCTTCCCCGGCGGCTTGCAGGATAAGGACGCCAAGACATTGAAAATCGGGTGTATTCTGCGGGCGAAGGAGGGGACGACTTACGGTTCGCTGGACAGCGGTTTGGCTTATACGAAGGCCTTTGCAGACGAATACCGCGAATCGAGTCTCAAATCCGAAATCGTGACGGAGGAAAAGGATTCCAAGGTGGTAAATGTCTATTATTATGACCTTTATGAATTGGCCTCCAATCCGGAAAATCAATCTAAGGCGCTTCGGAGCAAGGAAACCACCGTGCGCGAACTCGGCGGCGGTGAGCTTCCCAATCAGGTAAAGATTTATGTCAAGGACTTTGAACACAAGGATGTCGTGACCGACTACTTGGATTATTGGAACGAAGTCATTCAAAAAGATAATGAGGCCTTGCAAATTCAGTATACTGATACCGTGGCGATTATGATGACGTTGATTCGTTCGATGTTGGACGCGGTGACTTACGTACTCGTCGCCTTTACGGCGATTTCGCTGATAGTATCTTCCGTCATGATCGGCGTAATTACTTACGTTTCTGTCGTCGAACGGACAAAAGAAATCGGCGTCCTCAGATCGCTGGGCGCGAGAAAAAAGGACATTCGTCACCTCTTCAATGCGGAAACCTTCCTTATCGGCTTGTTTGCAGGCGCTATCGGCGTAGGCATAACCTATCTGCTCTCTATCCCCATTAATCTCCTGTTGGGGCATCTTACGGGAATTTCCACCTTGGCGGCGTTGCCCGTATGGCAGGGCATCGTCATGATCGGCGTCAGTATCGCCCTCACTTTGATCAGTGGGCTCGTTCCCGCTCAGTCGGCGGCAAAGAAAGACCCCGTCATCGCTTTGAGAACGGAATAAGGAAAGATTGCAAAGAATAAAGCGATTTATGAGGTGGCCCCTTTCCCTTGGCGGAGAGGGGCCGCCTTGCATTTTATCGGTTAATTATGTAATGAAAATATATTACAAATTTTTGTGGAAAAGTATTAAAGGGGGGCAAGGTCTTTTTGGATTTGACTTTTTTTCGGACTTTTGATACAATAGAATCGAGATAAAACGG
>ERZ1673702.1513-NODE-1513-length-24080-cov-5.159750_pt1 | contig 24080 bp, 10 predicted proteins | sample MGYA00580232_ERZ1673702 | MGnify/ENA primary metagenome ERZ1673702 (study PRJEB41218, sample SAMN15661792) | gut metagenome | host: Homo sapiens | place: Canada: London | collected 2015-08-20/2019-03-30 | study: EMG produced TPA metagenomics assembly of... | reverse complement strand
AAAGAATTGATGAGCCGGGATGAACTGGCAGTCATGGACGGTAACAAGTGTATTTTACAGCTTCGTGGTGTCCGTCCGTTTTACAGTGATAAATTTGACATTACAAAACATAAACGGTATAAGCAGTTATCCGATTATGATAAAAAGAATGAGTTTCATGTGGAAGAATACATGAAACATCAGATGGAAGTCCGGTTAAATCCGGAAGAAGCGTTCGACCTTTATGTGTATGAAGGCAGTGAACTGGAAAAACAATCAAATAGTGAAAATGAAGGCACAGAGCATGTAACGTAAAACATACATAGCTCTTTTTTTTATGCCCTTTTGGGAGGTAGCGATATGCGTAAGCATGAAAGACCGCCCATCAGGGCGGAACCCTCCGAGTAGTAACCGTTAAAAAATCACAATGAAAACAGCAGTTACGAAAGGAGAACATAGATTATGGCGTTTTTTACATCCGCAATTAATATTTTACAGACTCTGGTTGTTGCAATCGGAGCTGGTCTGGCAGTTTGGGGAGTTATCAATCTCCTGGAAGGATATGGAAATGACAATCCCGGAGCCAAGTCACAGGGAATCAAGCAGCTTATGGCAGGTGGAGGTGTCGTTCTGATCGGTACACAGCTTGTACCATTACTGGCGAATTTGTTTTAGCCGGGGCAGTAGGAAAGGAGAACACGCATGGATAAGATTTTTGAGTCCATAGAAGAATGGATGCGTAACCTCCTTACAGGCATGGTCAGCTCAAACCTGACGAACATGTTTACCGATGTGAATGAAAAAACCGGTGACATCGCAAGTCAGGTTGGGCAAACGCCCCAGGGCTGGAACAGCAGTATTTTCAGCTTGATCCAAAATCTGTCGGATTCTGTGATCGTACCGATTGCCGGAATGATCATAACCTTTGTGTTGTGCTATGAGCTGATTTCCATGCTCACCGAAAAGAATAACATGCATGATATAGATACATGGATGTTTTTCAAATATTTTTTCAAGATGTGGATAGCAGTCTGGTTCGTAAGCAATGCTTTTACGATCACAATGGCGATTTTTGATGTTGGACAGAATGTAGTGAACCGGGCGGCAGGTGTTATCAACCAGCAGACGGCAATCAATATTGATTCGGTAATTACCTCGATGGAGACAGCAATGGAATCAATGGAAATAGGAGAGCTGATTATACTGGCACTGGAAACGCTCCTGGCGAGTCTGTGCCTAAAGGTTATATCCGTTTTTATAACGGTTATTTTATATGGCCGTATGATAGAAATTTATCTGTATTCGTCAATCGGTGCAATTCCGTTTGCCACTATGAGCAACCGGGAATGGGGACAGATTGGCAGCAATTATTTAAGAGGATTGTTTGCACTGGCATTTCAAGGATTTTTTATCATGATGTGCGTGGGCATTTATTCTGTATTGGTTGCCAACATACAGGTATCAGATAATGTGCATACAGCACTGCTCAGTGTAATGGCTTATACAGTAATACTATGCTTTAGTCTTATGAAAACAGGTAATTTTTCAAAGAGTATCTTTAATGCACACTAAATGTGGAAAAGGAGACGATGAAAATGGCTTTTGTATCAGTACCAAAAGATCTGACAAAAGTAAAAAATAAAATTATTTTCAATCTTACAAAACGACAGCTTATCTGCCTTGGTATTGCAGCGGCAGTAGGGCTTCCGTTTTATTTCCTGTCAAGGGGGTTGATTGGTTCGAGTAATGCGGCAACCGGAATGTGTCTGCTGATGCTTCCGGCTTTTTTATTTGCCATGTATGAAAAAGATGGACTTCCTTTAGAGAAAGTCCTCAAAAACGTGATTACAGTAAAATTTATCCGTCCTCCGGTACGGAAATATGAGGTGGAAAACCTCTATGAAAAAAAGAGAATTTTGACAAAAGCGAAAGGAGGTACCGTTCGTGGAAAAAGTAAGAAACGATAAGAATCTTCCAGAGCAGACAGAAGAATTTTCCCATCCGGATGACTGGTGGCTGGATGAAGAGGATTCTGCTGATGGTTTACCAGTGTTTGATCCGGATGAGGCAGAAGATTATGCAAAGGACAGACAGCGTTTGATGGGAGTACCGATGGTTACGGGGTATGAAGCACTGGAGCGACACCGAGGTGTCCGCAGACCAAGACGTAAATTAAGCAGACGGGAAAAACGTGCCTGGAAAAAAGCCCAGAAATATGAAATGAAATTACATAAGGCACACGAAAAAGAAGAAAGAAAACTTGCGAAGCAGGCGGCAAAACAGGCTGCTCGTGAAGAAAAGGCGGCACAGAAACAGGCAAAGAAAGAAGAAAAGCATAAAAAAAAGACAAAGCCGTCGGGTTCTGTAAAATCCAGTGGAAAAAAAGGTACTGTAAAGAAAATATCCAGTACGAATAAAGACAGTAGAAATAAAGGGAAAGATATTACCGCACAGCAGTCCATTCCATACAGGGAAATGGGAAAAGACGGAATCTGTCGTGTGGAGGATGGGTATTATTCAAAGACGATTCGTTTTTATGATATCAACTATCAGTTGGCACAGAATGAGGATAAAAATGCGATTTTTGAGAACTGGTGTGATTTCCTGAATTATTTTGACAGCACCATCCATTTTCAGTTGTCCTTTATCAATCATCACAGCAACATGACAGAATATGAAGATGTGATCCGTATCAAAAAGCAGAATGACAGTTTTGATGATCTGCGTATGGAGTTTGCCCAGATGCTCAGAAGTCAGTTAGCAAAAGGAAATAATGGTCTTGTCAGAACCAAGTATATTACATTTGGGATTGAAGCTGATAATATCCGGGAAGCGAAACCGAAGCTGGAACGTATCGAAACAGATATACTCAATAATTTTAAAGTTTTCGGGGTATCTGCGTATCCATTAAATGGTGCGGAGCGTTTGCAGATCATGTATGAAACATTCAACCAGAATGTCAAAGTGCCATTCAAGTTCAGCTATGATGATATGCTGCGTACTGGGTTGAATACAAAGGATTATATTGCACCATCCAGTTTCCTGTTCAAAAATGGAAAGGATTTTCAGATGGGAGATACCATCGGAGCAGTGTCCTATCTGCAGATTCTGGCACCAGAGCTGACGGATAAAATGCTTGCTGAATTTCTGGAAATGGACTGTAACCTGCTTGTTAATCTGCATATCCAGTCCATCGACCAGATGAAAGCGATCAAATTGGTCAAAAGTAAGGTTACGGATATTAACCGCATGAAAATTGAGGAACAGAAAAAAGCGGTACGCTCCGGATATGATATGGATATTATACCGTCTGACCTGAATACATACGGTGGGGAAGCGAAAAGACTTCTGGAAGATTTACAGTCAAGGAATGAAAGAATGTTTCTTGTGACTGTGGTGTTTTTAAATACAGCAAAAAATAAACAGGAGCTGGAAAATGCGGTATTTCAGACGGCAGGTATTGCACAGAAATACAACTGTGTATTAAAAAGACTGGACTATCAGCAGGAGCAGGGCCTTATGAGCAGTTTGCCGCTTGGAAGAAACTGGATTCCAATCAAGCGGGCATTGACTACCACATCGACAGCTATTTTTGTTCCATTTACGACGCAGGAACTGTTTATGGGTGGGGAATCTATCTATTATGGGTTAAATGCCCTGTCTAATAACTTAATCATGGCAGATCGGAAAAAGCTGAAAAATCCCAATGGTCTGATACTTGGTACTCCTGGATCTGGTAAATCCTTTGCGGCAAAAAGAGAGATTACCAATGTATTTATTGTCACAAAAGACGACATTATCATCTGTGATCCGGAGGGTGAATATTTTCCGTTAGTCCGGGCATTTAACGGGCAGGTTATCCGTATTTCTCCGACCAGTCATGATTACATCAATCCAATGGATATTAACATCAATTATGCGGATGATGACGATCCGCTATCGTTGAAATCAGATTTTATCCTTTCGCTTTGTGAACTGGTAGTAGGAGGAAAAAACGGTCTGGAACCAGTGGAAAAAACAATCATTGACCGATGTGTGCGTCTGGTATATCAGGACTATCTTTCAGAACCGGTTCCGGAGAAAATGCCAATCCTGGAAGATCTATATAATCTGCTTCGCAAACAGGAAGAGGCTGAGTCGCAGCGGCTGGCAACGGCACTGGAAATCTATGTAAATGGTTCCCTGAAGGTGTTTAATCACCGTACAAATGTAGAGTTGAACAATCGTCTGGTATGTTTCGATATTAAAGACCTTGGTAAACAGCTTAAAAAACTTGGTATGTTGATTGTTCAGGATCAGGTTTGGAACAGGGTAACAGTCAACCGTTCTGCTCATAGGTCTACCAGATATTACATTGATGAGTTCCATTTGTTGCTGAAAGAAGAACAGACAGCAGCATACAGTGTAGAAATCTGGAAAAGATTCCGTAAGTGGGGCGGTATCCCGACTGGTATCACGCAGAACGTAAAAGACCTGCTTGCTTCAAGGGAAATCGAGAATATCTTTGAAAACTCAGACTTTATCCTGATGCTCAACCAGGCATCCGGGGATCGACAGATTCTGGCAAAGCAGCTTAATATTTCAACACACCAGCTTTCCTATGTAACAAACAGTGGAGAGGGAGAAGGGCTGATTTTTTATGGAAATACAATTATTCCATTTAAGGACAGATTCGATAATACCCTTATGCTTTATGCGTTAATGTCATCGAAACCGGAAGATGTAGAGAAGCGTGAAAAACTCGGCATCAAAGGCAGAGACGATAGTTAAAGGGGTGACAGCAGAGTATGAGAAAATGGGTGGCAGGATTGTTACTTTCTATATCTGTTATATTGCTTACGATCAGTCTGTATTTCTTAATGGGATTTTTTATGCAGGAAAGACAGGATAATCAGTTACAGCAGGAACTGCAGGAGCTAATGCAGAAAAGAGAGGATGAATCGGAAGAAGATGCTTCCGGCGATTCTTTGATAGAGATAGATGCTGGAATTTTGGCATTGCATGAAGAAAATCCGGATTGTATTGGCTGGCTGACCATTGATGGAACGAGAATAGACTATCCGGTCATGTACCGGCCCGGAGATAAAAATTATTATCTGCATCGAGATTTCAACGGGGAATATTCTGCAAATGGTTGCTTATTTTTGGCAGAGGAATGTGTACCAGGAGATTCGGACAATCTGATCATATATGGACATCACATGAACAGTGGGAAGATGTTTGCTGACCTTGAGAAATATAAGGACGAAAGATTTTACGAAGAACATCCGACAATCCTGTTCCGCACGATATGGGGAAATGAACAGTATCAGATATTTGCAGCATTTACAACACCCGTTTATACAGGAAATGATTTTGATTATTACAGTTTTATCAAAGCAGGAACAGTGGATGATTATAAAAAATTTGTTGCTTCCGTTAAGGAAAAGTCGCTTTATCAGACAGGAACAACAGCAAAATACAGAGATAAGTTACTTACACTGTCTACTTGTGAGTATTCCCAGAAAAATGGGCGTATGGTACTGGTTGCAAAGAAAAATAACGGAAAGGAATAAAACGGAAAATTACCATAGATCAGGAGATGATGACCATGCAGGAGCATGAATATAAAGCAAGGGACAAGACTGTCCAGAAGATGAGCCGGGATGGACTTAGGGAAAAAAATCTCCGCAGTAAAAAGGAAAAGCGGATTACCGGGCGTGAGGCTGATGAGAAGAAAACAGCCGGACACAGGGAACAGGAGCTGGACTTTGGAAAGGTCAGAAAAACTCATACTGCAGAAGAAACAGTTGAGGGAGTGAAAGAAGGAAAACACAGACTGCAGTCCAGACACGCTTTTCTGGAACAGGAAGAAATTGCAGAAGCGGAAGAAATGGAAAACTCAGAAATGAGTGATGATAAAGCAGGCGGGGAGAAATCTCCGTCTGTTTCACGTTCCAGACTTCGGAAAGAAAGTATCCGGGGGCATCCGGAACGGAAATTTGAACGTGATTCTGAAATAACAGAACCGGACAGGCAGAACCGAAAGAAAAAGATGGTCACAGCCTATGCAGCAAAAGAGCAGAAACGCTACCATGAAAAGTCAGAAGTTGATGAAAAATCAATGGAAGACTTTCGGGAAGAGATTAAAGATAAGACGAAAAGGGAACAGACGCTAAAAGAACAGAAAAAATCAAAATCCCGTCTTTCCTTTGAAGATGAAAGTAAAGGTATGATTCCCGGTAGCGGAATGGCAAGAAAGGGAGCAACCGTTGTTTCAGAAACGGTATCTGCCTATGGTCAGAAAAAAATCAGAGAGGGTACCGATGATAATGCTGCTCTTGATGCAGCAAATCAGATGGAACTTGCGGGAGAAAGTCTTGCAAGAAAGTCAATTTACGTTCGGGAACGGTTGAAAGAAAAACGACAGAGAAATAATCGGTTAAGGGAATCTGTTCTGGAAGAAACAGAAAAATCCCGTTTGCAGTTTGGTACCAGTGTTTCCAATGAAGCAAAAAGGGCGGTTCAGAAAGAAGCAGAGCAGAAGAAACAGTCTGCATTAAAGAAATTACTGCAGAAAAAGCGTTACCAGAAGCAATATCAGGCTGCGAAACAGGGAAAAGCTGTGAAGGACGCAGTGCTTGTAAATGCACAGCGATTTACGGAAAAAGCCAAAGCTGCGGTTAAGGAGCTTGTGGCACAGAACAGAAATATCCTCCTGTCCATAGGAGTTCTGGTGCTGCTGTTTGCGTTAATGGCAACGAGCCTGTCAAGCTGTGCTGCGTTATTCCAGGGCAGTTCCAATGCTATTATTTCTACCAGTTATTCCAGTGAGGATGAGGATATTTATGCTGCGGAAAATGCTTATGTGGCATTGGAAAATGCACTGAATGAGCAGATCAATCAGATGAAAGCAAACCATTCCGACTATGATGAGTTCCAGTTTCAGATTGATGAGATCGGACACAATCCGTATCAGCTTATTTCTTATTTGACAGTCAAGTATGGCGGTTTTACCTATGCCGAGGTTGCGGATGAGATTCAGGAGATTTTCAGGGAACAGTATGGATTATATACGGATTCAACACGAGAAACCGTAACAGAAAAGAAAACAGTCAGGGTTGGAGAATCACTGGGACAGGTTGTGACCAGTGGATATTGCAACTGTCCGATTTGTTGCGGGCAGTGGAGTGGAGGCCCGACTGCAAGTGGAGCGTATCCACAGGCGAATCACACGATTGCGGTGGATGCTTCTAATCCATTTGTGCCAATGGGAACCCATGTCATTATGAATGGTGTGGAGTATGTAGTTGAGGATACCGGAAATTTTGCACAGTATGGTGTGCAGTTTGATGTATTCTACGGCGGTCATGCTTCTGCGTCAGCACATGGGCATCAGACCTGGGAAGCATACATAGCAGACAGCAATGGAAGTCAGGAAGTGGAAGTAACGACAACAAGAGAAGTGAACCGGCTGGATGTAACACTTACGAACCATAACCTGGATGCAGTTTTAAGAAACCGTATGACAGACAAGGAACAGGAGCAGTATGACGCTTACAACAAATACTATGGAAATCGTGATTATCTGTTTGACCTTAACACAATTCCGACAGGTGGGGCAGGCTTTGGATATGATATTCCGGCAGAAGCACTTTCTGATCCGCAGTTTGCCAAGATGATCCGGGAAGCGGAAAAATATCTGGGTTATCCGTATGTCTGGGGCGGTGCATCGCCATCTACCAGTTTTGATTGCTCTGGTTTTGTATGCTGGGTAATCAATAATTGCGGAAATGGATGGAACGTGGGAAGAACAACAGCGGACGGACTTCGTTCTTATTGTTCCTATGTATCTCCATCTGATGCAAAACCGGGAGATCTGATCTTTTTCCAGGGAACTTATGATACGCCGGGAGCGAGCCATGTTGGAATTTATGTAGGAAATAACATGATGATTCATTGCGGGAATCCGATTCAGTATACAAGCATTGCAAGTTCTTACTGGCAGCAACATTTTATGGCATTTGGCAGACTTCACTAGAAGGGAGTGAATGAGAGATGAATATGCGATTAAAAAAGGTTCTGGATGATATTCAGAAAACTGAAAACAAGATTCTGGAATTGCAGGAGCATGTAAGGCAACTGAGAATCCAGAAAAAGCAGATGGAAGATGCAGAAATCATTAAGGCAATCCGTTCCATGAAAATGGATAGCCGAAAGATGCTGACTTTTCTGGATGGAATTCAGAACGGAACAGTTACCATGCAGTTTGATGAAGAGGGCAATCTTTCTATGGATAGTTCTGAAACAGGTATAAAGAAAGAAGAAAATATGGATAGCGAAATGTTAACCGGACTGATAGAAGAAAGAGAGGATTTGGAAGATGAAGAATAAAGTAATGAAAAAAATTTTGATGATTATGTTGTCGTCAACAATACTGATGGGTTCTGCCAGTGTGACTGCATTTGCACAGGCAAATGAAAATGCAGAGCAGACAGAAGCAGTGGAACAGGTGATAGAAGAACAGCCGGCAGAGCAGCCTACCACAGAGGAAACACCGTTTTCCACACCGGGAAACGGACAGCTTGTGGATGATAAGGAGAATGACAGTTCCAAGCAGTTTCTGACTGTACAGACAAAGAATGGAAATACCTTTTATATGGTCATTGACCGTTCCGGTACTTCCGAGAACGTGTACATGATGTCACTGGTAGATGAAAATGATCTGGCAGAGTTCTTAGACGAAAACGAGGAAACCGAGAAAAAAGAGGAATCAGCAGTTGTTCTTCCGGAAACGACTGCAGCACCAGAACCAGAAACTACCGTACAGCCAGAAACAGAAGTGAATCCAGAATCCGGTGGTAATAAAATGTTTGGTTCTGCGATCCTGGGCGGCGGCATTGTACTGGTATTCGGTGGTTTAGCTGCTTTTGCTTTAAGTAAATTCCGAAAGAAAAAAGAGGACGGTATTGTAGAGGAAGGCCTGGAATTTGCTGATGACAGTTACATCAATGAAGATGAAGAAAATGCGGAAGATCAGCAGAAATAACAAAAAAGCATAAGGTATGGAGAAAGGGCAGTTCTTTATGGACTGCCTTTTTGACAGGAACAGGAGGAAAACATGGCGAAATTTTTAGTGATTGCAGAGAAACCGAGCGTGGCACAAAGCCTTGCAAAAAATTTATCTGCTTATCAGAGAAAGGACGGGTATCTGGAGGGGAACAGTTGCATTGTCAGTTGGTGTCTGGGACACCTGGCAGAATATGCACCACCGGAAATTTATAATGAAAAATATGCAAAATGGCAGTTTGAGGATTTGCCGATCATTCCGGAAGTATGGAAAGTTCAGGTATCAGAAGATAAAAAGAAGCAGTTTGATGTGCTATGCGGCTTAATGAACCGGGCAGATGTAGCATATCTGGTCAATGGCTGTGATGCCGGAAGAGAAGGAGAACTGATTTTTAAAAGAGTTTATGATTTGGCAGGCTGTCAGAAACCAGTGAAGCGTCTGTGGATCAGTTCAATGGAAGATGAAGCCATTCAGAAAGGATTTCAGTCCCTAACTGACGGGAGAGAATATGCAGGGCTTTGTAATGCTGCGGTATGCAGGGCACAGGCGGATTGGTTGATTGGAATGAACGCAACGAGAGCCTACACAACCAGATATTTTAAGCGTTTGGTAGTTGGCAGGGTACAGACACCGACGCTTGCCATGCTGACGGAAAGAAAAGAGAAGATCGAGCATTTCAAGAAAGAAGCCTATTATAAGGTTTCTCTGTCAGATGGGAAACTTATGGTAACATCAGAGAGTATCCCGTTAGAAATGGAAGCGGAAGAATTAAGAAAACTTTGTGATGGGACAGAAGCACTGGTCACAAGGGTAAAAAGAGAGCAGAAAAAGACTTTCCCACCAAAACTTTATGATCTGACCGGTCTGCAGAGGGAAGCAAATCGTTTTTTTGGATACACTGCCCAGAAGACATTGGATATGCTGCAGGAGCTGTACGAAGAAAAGATGGTTACCTATCCGAGAACAGACAGTCAGTATGTAACCGAAGATATGAAAGAAACGGTAAAAATGCTTGCCGAAGGCATGACAGATTTTCTTCCGTTTCTGGAATCTGGACAGACTAGAGGTAACATAGATCGTGTGGTTAATAATGCAAAGGTATCTGATCATCATGCAATACTGCCGACAAAAGAAGCAATGGAAAAAGGCATGGGAGGACTTTCCAGTGGAAAGAAAAATCTGCTGATGCTGATCGGACAGCAGCTTGTTCAGGCAACAGGGGAAGAGTACCTTTATGAGCAGACAGAAATTTCCGTACAGTGCAAAGAACATGAATTTACTGCAAAGGGAAAGCTGCCTGTACAGATGGGCTTCAAAGAAGTGGAAGAAGCCTTTCGGAAATACTGTGTAAAGGATAAGAAACCTGACGAACCGGATCATAAGACAGAACTTCCAGAAGGATATGAGGAAGGAATGACTCTTGCCTCTGTGAAGGCAGAGAAGAGTACACATTATACTTCCCCGCCGAAGATGTTTACCGAAGATACCCTGCTTGCTGCGATGGAAACAGCGGGGAATAAGGAATTTGATTCTGAAACAGAGAAAAAAGGACTTGGGACACCGGCAACCAGAGCGAATATCATTGAGAAGCTGGTATCTTCCGGTTATGCAGAACGTAAAGGAAAACAGCTTCTTCCTACCGTAGCAGGATGTGAGCTGATTCATGTAATGCCGGAGAATCTGAAATCTGCAGGCCTGACAGCAGAATGGGAGAATCAGCTTCTGATGATGGAAAAGGGGGAAATCCAGGAAGATGAATTTATGAATGGGATTGTATCCATGATTAATGAGATTCTTTCTATGTGCAGGGCAATTTCGGAAGAAGAACGGAACCGTTTTCAGATTGCAAAGGAAGTAATCGGGAAATGCCCGGTATGCGGTTCTGATGTATATGAGGGTAAGACCAATTATTACTGCTCTGACAGAAGCTGTCAGTTTGCTCTGTGGAAGTCGAACCGCTTTCTGGAAAGTATGAAAAAGTCGATGGATAAAAAGATGGCGGTGGAGCTTCTGAAAAATGGACGTACCCATGTGAAAGGACTGTATTCCAAGAAAAAAGACAGCAAATTTGATGCCGATCTGGTATTAGGGTTAGAAGATGGAAAAGCCAGATTCAGTCTGGAATTTCCTAAAAAGAAGAAATAAGGCACAGACGGAAGGAGGAATGAGTTATGGCTCATTTAGATGAGATACGGGGACTTGCGGAGTATCATGCAACCCGTATCAGCAGTTCACCAAGGGACTGGATGAATTATCTGGATACTGCAGCCAGACTGTATCGGTATCCATTTATGGATCAGCTTTTGATCCACGCGCAGCGTCCAAAAGCAACTGCCTGTGCTTCGCTGGAATTATGGAATGAAAAAATGCTGCGGTGGGTAAACCGAGGAGCAAAGGGAATTGCTCTTTTGGATGAAACCATGCAGAAAACAAGACTCCGATATGTATTTGATATTCAGGATACTCATAAGGTAAAAGGTGGAAGAACCCCTTACCTGTGGCGGTTGCAGGAGAAGCAACAGGAGGAGTTATTAAACCATTTAGAAGAAGTTTATGGACTGGAAGCTAAAGATACAGGAAGTCTTTCTGATGCACTGATGGCAACAGCAAAGTATATGGTAGAAGAAAATCTGGATGAATACCTGGATGGCTTGACATATGTGATGGAAGGAACGTACCTGGAGGAGCTGGAAGAAGATACCATACGCAGTGAATTTCGCAGTCTGTTGACAGACAGCATTTATTATACGCTGGCTTCCAGATGCGGACTTGATCCGTTGGAACGGCAGGAAGAAATGGACTTCGTACATATCACAGACTATAACAGTTTATCAGTGCTGACATTTATTGGAAATGCGACGAGCATGGCCAGTGAGTCTGTGCTAGTGGATATTGGAAGATTTGTACACCGTATTTCATTAGAAGAAATGAAAAAGGGTATTGAAAATTCTGAGGAAAGGAATTATAATAAATTTAACACGTTAATTCGTGAAAGTGAAGAAAACAACAACAGAATCATAGAAAACGAATATTCACAGGAAGATGAAGGAGGAAATGAGCATGGGACTGACATATCATCGCAAAGGGGATTATCTGTTTCCGAATCTGACAATCCAGGAGACAGAGGTACAGATTGGGAAATACGGAATGCTGCGGAGGACATTTCTGAAGGAACACAAGAACAGCCTGTATCAGAGCCTGTTACTGACCGGGAAACTGAACAGCCATCTGGAAGAGATCGAGAAAACAGCACAGAAGAGATTGGAAGTACAGATGGCGAAACTGTTGGAGAAGAATCCGGCACCATCGAAAGAGGAGAACCCGATGGCGTGGACAGCACATATGAACAGTCTGACGGCAACAGCGGAAGAGAGCATCTTGACGGAATTGGTGTACAGCTAATTGAAGACACAAGTGAAGATCAGTTAAGTAAAGCAGAGGAAGAAATTGCCTCTGCTTTATCTTTGCCCGAACTTCCATCTGTAAATGAACAGAAAAGAGAAATCGAAAACAGAATAGCTGCCCTCTATGCCGGGGAGATTGCCATTCCAAGTGAGGTGGTCGATGAGGTTTTAAGAACCGGAGGAAACCGAAGCAAGAGCCAGCTTCGTATTATCTATAATTTTATGAGTGAACAGACACCGGAAGAATATACAGAGTTTGTGAAGCGGGAGTATGGGACTGGTGGAAAGGGCTTTGAAATCAATGGCATGGAATATTCTGTCTGGTTTGACGAAACGGGATTGCAGATTGCAGTAGGGCATACGGTTACCGATCAGATTCTGGATAAGGCGTTTTTATCCTGGGAAGATGTGAGTGGTCGTATCCATCAGCTTTTGAAGCAAGGCGAGTATGCACCACAGTCTGTACTTGATGTTGCAAGGGAGAATGCGATAAAGGAACATGCCCAGGCACTTGCCTATATGAAAGCGGATATGGCAGAGGGTGTAGCAGAACTTGTCTTTGATGAAGAGGATTTACCACATCTTCACAGTATTTATCCGGAAATTACTGATTATCTGGAAGAGAAACTAACAGAGCCGGAGTGGCTGGCAGATCTGAACGAGCGTCTGGAAGGACTGGCAATGGCTTATGAGGAAGATAAAAGCATTATGCGGTTCCGCACCTATAATCCAATCAGAATATCCGGTCAGTTTCAGAAATTTGCAGCAGAAGTAATTCCATACAATGCCAGAGATGAATTCGCATGGCAGGAACATAAGGTATTTATTACTCAAGATGAAATAGATGCTTTTCTTGCCGGTGGCGGTCCGTATTCGGATGGAAGGCTTTCTACCTATTCTTTTTATCTTCTGAATGGAGATGATAAGGCAAGGACAGATTTTATCAAGGAAAAATATGGGATAGGCGGTCAGAGCCATGCTTTATGTGGAGCAGACAATTCACATGCAGATTATGATGGGAAAGGTTTGAAGCTGGAGAGAGGGGACTATGGGAATCCAGATACTTCGGTGTTGCTGCCCTGGGCAAAAGTTGCAAAAAGAATCGGCTATCTGATTGATAACCAGCAGTTCTTACGTTCCGCAGATTATTCCCGTATGCCGGAATATGAGAGGGAACGGATTGCAGGAAAAGTGATCAGTTTTTATGCAAGGCTGCCAGAAGAAATCGAGCGTCCGTTCAAGCAGGATTTCTTTAATGAAGAAGCAAGAAAAGAACTTCCTGTTATGCTGAATGATTCGGGGCAGTCGCAGAAATTGTTACAGGCGATGGACGATGCACTGGCAATGCTGCCATTGGATTTTGAATCAGTGAATGAAACTTATGAGAAGAAATTACAGCTATTGACGGAAGTACATCAGTATGTGGAAGGCAGCTATACGATTTTCCCAGCACAGGAAGTACCAGATCAGGCAGATGGCTTAGATGGATACCAGATGTCTTTATTTGATATTGTGAGTGCCTCCGAACCAGAAGAAAATACAGAAGAACCAGAAGTGGAAGAATCGTCTGCAGAAATGGAGGAGGTACAAAAAGGGGAACCAGAATCTGAGCCAGAAGATGTAGTTGTACAGGAACAGTGGGACGAGAATGTATTTGAATATCAGGGGTATCATTTTGAAGCAGTGGGGATTCTTCCGCAAGGTCTGGAAGGGAAAGAACTGGTAAACCAGACAAGAGGAAATACAGAATTGCACTTGACTACCTACGAGCGAGAAGAAGATATTTTATATTCCTATGCAGGATTCTACGAAGCGAGTGGTTCATCAAAAGCTGATATTTTCCGGTGTATGGAAACCGGACGAAATTATATTCCAGGGGAGAACGAACTGTTTGGCTATGAGGGAGAATTTTTACCATATCTGCAGAATGAACAGGTGCAGGAACAGGAACCTCATAATTTCCATATTACGGACGATAACCTTGGTGCTGGCGGTCCGAAGGCAAAGTTTAAAGCAAATATGGAAGCTATCCGGCTGCTGAAAGAACTGGAACAGGATCAGAGATTAGCAACATCGGAAGAACAGGAAGTGTTGTCGAGATATGTTGGATGGGGCGGTATTCCCCAGGCTTTTGAAGAAAGAAACAGTGCCTGGGTAGAGGAATACACGCAGTTAAAAGGAGTCCTCACGCCAGAAGAATACAGTGCAGCAAGGGCATCAACGCTGAATGCCTTTTATACTTCTCCGACAGTTATCAAGGCTATGTATGAAGCACTTGGAAATATGGGACTGAAACAGGGAAATATCCTGGAACCATCCTGTGGAGTTGGTAACTTTATGGGACTTTTACCGGAAAGCATGAGTGCTGCAAATATGTATGGCGTGGAGCTTGATCCGGTTTCCGGGCAGATTGCGAAACAGCTTTACCAGAAGAACAGGATTGCAGTACAGGGATTTGAGGAAACCAGTTACCCGGACAGCTTTTTTGACTGTGTGATTGGAAATGTACCGTTTGGGGCATATCAGGTCAGTGACCGCAAGTATGACAGATACCATTTTACGATCCATGATTATTTTATCGCAAAATCCTTAGACCTGGTACGTCCGGGAGGAGTGGTGGCAGTTGTCACATCAAGCGGTACAATGGATAAACAGAATCCGGAAGTCCGACAGTATTTTGCAAACCGGGCAGACCTGCTTGGGGCAATCCGCTTACCGAACAATGCTTTCCAGAGAAATGCCAATACCAGTGTGGTTGCGGATATTCTGTTTTTCCAGAAAAGGGACAGGGCTGCGATCACAGAGCCAGACTGGGTACAGTTAAAAACCACATCAGAAGGCTATACGGTCAATTCTTATTTTGCTGACCACCCGGAAATGGTGCTTGGGGATTTCACAACAGAAAGTACCCAGTACGGAAAACAGGAAGTAACAGTAAAGGCAAAAGAGGGAGCAGATCTGGCAGAGCAGATAAAAGAAGCGGTAAAGTATATCCAGGGAACTATCACAGAGCAGGAGATTTTGGATACGGAACTGGAAGAACAGGTGGTATCCATACCGGCAGATCCGAACATTAAGAACTTCAGCTTTGCACTTGTCGGAGAGGATATTTATTACAGGGAAAATTCTGTTATGAATAAGATGGAACTTCCCGTTGTGACAGGCGAACGTGTCAGAGGTATGGTTGCCATCCGGGATGCAACAAACAGGCTTCTGGAACGGCAGTTGGAAGAATGCAGTGATGAAGAGGTTGCCAGCTTACAGGCTGAATTGAATCAGGTTTATGACAGCTTTACTGCAAAATATGGACTACTCAGCAGCAATGCGAATAAAAGAGCGTTCAGCATGGACAGCAGCTATTGCCTTTTGACTTCCCTTGAATTTTTGGACGAAAAGGGCGAGTTGAAGCGGAAAGCAGACATATTTACGAAAAGGACGATCCGCAGGGCAGAGCCGGTAACATCGGTAGATACTGCAAGTGAGGCACTGGCGGTATCTATCGGGGAAAAGGCAAAAGTGGATATTCCTTATATGATGGAGCTTACCGGAAAAACAGAGGAGGAGGTCACAGAGGAGCTTACAGGTGTTATCTTCAAGAATCCGCTTACGGATAAATGGGAGCCATCCGACGAGTATCTTTCCGGGAATGTCAGGGAGAAGCTGAACATTGCAAAGCAGTTTGCAGAGAACCACCCGGAATATATGGTCAATGTACAGGCACTGGAACGGGTACAGCCGAAAGATCTGGACGCTTCCGAGATTGAAGCAAGGCTTGGTGCAACATGGATTTCGCCGGACTATATTACAGAGTTCATGGCAGAAACATTCCATACACCACGACAGCATATCAATTATGAGCGTATCAAAGTACAGTATGCAGAAGTGACCGGACAATGGAACGTAAAAGGAAAGAACGTGGACAGCAGCAATAACCCGCTTTCCACCGCAACTTACGGAACACAAAGGGCAAATGCTTACAGGCTGTTGGAGGATGCACTGAATCTGCGTGACACAAAAATCTATGACACAATACATGATGCGGATGGGGAACACCGGGTACTGAACCGGAAAGAAACCACCCTGGCACAGCAGAAGCAGGAACTGATCCGGGAAGAGTTTAAAGAGTGGATTTTTAAGGATATGAGCCGACGGGAAACACTCTGCAAAATTTATAATGAACGGTTTAACAGCATCCGGCCAAGGGAATATGATGGCAGTCACATTCAGTTTGTCGGAATGAATCCGGAAATTAAGCTGATGGAGCATCAGAAAAATGCAGTGGCACATATCCTTTATGGAAATAATACACTGCTCGCACACTGCGTAGGTGCAGGTAAGACATTCCAGATGATCGCAGCCGGTATGGAGAGCAAGCGTCTGGGACTGGCACAAAAGAGTCTTTATGTGGTTCCGAACCATTTGCTGGAACAGTGGGGAAGCGATTTTTTACGCTTATATCCGGGAGCAAATATTCTGGTGGCAACGAAGAAAGACTTTGAACCGGCAAACAGAAAACGGTTCTGTTCCAGAATCGCAACAGGGGATTATGATGCGGTCATTATCGGACACAGCCAGTTTGAGAAAATCCCGCTTTCCAGGGAAAGGCAGATTTCATTGTTGGAAGATCAGATCGCAGATATTACCTATTCTATTGAAGCAGCAAAAGAGGAAGCGGGACAGCAGTATACGATCAAGCAGATGGAAAAGACAAAGAAAACCCTGAAAGCAAAACTGGAAAAACTGAATGACCAGACACGAAAGGATGATGTGGTGACTTTTGAGCAACTAGGCGTGGACAGGCTGTTTGTGGACGAGTCACATTTTTACAAGAACCTTTTTTTATACACAAAAATGCGGAATGTGGCAGGCATTTCACAGACCGATGCACAGAAAAGTTCAGATATGTTTATGAAATGCAGGTACATGGATGAGATTACCGGGGGAAAGGGAATCACGTTTGCAACGGGACCACCTGTATCAAACAGTATGACTGAATTATACACCATTATGAGATACCTCCAGTATGATACTTTAATGAATATGGGAATGGGACATTTTGATTCGTGGGCAGCAACTTTTGGAGAAACAGTTACGGCAATCGAATTGTCACCGGAAGGGACGGGCTATCGTGCAAAAACACGATTTGCCCGTTTCTTTAATCTTCCAGAACTGATTTCCATATTTAAAGAAGCTGCGGATATTCAGACTGCAGATATGCTGAATCTTCCTGTACCGGAAGCAGAATATATCAATGAAGTATTAAAGCCGAGTGAGGAACAGAAAGAAATGGTGGAAGCCTTTTCGGAACGTGCAGAACAGGTCAGGGGCGGTGCAGTAGATCCAAGGGTAGATAACATGCTCAAGATTACCAATGACGGAAGAAAATGTGCATTAGACCAGAGGCTTTTGAATGATATGCTACCGGATGCAGGGGAAAGCAAGGTAAATGCCTGTGTGGAGAATGCTTTCCAGGTATGGGAGGACGGAAAAGATACACAGGCTACCCAGTTGATCTTCTGCGACCTCAGCACACCGAAAAATGATGGAACATTCAACGTGTATGATGATGTAAGAAACAAGCTGGTGGAACGGGGAATCCCGAAAGAGGAGATCGCATTTATTCATGAATATAATACGGAAGTAAGAAAAGCGGAGCTGTTTGCAAAGGTGCGGGCAGGGCAGGTAAGAATCCTGATGGGTTCCACTCCGAAACTCGGTGCTGGTACCAACGTCCAGGACAGATTACTTGCACTGCATCATCTGGACTGCCCCTGGAAACCGTCTGATCTGGAACAGCAGGAGGGACGTATTCTCAGACAGGGAAACCAGAATGACAAGGTAAAAATCTTCCGGTATGTAACGGAAAATACGTTCGATTCGTACATGTGGCAGATTCTGGAAAACAAGCAGAAGTTTATTTCACAGATCATGACCAGTAAATCCCCGGTGCGTGCCTGTGAAGATGTAGATGATACAGCTCTATCTTATGCAGAGATCAAGGCACTGGCAACAGGAAACGAATACATCAAAGAAAAGATGGATCTGGATGTGCAGGTAAGTAAACTGAAACTTCTGAAAGCAAACCACACCAGTCAGATCTATCGTCTGGAATCGGATATTGCAAAGCGGTATCCAGTACAGATTACCGCATTAAAAGAGAAGATTGCCGGTATGCGTGTGGATGCAGATGTGGTTAAAGGAATAGATTTACAGGATAATGACCACTTTGCAATGACAGTCGGTGGAAAGCTGTATACCGATAAAAAAGAAGCGGGAGTTGCACTACTTTCAGCAGCATCCGGCTTGAAGTCCGTGAAATCAGCAGGGCAGATCGGGGAATATCATGGTTTTGCACTTTCTTCAGAATATAATTTCCTGTCGAATACTTATACCATGACGATTAAGGGAAAATGTTCTTATAAGATTGAGTTCGGAAAGGATACTCTGGGCAATATCCAGAGAATTCATAATGCACTCTCTGCAATCGGGAAAAAGCTGGCAGATACCGAGCAGAATCTGGAAACGGTACAACAGCAGTTAAAGACCGCACAGGAAGAGGTGCAGAAGCCATTCCCGAAAGAAGCGGAACTGAGTGAAAAAATGGAACGTCTGGCAGAATTAAATGCCATGCTCAACATGGATGAGAAAGGGGGAGAAAATCTTCTGGCAGATGAGGGAATCGGGGAAAACCCGGAAGTAAACATGCCGGAGGAACGACAGGACAGAATTGCTGACAGTGTTCATAAAACGTCTGTTCTGGAAAGACTGAAAGAACAGAAACAGCAGGAGCAGACAAGAGAAACACAGCAGAAACCTAAAAAGAAACATGAACAGGAGTTATAAAGGGTATCCCGTCAGAGTGACCAGAGCTTTGGCGGGATTTTTCTATGGAGGATTTGATTATGGCAAACAGAGAAGAACAATTAAAGCAGATTACAGAGCAGTTGGAACAGGGTGTTGCAGAAATATTCACATCAGAAAAGTATAGCGAATATCTGAATACAATGGCAAAGTTCCATAATTACAGTTTCAATAATACTCTGCTGATCGCCATGCAGAAACCGGAAGCGACACTGGTAGCGGGGTATCAGGCATGGCAGAAGAAATTTAACCGGCAGGTAAAAAGAGGGGAAAAAGGCATCCAGATCATTGCCCCGGCTCCGTTTAAAGAGAAACAGGAGATTGAAAAAACTGATCCGGAAACAGGAGAGATTGTGATCGGGGAAGATGGACAGCCGGAAACAGAAGTAGTAGAGCGTGTCATTACAAGATTCCGGGTTACGACAGTATTTGATGTCAGTCAGACCACAGGAGAACCGATTCCAGAGTTTGAGGTATCAGAACTGGAGGGGGATGTTCTGATCTACCATGATTTTATGGAAGCACTGAAAACGGTTGCCCCGGTTCCCATCCGTTTTATTGAGATTGATGGGGAGGCGAAAGGCTTTTATCAGCTTGTCGATAAATATATCGCTGTCCAGCCTGGCATGAGTGAAGCACAGACCATGAAAACAGCGGTGCATGAAACGGCACATGCAGTATTGCATGATCGTGACCAGATGGAAGCAGAGGGCATCGTAAAAGACCAGCTTACAAGGGAAGTGGAAGCAGAAAGTGTTGCCTATGTGGTATGCAACCATTTTGGACTGGATACATCGGAGTATTCCTTTTCCTATATTGCGAGCTGGTCTTCCGGTAAAAATATGAAAGAGCTTCGTGCTTCTATGGACACCATCCGTAAGACTTCTGCTGATATGATCGGACAGATTGAGGAAAAACTCAAGGAACTTCATATCGAAAGGCCAGAGCAGGAAGTAACTGCTGTGGAGCAGACAGAAGAACTGAGTGTCATGCAGTATGCGGAGCAGACCATCAACCGTCTGGAACAGGAACGGACGATTTTCAGCAATGACCAGAGAAACCTTATCGTGAATTTTGCTTATAAGCTGGATGACAGGGAAGCAACGGAAAAACTGGCAGAGAATCTTGCAGAATCTATTCTGGATGGAAACAGGGAAGCGGTACTAAAACTGATTGGAGAAGCGGAGGAACAGATTGACAGTCTGCCGGATTCGATGATCGGTTTATCAGAATTGCATGAAGCCGGATTTTATTCAGAAAGTATGCTTCCGCTTACCAGGGAACGGGCAGTGGAACTGCACCATGAGGGAGTAACAGTTTACGGGCTGACCGGAGCAGTGAGTGGTCAGGAACAGTCACAGAGGGTTATGAATCTGGAACTGGATATTTTACAGCATGACGGGTTATTCGGAGTGACGAAATTTGAATGGGAAAATTACCGGAGAAGTCAGGAAACGGTTATGACACCGGAAGAAAAAGCAAAAATCAAAGAAACACTTCTTTTAGAAAGTGATGGAAACCGCTATGGAATTTACCAGATCAACAGCGGACAGGAAGAAAGAGGGTACCAATTTTTAAGTCTGGAAGCGGCAAAAGAAATGGGATTTACCGTAGATGGCAAAGACTATCAGATGGTTTACAGTGAAAGACTGAGAGATGCTACGACACTGGACAATCTTTTTGAGCGTTTTAATATAGAACGACCAAACGATTTTACCGGGCATTCCATGTCAGTCAGTGATGTGATCATTATGAACCGGGGCGGCAGATTAACCGCATACTATGTGGATTCCTTTGGTTTTACAGAACTGCCGGACTTTGTGGCACAGAGAGCTGAGATGTTAAATGCCAATCCGGTAAAAGCATATCCGGAAGTTTATATGGGAACTTTGGAAAAGGCTATGCAGGAGAGAAATGTAGATGCTTACCTGGATTCCAGAAAACTGAATATTGACTGTAAAAATGCAATCGAACAGGCAATCACAGAAAACTTTGATGGCATGAGTCTGAACCCGGATACTGCGATAGATGTGATCGGAAAATATGGAGAAGAACGTGTTGCCTTTGTTCTGGCAAACACATTAAAGCAACTTTCTTATGATGGAAGATTTTCTGATGGCAATAAACGGTGGGCAGATGGCATTGATATTCCGGAAAATATCAGCAGAGGAATAAATCTGAACAGGGACTATATTGTGGGCAGCCATCCTGCAGTCCTGAATGGATTTATTGATATGGCAAGAAAAGAAATCCGTACCCGGAAACTGGAAGAGGTGCTTGGTGTGAAAAATCAGCATATCACTGAAACTACAAGAGAGTATGAAGCAGACGGACATACAGGCACCTGGTATGCGATGGATATGAAAACGTATCATGGGGAGCGATTCTTCCAGATGAGGAGTGAGGAATACGGTCAGGACGTGGCAGATATTATCGTATCGGAAAATGGAACACTGGTGGCAGAAGACATCTGGCATGGATTTGATGAAGGAGCCAGGGAAGCTATTTCAGAATATCTGGAAGAAAATGGTGCAACGGTATATGACCTGATGGACATTCCAGACCAGGCAACAGTCATCTTAGCAGACGGAACAGTTATGAAAATCATGGAACAGCAGTCAATCAGTACGGATACATGGGAGCCGACATTGACCGGACAGAATCAGCAGGGGGAAGAACAGAAATTCAGTTTTTTCGAGATACATAAAGTCAGAGAAAATAATGGCATTGACCTGAAAATGCCAGAAAATCATTATATTGACCAATATTATGTGATCGAAGATCTGGCAGCAAAAGGTGGAATGAAGATTGAGCGATATAAGGATCTTGGAGCTGCCCTCGGAGCATATTACTCTCTGCCAAACCATAAAATGAAAGCTCTTGGAATTGAAAATACGGCACCGCTGCGAGGCAGTCTTGATTTCATCCAGTGTAAGAATGGAATAGATACGCTGATCTATGATTGTCAGAAAGTGGAAGGATGGTTGAATCCGCAGATATACAATACTTTTAAAGATATACGCAACAGTTTGGCAGGGCATGATACAGAGATAGCATACCAGATTGGAGAGAAGTATTTTACAATCCAGACAGTAGAAGATGGTTATGATTATACATTCTATGATAAGGACTATCTGGAACTGGATGGTGGTGTCTACGATAATCCGGATATTTCTATTTCAGAAGCAATGGAGAACATTTTAGAGGAAGAAGGATTGCCCCTAGAAGGTGCAAATGTGATGGATTATGAAGAACTGTATGCAGAAATTGAATATGCAGAAGAAGAGAGAATGGAGAAGATACAGTTTGAACGTAATTGTCCAAAGGCTTTTTTTGATGGTTATGACAGGGAACCGGCATTAAAAAATTATGAAGGAATAACCGTACAATTTAAAATGTCTGGTATGTATTTAACAGTGCAACCGACTGAGGAAGGCTATAAATACCTGGTTTATGATCAGAAACTTCATGAAATTTCAGGAGATGCCTGTGGAAATCCAGAAGATTCTATTCAGAAAGCAATGTATGCCAGCCTGAAAAATGAAGGTTTGGAAGATGTTGAATGTGTAAAAGTTGATGACAGGGAGTTTCGGGATAAGGTAATCAGTCATTCTAAAGAAGTGCTGGCCAGTGGAGATGTTCGATTCACTTCGGAACTTGGCAGATGTGAAACAGCATTGAATGGAATGGGGAGGGCAGAAATTGAATATGAAGTTTTATTTCATGCAAGAGCTGTTCTGGAAGAAATGGGACTGGAAAATGAAGTTACATTGATTGGGGCGAGAGTACATGGTTCCAGAAGCAGAGATGACCTGTATCGTGCAGATTCTGATCTTGATGTAGTGCTTTCTTATCGGGGAAATATTCGGGAGGATAGTTTTTTTAACGAATTGAATTCTTATGGTATGGCAATAGCAGGCATTAAAGTAGACATTAACCCAATCTTAGAAGAAAGAATTACTCTGGCAGAGTATATAAAGGAATCAGAAGCCTATCTTGATCAGCAGGAAATCAAGAAACTCGCAGTGGACTTGGATAATTTTAGTTATGAGTATGATACTTATGGATATAAGGATACCGTTGAAAATAGGGAAGAACAGGTCGAGAAAATCACAGAGGATATTTTGAACAAGGATACAGCAGGTTTAAAAAACTGGCTGATTGAGGTGTCGGAAGAATCGGATATAGACAGTGATGTAGTCACTGCCCGATCATTGCTTTCACGTCTGGAAAATGCGGAAACACTCTCTGTTTTTACCAGGCAACCAGAGCAGGAACAGCCAGAAGCCACGATTACTTTTTATGTTGCAGAGTGTATGGAATTTCCTGTTATGGGTGAGTATCATGAGAACCTTACCTTGGAAGAAGCCCTACGCATTTATGAAACAATTCCTGCAGATCGCATGAATGGAATAAAAGGTGTTGGATTTGAACTGCATGATGGAAGTGATTACGACGGACCGTATGACCTTATGCGACTTGGAAAAGTTGATCGGGAAGAGGTGGATATGATTCAGCATTATAAGAAAAGTCCATTAGTACAGAAAGCAATGGATGATGTGGAAAAATATTTTGCTCAAAAGCAGGAGCTTACGAAAATAGCGGAGAAGCCTGTACAAAAAGAAAATGTTCCGCAGCCAAAGAGCAGAAAAGAATCTGTTCTTCAGGCACTCAGAGAGCGTCAGGCGAAAATAAAAGAGCAGGAACAGACTGTAACGAAAGAAAAATCCAGAACACATAAGAAGGGAGAGGTGGAATTATGATGGATCTGGCGATGAACTTTGATG
>ERZ1673702.1507-NODE-1507-length-24154-cov-13.866302_pt1 | contig 24154 bp, 21 predicted proteins | sample MGYA00580232_ERZ1673702 | MGnify/ENA primary metagenome ERZ1673702 (study PRJEB41218, sample SAMN15661792) | gut metagenome | host: Homo sapiens | place: Canada: London | collected 2015-08-20/2019-03-30 | study: EMG produced TPA metagenomics assembly of... | reverse complement strand
GCACGAACACCGGCCAATATTTGCTGATGGCCTTTTGCATGATATACCTCCAAAACAAAAGGAGGCGGGCGAACAGCTCGCCCGCCTCCCATTACGGTTTACACAAATAAAAGGGGAAAGAGAAAACCGAGAATGCTTAGCCGTTTGCCAGCTTGTACTCCTTAGCCCAGCCATCGACGAAAGCGGTCACAACGCCGTTCCAGTCGCCGGTGCCTGCTGCGTAAGCGGTCAGAGCGGAACCAACGCCGTTCTTCCACTCCTCAGAAGGCATGGTGGAGAAGCACCAGTCCACACTGGTCTTGCCGTCGGCCACATACTGGTTTGCAATGGTGATCAGGGGGTTGGTGGAGTCCTTAGCCTTCTTGAAGGGGATGACGAAGCCCATCTTGTCAGCCATCGCGCTGGTGCCGGCCTCAGAGGTGACGCACCAGTACAGGAAGTCCAGAGTAGCCTGAATGTCGGCATCAGAAGAGTTGTTGTTCACGCACCAGAAGTTCTCGGAACCGGTGCACAGGCCCTGATTCTCCTCGCCATCCACGCCGATGTAGACGGGCAGCATGCCCAGGTTGTCGTCGCCCAGATCCTTCACGTCATTGTAAGCCCAAGTGCCGTTCTGGTAGAACACAGCCTTCTTGCCCACGAACTCAGCCACAGCGTCATCGCCGGTCTTGGAAGCCAGCAGGGTGGGGTCACAGGTGGAATCGGTGATGTACAGATCCCAAATCTGCTTGTAGTTGTCCAGATAGGTGCCCTTGATGGCGTCGGTGGAGTCGATGCCGTCTGCCTTGTACTCGTAGTAGATGGGCAGGTTTGCCAGATGGGTCTTGAAGCGCCAGTCAGAAGAACCGTCCATGCCGGCAGAAGTGAAAGCACCGTCCACGCCCAGCTCAGCCTTGCGTGCCTGAATATCGTCAGCGACCTTCTTCAGATCAGCAAAGCCCTTGATATCGTCCTGCGTGTAGCCGGCGGCGCTCAGCAGTTCCTTGTTATAGATGATGCCGTAGGTCTCGATGACATATGCGATGCTGGTAACGGCGTCGCCATCCTTCAGTGCGAAGGAATCGCTGGTCAGCTCACCGTACAGCTGGCTGCCGGACAGATCATAGCAGTAATCCTTCCAGTTTGCCAGACCAACAGGGCCGTTCACCTGGAACAGGGTGGGAGCCTCGCTCTTCTCCATCTCGCTCATCAGGGTGGTCTCGTACTGGCCGGAAGCGGCGGTGACAACGGTCACAGGCACGCCGGTCTCCTTGGTGTACTCAGCGGCCAGATCCTGCCAATCCTGATCCTGCTCGGGCTTGAAGTTCAGGTAGTAGACCTTGCCGTCAGCCTTTGCAGCGGTGCTGGAAGCAGCGGCAGAACCGGCAGCAGAGGAAGCAGTGCTGTTGGAAGAGCCGCCGCAGGCAGCCAGACCCAGAGCAGCGGCGGAAACGCCAGCGGCCTTCAGGAAGTTACGACGAGTGATCATTTTCTTCATAATAAGTTCTCCTTCTTATTAAAAATAAACTATTTTAAAATCTCCGTCCCCTGACGGAGGGAGTACAAGGTTTAGATGGCCCTCACGCTCTCACCCTGCTGCAGCTCCGGCTGCAAGGTGATGGTCTGGGCCGGTGCACCGTGCTCGATCTGCCGCACCAGCAGCTCAATGCTCTGCAGCGAGATCTGTTCGCTGGGCTGCACGATGGTGGTCAGCACGGGCACGCAGTAACGGGACATCGTGATGCCGTCAAAGCCGATCACCGAGACATCCTCCGGCACCCGCAGCCCGGCGCTTACCAGCGCACGGATGGCACCTAAAGCGATCACATCGCTCATGGCGAACAGGGCGGTAAAGTCGGCCCGGTGGGCCAGCAGGCTGTTCACAGCGTGATAGGCAGACTCAAAATCGTAGTTGGACAGGCCGTACAGCTTGTCGCTGAACAGGATGCCTGCGTCCCGCATCGCCTGCTGTGCACCCTCGCGGCGCATCACACTGGGATAGCTGGTGACCGGACCGCCCAGCACTGCGATCTTGCGGTGCCCCTGCTGGATGAGGTAGTCCACAGCAGCATAGGCTGCGGCGCGGTCATCCACGCCCACCATGGAAAGATTGGGAAAGTCCAACTCGTCGGAGACCAGTGTGGTCAGCACCGAGGGGACTGTGATGTTGGCAAAGCCTTTTTTGAAGTTGGCTACGCTGCCGCCCAGAAAGATCATGCCTTTGGGCTTGATCTCCCGTAGGATCTTTTCGGCGGCATCGATCTCGTTGGCGTTTTCATCCAGATAGGAAACGATGCCATTGTAGCCGTACAGGGTAGCGGCCCGCTGCAGCTGGACTAAGAAGTCCGAGAAGAAGAGATTGCGGGTACCCTTGACCACGAACACCAGACTGCGGGACTGCTGGATCTTCAGCTGTCGTGCATTGGTGTTGGGCACGAACCCGGCTTCCCGCATTACCGTAAGTACATGTTCCTTGGTCTCGGGCCGGACGTCGGGCCGGTCGTTGATGACACGAGAAATGGTGCTCACCGAGCAGCCGCTGATCCGGGCAATGTCCTTGATGGTCAGATTCGGCATTTTGTCGGAGTACCTCACTTTCGGTAATATATTCGGGAACGTTGTCGGGAACGTTTTCAGTGACTATATTATGGCATAATTTGTATAAAAAATCAATAACCCAAAAGTGTTTTCGTGAAAATTGCATAACATATGGAGCTGCTTTTGTGCAGATTGGATTGCGTGTAAATCGAAACATGCCAATAGTTCCGCAAATTCCCGGTACAAATCAGAAACAACCGGTAAAACCGTACCGATTTGTAACTTTTCGACATAGAGCAGTGGTTTTATAAAAGGGGAAAGGAAATAAAAAAACAATGCCCGGCAGATAACACAGCCTGCCGGGCATTGCATGGTTTTGAAATGGTTTATCCGCTTTTTCAAAAATACGGGTGCTGATAGGGTTCGGGTTCCGGGCCGCAGTACAGGCCGAACGCGTCACAGATCCAGTAGCTGCCGTCCTCCATGGGCACGCGGCACCACTGGTGAGTGTACTGGTTCTCGTTCACATGCTCATAGGGGATGCCCAGAATGTCCAGACACAGAGCGGTGGCCCGGGCACACCCGGCACAGGATGCTGTGCGCAGTACAAAATAACCGTAGGGGTCGTTGTAGTGGTTGGCTTCCATGGAGTAAGCCATGGAACCATCATCCACCACCGCACGCAGGGCAGAGGCGATGCCGTAAAGCTGGTCTTCCCGGCTCATGAGCGCCAGCGGTGTGACCACCTTCAGCGCTTCCTGATATGCCTGCGCAAACTCCTCATCGGTGCATTTGCGCTTGAGGGACTTGTAGTGGGTCAGCTTGTTGATGGCCACCGGCGACCAGACGGAAGAAAACTGCGCTTCGGTCAAAGACAGCTCGTCATCACCGGCAATGCCGTCCGCAGAAGGCTTGCGGCCTTCATCAATGCCGTGATCCAGATAATGACGCAGCAGCGCGCCTTCGTCATTGCCGCATACGGCCGCAACATCCGGATATTGTGCAGCGTAGTATGCTGCATCAAAGGTAGAAAGCGCAGCAGCGGAAAGACCGGTCTGTGCGGTCAGCAGCACACCGGCCGTCAGCGCCGCAAGTCTAAGATACCGTTTTTTCATGACAGAAAACCTCCTCAAAAAATAATAAAACAATCCCTGAACTCAGTATAGCACGTCCGGGCCGGAAGGAAAAGAGAAAAAAGCGCTCCCACCTTGTCATCGGTGAGAGCGCTTTGCTGATTGCTGATTATTTTGATTGGGTTGATACTTTAAAGATTAGTCGCTGACGTAGGGCATCAGAGCAACGTGACGAGCACGCTTGATGGCGATGGTCAGTGCGCGCTGATGATAAGCGCAAGTGCCGGTCACACGGCGGGGAATGATCTTTGCACGCTCAGAGACGTACTTACGCAGACGGGGCACGTCCTTGTAATCGATGGTGTCGATGCGATCGACACAGAAGCTGCAAACCTTCTTGCGGCCGCGACGCATGGGGCGTGCGGGGCGAGAGCCTTCGGTTCTTTCAAAAGCCATTGCTTATTACCTCCTATTGGATTTTTAACGGATGGACCGTTTCGTGTCAGAACGGCAGGTCGTCGCTGTCGTCGATGACGGCAAAGTCATCGGCATTGCCGGCGGAATAGCTGGGAGCTGCCTCCACAGCGGCCGGACGGGCGGGGGCTGCGTTCTGGTAGGACGGAGCGGCATTCTGATAGCCGTTTCCGTCACCTGCATTGCTGCTCTTGGGGCCTGCAAAGTTGATGTTGTTGGCAACTACTTCAACGGCAGTGCGGTTTGCGCCGGTCTTATCCTGATACTGACGGGACTGCAAACGGCCGTCCACAACGATCAGGGAACCTTTCTGGAAATAGCGGCAGACAAACTCGGCCTGCCGATCCCATGCAACCACATCGATCCAGTCCGCCACGCTCTGCCCATTGGCATCGCGGCGCCCACGGTCGCAGGCAATGCGGAACGAAGCGACATTCTTGCCAGTAGTGGTCTGACGCATTTCAGGGTCACGCGCAAGGCGACCCATGATGGCAACAACATTCAACATAGTACGGTCTCCCTTTCTGTCACAGAAGAATTACTCCTCGTGAGCAATGATCAGGCTGCGCATAACGCCTTCAGTGATCTTGTACACACGGTCCAGCTCAGCGGGGAAGCTGGGCTCGCTGGTGAAGTTGATCACGGTGTAGACGCCTTCCTCCTCGTCGTTGATGGGGTAGGCCAGACGGCGCTTGCCCCACTCGTCGATGGAATCGATCGTACCGTTAGCCTCGATCAGGGACTTGAACTTACCCACCAGAGCGGCGGTAGCCTCCTCGTCGAGAGCGGCGCTGGTAATCAGCATGGTTTCGTACTTTGCCATTTTGTAGCACCTCCTTTTGGACTTAAGGGTCCTGCAATCACAGGACCAAGGGTACACACAAAACGCGGCGTCGCGCCTTGTGTGCGGCGTGTCTGTTCAGACAGCAATTCATTATAGCAAGCTGTAAAGGATCTGTCAAGTGTTTTCTGAAAAAAGATACAACAAAAAATGTTTTGATTTTTTGTTGAAAGAGGACTATAATATAGTCGCTTTCAGAGGATGAACGGAAGGGCAGCCGGGGATCGGCCGTCTCTCTGCTCTCTGTTATCCGTCTTCGAAAGAAATGTATATATGGTTTTGGGAATTTTATAGTAAAGGAAGGATTCTTTGTGTATTTGGTTTTCCGTGATCTGGCAATTATCATCCTCAGCGCAAAGTTCTTTGGCCTTGTGGCCCGCAAGTGCAAGGCACCGCAGGTGGTGGGCGAGATCATTGCCGGCCTGCTCATCGGTCCGTGCATCCTGAACCTCGTGCAGACCAGTGATGCCATCTCCACCTTTGCGGAGATCGGCGTGGTCATGCTGATGTTCACCACGGGCCTTGGCACCAATCTGAAGGAACTTATCAAGGCTGGACCCATCGCCACCTTGGTCGCCTGCGTGGGCGTAGCCGTTCCGCTGGTGGGCGGCACCCTGCTGTACAGTGCGTTCTACGGCTTCTCTGCCGTGGGCAGCCCTGAGTTCTACCGTGCTCTGTTCATCGGCACCATCATGACCGCCACCAGCGTGTCCATTACGGTGGCGACCCTGCAGGAGCTGGGCCACCTGAAGAGCTTTCTCGGCACTACCATCGTCAGTGCCGCCGTCATTGATGATGTCATCGGCATCGTAGTCCTCACCTGCGTGCTGGGCGCAAGCTCCGGCACCGGCACAGGTCTGGGCAAGGTGCTCATCAATACGGTGCTGTTCTTTGCCACTGCCGTGGGCGTGGGCGTTGTGGCTCACTTTGCTATGACATGGCTGGACAAGCGCAATCCCCACACCCAGCGCATCACCATCGTGAGCATGGCGTTCTGCTTTGCCATGGCCTACATTGCCGAGGAATACTTCGGCATTGCAGATATCACCGGTGCCTATATCGCCGGTATCGTTCTGTGCACCATGGACGATGCCCCCTACGTGGAGCGCCGCGTGGACATCAGCAATTATATCATTTTTGCACCCATCTTCTTTGCATCCATCGGCTTGAAGACCGACATCAGCGGCCTGACGCCGGAAATCTTCCTGTTCTGTGTCTGCTTCGTCATTGTGGCACTTATCACCAAGATCATCGGCTGCGGTTTGGCCGCAAAGCTCTGCCGCTTTAACTGGGGCGACTCCCTCAAGATCGGCGTTGGCATGATGACCCGCGGCGAGGTGGCACTGATCGTGGCCCAGAAGGGCCTGGATGTCGGCGTGGTGGACTCGGTCTACTTTACCGCTGTGATCCTGCTGATCGTGGTGTCCAGTGTGGCAACGCCGCTGGTGCTCAAGGCACTCTTTACCAAAATGCCGCCGCAGCTGCACCCCAGTCAGGCGGAATAAAGAATGAGGTTGCTACGCAAATGATGTGGCTTACGCCATGATGTCTGCTGCGCAGATGATGTGCACCGCACAGCGGTGCAATGAAAACACCCCGGAAGCTTTCGCATTCCGGGGTGTTTTTTTGCTGTCGTATCGTCCTTCATGCGCCGCAGCGCGCATCATTTTTGCGAAGCAAAATATCATTTGAAGAACATCATTTGCGCAGCAACCTCATTTATTTACAGTGTCTTGCAGAACTCCTTCAGGTACTCGCGGAAGGCTTCGCCGATCTCCGGATGCTGCAGGGCCAGCTCCACCTGAGCCTCTACCACCTTGAGCTTGTTGCCCATGTCGTAGTGCTTTCCGGTGAACTCTACGGCCGTCATTCCGCCGCAGGTGCGGGCATACTCGGCCATGGCATCGGTCAGCTGGATCTCACCGCCGGCACCGGGCTTGGTGTGGGCGAGGATCTCGTAGATCTGCGGAGTCAGCAGCACACGGCCCAGAATGGAGTAGTTGCTGAATTCCTGCCCTTTCTTGGGCTTCTCGATCATGTCATCCACAAAGAAGTAGTTGTCGTGGATGGGGGTGGTCTTCAGGCTGCAGTACCGGCTCACATCCTCCCAGGGCACAGCGGAAACACCCGCGACCGGGCGGCCGAACTCCTCGTAGGCGCGGATCAGCTGAGCGCAGACCGGGTCCTCGCCCCAGATCACATCATCGCCGTAGATGACAACGAAGGGATCGTCACCGGTGAAGGCCTTGGCGGTGTTCACGGCATGGCCCAGACCCAGCGTCTGCTTCTGGCGCACAAAGAAGATGTTTGCCATGTTGGCGATGCCAAGGCACTCTTCCAGAGCCTTTTCCTTGCCGGGCTTTGCCAGCTTTTCTTCCAGCTCAGGGCTGCGGTCAAAGTGATCCTCAATGATGCTCTGGTTGCGGCCCAGAATGATGAGGATATCGGTGATACCGGAACGCACCGCCTCTTCCACCAGATACTGGATGGCGGGCTTGTCCACAATGGGCAGCATACCCTTGGGCATGGCCTTGGTAGCGGGCAGCACGCGGGTGCCAAGACCGGCGGCAGGAATGACAGCTTTTGTGACTTTCTTCATCATGATTCATATTCTCCTTACGATTTTGAAATCCGCAATGCCAGCCTTTGCAGGCGGCATTGCAGATCAGAGCATCCCGACCAAAGCGTCCAGATTCGGGCCCATGAGCACGCTGGCACAGGCACCCAGAACCATCAGCAGCACAAAGGCACCGATCACACCGGCGATGCTCACGCCGCCCTGTGCAGACAGAACCGCACGGCGCTGAGCAGCGTCCGGGAACTCGGCACGGATGCGCCGGATGCGTTCGGCTGCACTTTTGCGATACAGCCATTTGGCGTACAGGGTGCGCAGCATCACCAGCGCAAAACTGAGCACCGTCATAATGCGGGACAGTATAACGATGACCGTGCTGCTGATGCCAGCGGTCAGCGGACTGCCGGTGGCCTGCATCATGCTCAGCAGGGTGGGCAGAGCCAGCACCAGCTCTGCGGCCAGAAAACCGAAGGCGGGCTTCCACGCCTTGCGATAGAAGAAATAGAACGGACCGAACACCAGCGCCGAGAGGCACATGGAGATCTTGGTGTGCTGCAGCTGCATCCGGCTGTAGTCGTTCAGATAGACGGGTGCGGCCTTGCCGATGTAATCGTTCCAGTCGCTGTAGGGGATCCCGTCGATCAGCTCTTCCTTGCCAAAGGCCGCCTGCACATTGCGGCGGGTGGGTTCTTCCACGGTCTGCTGGTACTGGCGGTAAAGATCATCATAGTCAAATCGGTTCTGGTCTGCGCCGGAAGCAGTCTGGGCGGAAGGATCCGGGCACTGATCCTCCGGCGGCATGGCGGCACCGCAGCAGCGGCATACCGTCTCGGAACGCAGGGTGCGCTCACCGCAGCTGGGGCAGGTGCGCAGTTCTTCATCCTTGTACGGAAACCTCCATTCATAGCCTGCGCCGTGGGCGGGGGTATGGATGCAGCGGCCCAGCTTCTCGTAGCACTCGCGGTGATAGGGTGCGCCGCAGTCCGGGCAGACCACGATATCATCGGTCAGCGCCAGAGGTCTGCCGCAGCCTTCGCAGGGACAGCCATAATATTTCGGCATGATTTCCTCCTGTTATATGATTCATACTGGTATTATACTCCCCTGAGAACGAAAAGAAAAGGCAAAAATCTTCAAAATTCCAGCAGGATAATCCATTTACCTCTTTACTTTAACACAGATTCTCGGTATACTAGTGAAGTATCTGTGTATAAACTGTGTCTTTTGAAAATAAAAGACTTTACCTATTATCATTTCGAGAGGAACTGAAAGAATGATCACGATTGACGAACTGAAGGTGCAGCTTGCCGATTACGGCAAGGCGGTCAAGGACCTGGAAGAGGCTCTGGCCATCGATGCCTCCCGCAAGCGCGTGCAGGAGCTGGAGCACACCATGTCCCGCCCCGGCTTTTACGATGATGCAGACCTGAGCAAAAAGGTGTTTGACGAGGTGGGCGACCTGAAGGGCAAGCTGAGCCGCTTTGAAAAGCTGCAGGGCCTGTACGATGACGCTGAGACCATGCTGGAAATGCTGGATGAAGAATATGACCCTGCCATGATCCCCGAAGCAGAGGAGTCCGTGAACGCTGTGGGCAAGGCAGTGGATGAGCTGCAGCTCATGACGATGCTGAACGGCGAGTACGACCACAGCAACGCCATCCTGACCTTCCACGCCGGCACCGGCGGTACCGAGGCGCAGGACTGGGCCGAGATGCTCTACCGCATGTACAACCGCTGGGCCGCTGCCCACGGCATGACCGTGGAAGTGCTGGACTATCAGGACGGCGACGAGGCCGGCCTGAAGAGCGCTTCCATGATGGTCAAGGGTGCCAACGCCTACGGTCTGCTCAAGAGCGAGAACGGCGTGCACCGTCTGGTCCGCGTCTCCCCCTTTGACGCCAACGCCCGCCGCCAGACCAGCTTCGCTTCGCTGGAAGTCATGCCGGAGCTGGACAACACCATTCAGGTGGATATCCGCCCCGAAGACATCGAGATGCAGGTCTACCGCTCCTCCGGTGCCGGCGGCCAGCACATCAACAAGACCTCTTCTGCTGTCCGTCTGATCCACAAGCCCACCGGCGTCGTGGTCAGCTGCCAGACCCAGCGCAGCCAGTTCCAGAACCGTGACTACGCCATGGAAATGCTGAAGGCTAAGCTGTACCAGATCGCCAAGCAGCAGCACATGGACAAGATCGACGACATCAAGGGCGTGCAGAACGAGATCGCCTGGGGCCACCAGATCCGCAGCTATGTGTTCATGCCCTACACCATGGTCAAGGATCACCGCACCAACTACGAGACCGGCAATGTGGACGCCGTGATGGACGGCGATCTGGACGGTTTCATCTTTGCATACCTCAAGGCTGCAAGCCGCGGGGAACTGCAGGATACCTGATCTTGAACGTATAAAATGCAAAAGCCGTGCTTCCTTTTGTGGAGGCACGGCTTTTTTTGTGTTCTTATGCCAGATCGGGCAGAATGGTGTCCCAGAGGTTTTCCTCCTGCCGCAGGGCGTTGAAGCAGCAGTCCAGATACATTTTGTTTGCCGCTGCAAGGATCGTGCTGCGCAGAAGCAGCTTTTCATCTGCGGCATCCACGGCAAGGTCACGGATCTCCTTGGTGCAGCCGAATACGAACGGCAGGCAGTTCTCCATCTCGTCGCAGAAGTAGTCGTAAGCTGCCCCGGCGGAACAGTGCGCCCGCTGCATTTTAAACAGGGCATCGATGTTTTCCATCGAAAGAACGGTCTTGGAGACTGCAATGTACATCAGGGATGCGATCTGATCGCGGGCATACTTCTTGCGCACCGGGTGGGACAAAATGCCCTTTTTGACGTAGTTGCTGACCATGGAAGAGGTGAGCTCCATGCCGCAGAAGGTGCGGAAATAGCTGTTGACGTACTGCACGGTCTGGTCAAGGTAAAGCCCCATCTGCGGGAGATCGGCGTACCGGGGCAGGGCAAACCCGGCGGCGCAGGCCGCAACGCGGCATTTGGTTTCAGTTTTCATATCGTAAGCAGTTCTCTAAGGTTGGCGCAGCTGGGCTGCGCGGGATACAGAAAATGGTTTTATGGCGGTATTATAGCGCAAATCTGTACTTTGGTCAACGGATTTTTAAAACTTTTGAAAGAATGCATAAAATCCCTTGACAGGTTTTTAAAAAACTGCTATGATGTCTGCAGTGAACCGAAAAAACCATGCAGGCAGAAGTGCGTGTAAGGCACGGAAAATACAAAAATGACCTGCTATCACAAAATAGATTTGGAGCGTGCATTTTATGAAAACCAAGATCGTTGTGGATTCTTCGTCCAGCCTGTATGCCCTGCCGGGCGTGGATTTTGCCTGTGTGCCGTTGAAGATCGTCACGGATGAACAGGAATATCTGGATGATGGCACTCTGGATGCCGTGGGTATGGCCCGGTCTCTGCGTACTTACAAGGGCAAGACCAGCACCTCCTGCCCCAATGTGGCAGACTGGCTGGCTGCTTATGAGGGTGCAGAGCAGATCTTTGTTGCCACCATCACGGGCACACTGTCTGGCAGCTACAATGCTGCACTGCTGGCAGCGGAAGAATACAAGGAAACACATCCGGAGGCCCGTATTTTTGTGCTGGACAGCCTGTCTGCCGGGCCGGAGCTGCGTCTACTGGCGGAGCGTCTGCGGGACCTCGTCCGGATCGGGATGGAGTTTGACGAGATCTGTGAGGCGATCCTGGCTTACCACAAGCACACGCATCTGGTGTTTTCGCTGGAATCGCTGGCAAATCTGGCCCGCAACGGCCGTGTGAAGCCCGCCGTTGCCGCCGTGGCACGGATGCTGGGCATCCGGGTCATTGGTCAGGCCAGCGAGAGTGGTGAGCTGGAGGTGCTGTGCAAGACCCGTGGCGAGCACGGCGCACTGGAGCGCATCGTGCTGGAATTGAAGGATCACGGCTTTACCGATGGCAAAGTGCACATTGCCCACTGTGATAATCCGGAAGCTGCCAAGCGCCTGAAGCTGATGATCCATGCGGTGTTTGCAGGCGCACAGGTGGATGTCACCGAGTGCGGCGGCCTGTGCAGCTACTACGCTGAGCAGGGCGGCCTGATGGTGGGCTTTGAGGACGGCGAAGCCGAAGCATAAAGCGGCTTTCAATGGCTCCGCATTTGCGCGGGAACTGCAATAGCTGTCTCTTTGACGAAAAAATCATTTCTTTGTTTGCCGACCGGAAAAATCTGCGGATTTTTCCGGTCGGCTTTTTGCGGGGCGCATCAGGAAACAACGCAAATCTTGAAAAAGCTGCAAAACCGCGCTATACTTACACATATTATAATAAAGGAGGAGGGCAGGCCGATGTTTTTTCGTTCGCCGATCGTGCGCTTTTTCAACCGCATCCTGAACCGCGTCACCATCACGGTGGTGCTGGTAGCGCTGCAGCTGCTGTGGCTGTGCTGGGTGTTCTATTCCATTACCACCGGTACAGGCCGTGTATGGGTGAACGGTCTGCTCAACGCCCTGAGCCTGCTCATTATCCTGTACCTTGTGCGCAAGGACGAGAACAGCGCCTATAAGGTGGGCTGGATCGCATTGATCGGCATCCTGCCGCTGCTGGGCGGTGCACTGTATCTGGCCTTTGGCAACAAACGCCCGAGCAAGCGCCTGAGCCTGAAAATGCATGCTGTGGACATCGCACATAAAAAAGACCTGCAGCAGCAGCCGGGCGTACTGGACAGTCTGGATGCCGGCGGGCAGGGCCAGAGCCGTTATGTGGCAAAGTATGGCCCCTATCCGGCATGGCAGAACACCCGTGCGCAGTATTTTGCCAGCGGCGAAGCGATGTATCCGCAGCTGCTGGCCGATCTGGAAAAGGCCCAAAAGAGCATCTTTCTGGAATTTTTCATCGTGAGCCATGGCTGCATGTGGAATGGCATCGAGAAGGTCCTGCGCCGCAAGGCGGCACAGGGCGTGGATGTGCGTCTGATCTACGATGATTTTGGCAGTCTGCTGGGCCTGCCTGCCGATTTTATCGTGCGGATGGAGCGGGCGCACATCCGCTGCATCCCGTTCAACCCGGTGGTGCCCCTGATCTCGCTGGTGATGAACCACCGCGACCACCGCAAGATCGTAGTCATTGACGGTACGGTGGCCTACACCGGCGGCGTGAATCTGGCAGATGAGTATATCAACGCAGAGCAGCGCTTCGGCTACTGGAAGGATGCAGCCCTGCGTGTGGAAGGCGACGCCGCGTGGAACTTTACGGTGATGTTCCTCAACTTCTGGAACGCCTTTCGCCCCAGCGAGACGGATTATGATGCGTTTCGCCCCATGCCGCTGGTGCCGCTGGTGCCGGACGGCGTGGTGCAGCCCTATGCAGACAGTCCGCTGGACGAGGAGCCCATGGCAGAAACCGTTTATCTGAATATCCTTGCGCAGGCAAAACAGTATGTCTACATCTATACACCCTACCTTGCGATCGGCGAGGAAATGCTGGATGCGCTGAAAAACGCCGCCAAGCGCGGGGTGGATGTCCGTCTGGTGCTGCCGGGCATCCCGGACAAGAAGCTGGTATTCCGGTTGAGCCGGTCGTACTATCTGCCGCTTTTGCGGGCGGGTGTACGCATTTACGAGTTCACCCCCGGCTTCCTGCACGCCAAGTGCTGGGTGAGCGACGACAGCACCGCTGTGGTGGGCAGCATCAACATGGATTACCGCAGCCTGTTCCTGCACTTCGAGTGCGGCGTGCTGCTGCAGAACAACAGTCAGGTGACCGTCCTGCGGGATGACGTGCGGGATACGCTGCTCAAATGCCGGGAGGTACAGGTATCGGACTGCCATACCGGTCTGCTGGGCACTGTGCTGGACAGCGTGCTGCGGCTGCTGAGCCCTTTAATGTAAAAGAAACGACAGACCGCGGTAGACGCGAAATAAAACCGCTGCTTTCCGGGCAAACTAGCCCAAAAGCCCCTTTACGATGGGGCAGGAAAGGGAGCGTTTCGATGATAACGAAAAAGATATCCTGCACGGTTTTGGGCTGCACGCTGGCGGCGGCGCTGACACTCACCGCCTGCGGCGGGAGCGGCTCCGGTTCTTCCGGAAGCATGAGCACAGGCATGGGCGGCAGCTCGTCCCAGACCACGCAGAACGCCGCATGGCGCACCGGCCTTGGCATCTTGACGGAAGCGGACGGAGAGGAGCGTGCCGGGAAGATCAACACGATTGCTGCGGCCGTTTTGCTGGATGCTGAGGGGAAAGTGGCCGATGTGATGCTGGATGAGGTGGAGCTTTCTGTAACGGGGGACGGCACCGGCAAGGTGACGATGCCCGGCGAAACTCTTACCAAGCGCCAGAAAGGGGAGGACTACCCGCTGGCTGCGGTGTCATCGCTGAAAAAAGGCTGGGCAGAACAGGCAGATGCCTTTGGCGATTTTCTCGCAGGTAAGACGCCGGACGAGGTGAAAAAGCTTGCCACCGACGATGACGGCAAGCCCAAGGATGCCGACCTGCTTTCCGGCTGTACCATTGCAGTGGACGGCTATCGGGATGCGGTGGTGCGCGCCTGTGAGAACGCAAAGGCGGTGGGTTCGGCCCGCGGCGACCGTGCTGTGCTGGGCGTGTCGGTGCGCAATGACACCAAAGATCTGACCGCTGACGATGATCACGATGTGACTGCGCAGGTGGATATTACGGTGACAGCTCTGACGCTGGATGCCGACGACCGCGTGACTGGTGCCATCGCTGACGTGACGGAGCCTGCCCTGACAGTGAGCGCGGACGGTACCGTATCGGCACCGGAGCTGGTGAAAACCAAGCTGGAGCAGGGCGATCAGTACGGGATGCGCGGTGCATCCGCTCTGGACAAAGAATGGTATGAGCACAGCGAGGGCTGGTGCGACTACCTCAAGGGCCGGACCCGCGCAGAGGTGGCGTCCATCCCGGATGACGGCTCGGATGCCGACCTTGCGGCTGTATGCACCATTTCAGTGACAGAGCTGCAAAAGGCGGCACTGGCAGCGTTCGCAGAAGAATAAGCAATCGGAAAGGGGAAAGACACTGCGTCTTTCCTCTTTTACTTGTGCAATTCAACAAGAGACGAAACGAAAAGAAAAAAATAAAGGGCAATATGCACTAACTTTTATATTTCCTCTTGCCAAATGCCCTCAAACGCGCTATTCTATAGTCACGGTTTAACACTTTAGCATGATAAAATGCTAAACCGAGAGGGAACATCTTTTGGGAAATAACGAGGGAGGAAACCTGTTATGAAACGTTTGGTCTCTGCTTTTCTGGCCGGTGCCATGGCACTGAGCCTTGCCGCCTGCGGCGGTGCCGCATCCACTTCCACCGTGGCATCTTCTGCCTCTGCATCCGGGAGCGCAGCCGCCTCCGAGAGCGCAGCCAGCGATCTGGACTATATCAAGGAAAAGGGCAAGATGGTCATTGGCTACACCGTCTATGAGCCGATGAACTACACCGATGCCGACGGCAACTTTACCGGTTTTGATACTGAGCTGGCAACTGCCGTGTGCGAAAAGCTGGGGGTCGAGCCGGAGTTCGTGGAGATCAACTGGGACACCAAGGTGGTTGAGCTGGACGCCAAGAGCATCGACTGCATCTGGAACGGCATGACCCTGACCGATGATATTATGGCCAACACCGCCACCACCAAGGCCTACGCCAAGAACGCACAGGTCGTGGTCGTGAAGGACGGTACCGACTACAGCTCCACTGCAGATCTGGTGGGCAAGACCGTAGTGGCTGAAGCTGGCTCTGCCGGTGAGGCTGCCATCGAAGGAGACGAGAATCTGGCACAGGCCGATTACGTTTCCAAGAGCGTGCAGACCGACTGCCTGATGGAAGTTGCCGCAGGCACTGCAGATGCGGCTGTTCTGGATCTGACTCTGGCCAACGCCATGATCGGTGAGGGCACCGACTATGCAAGCCTGAAGATCGTGGACGAGCTGAACGCTGAGGAGTACGGCGTGGCCTTCCGCAAGGACAGCGATACCGCCGCCGCTGTGGATGCCGCCTTTGACGAGCTGAAGGCTGACGGCACCATGCAGGCTCTGGCCGACAAGTACGATCTGGCTCTGGCCGATTAAGCATTTACATTTAAAATGATCGGAGCGCCCCCTGAGCGGGGCGTTCCCTTTGTTAAAAACGGATTGATGGGTGTGTTCTTGTGTCTGTGATTCTGGGGCGCCTTTCCGGCGCGTTTCTGCTCAACTGTGAACTGTTTGCATTGACCCTGCTGTTTGCGCTGCCGCTGGGTCTGGTGGTCGCTTTCGGCTCCATAAGCCGGTGCAAGCCGCTTTCCGGCGCGGTGAAAACTTTCGTGTGGGTCATCCGCGGTACGCCGCTGATGCTGCAGATCATCGTGATCTACCTTGGCCCCGGCCTGCTGGGCATGAATAATCCGTGGCCCTCCGGCTCCGGTGGACGCATGGTGGCAGCGGTGGTGGCCTTTGCCATCAACTATGCCTGCTACTTCTCCGAGATCTACCGCGGCGGCATCGAGGCAGTGCCCAAGGGCCAGACCGAGGCCGGGCAGGTGCTGGGCATGACCAAGCCCCAGATCTTCTTCAAGGTGACCTTATTACAAGTGATCAAGCGCATCCTGCCCCCCATGGGCAACGAGATCATCACCCTCGTCAAGGATACCTCGCTGGCCAACACCATCGCCAACAAGGAGATCATCATGATGGCCAAGGAGTACAGCGCAAAGGGCCTGATCTGGCCGCTGTTCTCCACCGCCATCTTCTTCCTGGTGTTCGTGGGCGCGCTGACTTTGCTGTTTGGCTGGGCTGAAAAGAAACTGGATTATTTCCGCTGATGAAAGGAAGGAAACTGAATCATGGCACTGCTTGAAGCCTCCGGCATCGGCAAAAACTTTGGCGAGACCAAGGTGCTCAAAGATATTTCGTTGAACCTTGAACAGGGTGAGGCGCTGGCCATCATCGGCTCGTCCGGTTCCGGCAAGACCACTCTGCTGCGCTGCCTGAATTTCCTCGAGAGGCCGGACACCGGCATCATCAAGGTGAACGGCGAGACCATGTGGGACGCCGCCGACCCCGCCACCCAACGGGAAAGCGAGGTGCGCAAAAAGCGGCTGCACTTTGGTCTGGTATTCCAGAACTTCAACCTCTTTCCGCAGTACACCGCCCTGCAGAACGTGATGCTGGCCGGTGAGCTGCTGGCAAAGGAGAGCCCGGATTACAAGGCAAACAAAAAAGCCATCCATGCCCAGCTGGAACAGCAGGCACAGGAGCTTCTGGCCCAGATGGGCCTGTCTGCCCGTGCAGGCCACTATCCGCACCAGCTCTCCGGCGGTCAGCAGCAGCGCGTAGCCATTGCCCGCGCACTGGCCCTGCACCCGGACATCCTCTGCTTCGACGAGCCCACCAGCGCCCTTGACCCGGAACTGACCGGTGAAGTGCTGAAAGTTCTGCGTGACCTTGCTGACCGCAAGACCACCATGATCATCGTCACCCACGAAATGCATTTTGCCCGCGACGTGGCCGACCGCATCATGTTCATGGATGGCGGCGTTGTGGTGGAGGAAGGCCCTGCCCGGCAGCTCATCGAGCACCCGCAGGAAGAGCGCACCAAGCAGTTCCTTGCGCATTACTCGGAATAAGCAAAATCACCAATTCTTTCTGCAAAAATTCGTAAATGTTGATGCAATGCAAATCTTGTAAATCCTGCGTCACTCCGCTATAATACCATTCATGAATGTACAAAACGTCCTGCCCCTTTCCGGCAGGGCGTTTTTCACGGCAAAAATCATGCTATTAAGCCGGTTTCCAGTGTGGCAGGAGGATTTTATACTATGACAAAGGATATGACTCAGGGCAGTCCGCTGAAGCTGATCCTTGCGTTTGCGGTGCCGCTGATGCTGGGCAGTCTGTTCCAGCAGTTCTACAATCTGGCCGATACCATCATCGTGGGCCGTTTTGTGGGCGTGGAGGCGCTGGCGGCTGTGGGCAGTGTGGGCGGCCTGAATTATCTGGTGCTGGGCTTTGTGAACGGCATCGCCTGCGGTTTTTCCATCCCGATCTCCTGGACCTTCGGTGCCAAGGATTATAAGGAAATGCGCCGTTACACCGCCAATACCGTGTGGCTGTCCATCTTTTTTGCGGTGGTGCTCACCATCGTTACGGTGGCACTGACCCGCTCGGTGCTGGTGTGGACGAATACGCCGGAAAACATCATCGACCTTGCGGATATCTACATCCGCACCATTTTCTGGGGCATCCCGTTCACCCTGCTTTATAATGTGACCAGTGCGTTGATGCGCGCTTTGGGCGACAGCAAGCGTCCGCTGTACTTCCTGCTGGTGGCAAGCTTTTTGAACATCGCTCTTGACCTTGTGTGCATCATCGTATTCGACATGGGCGCATTCGGTGCGGCTTTTGCTACCGTGTTCAGTCAGGCGGTGGCGGGCCTTGGCAGTCTGCTGTACATCATGCGCCACTACCCGGAGCTGCGCTGGAGCAGGGAAGAGGGCCGTTTCAGCCTGACCCACTGCGCAAAGCTGTGCAACATGGGCATCCCCATGGGCCTGCAGTGCAGCATCACGGCCATCGGCAGCGTGGTACTGCAGGGCGCTGTGAATGGTCTCGGCAGCGACATCGTGGCTGCGCAGACTGCAGGCGGCAAGGCGGCGCAGTTCCTCAGCGTGCCGCTGGAGAGCATCGGCACCGCCATGACCACCTACACCAGCCAGAATATGGGCGCCAAAGACCTTGGCCGTGTGAATCGCGGCGTGAACACCGCACTGGGCATCGGCTGCGTATACAGCATTGCGTCCTTCCTCATCCTGCGCGTGACGGATAAGCTGCTCATCGGCCTGTTTTTGGATGCCAGCGAGACTGCCATCATGGCCAACGCCCAGAGCTTTATCTTCTGGAACAGTGTTTTCTATATCCCGCTGGCGGTGCTCATCATCTACCGTTACACCATTCAGGGACTGGGATTCTCCGGCCTTGCCATGTTCGCCGGTGTGGCCGAAATGGTGGCCCGCGCAATGGTAGGCTTCTGGTTCGTGCCGCTGTGGGGCTACTTCGCGGCCTGCATCGCAAACCCGGTGGCGTGGTTCTTTGCCTGCTTCTTCCTCATTCCGGCCTACTTTGTGGTGCGTAGAAAGCTGCAGAAGGAAAAGGACATCGAGAAAGCGCACGACGCGCAGGCGGCAAAGGCCTGACGCGGCAACGCAAATATTTATAATCGTACAAGCCAGCTGGGCCTTCGGGTCTGGCTGGCTTTTTTGTGTGGAAGAAAACGACTTTTTGCAAAAGTGCTGAAATATCAAAAAGTTCTTGACAAAAATCCTCGGGGGGGGGGGTATAATAAGGAAAATTCTGGAAGCGGAAGGTTTTGACTGAGGAGGAAAATCGAAATGAAACTGAGAAAACGGCTTGCAGCGGTTCTTTTATCTGCGGTGATGATCCTGACCGGACTGACGGCCTGCGATGGGACGACCCCGGCGGGTCCGGCAGAGCTGACGTGGCAGAACTCCCGCACCAAGCAATATTTTGATGCAAAGGGTATTACGGCGCAGGAGTACACCCTGACGGCGGATATGATGGCCAGTGGACAGAAGGTGGAGCTGAAATATGCGATCAAGGGTAAGCGTGCCGGATATGAGACCGCGGTCGACCATAAGCTGCGTGTGGATGCTGACGGCAATGTTTACCTGATAGGTTCCAGAGGCGGCAACAAAGAATGGTGGAAGTATCCGGCTGGCAGCCCGACTGCAGATAGCTATGCTGCTTCCATCCGGGCGTGTTACGGCTATTTTACGCTGCCGACTGATCAGAACGTTGGCTCCATTTCGGCAGGAAAATACAAAAAAGATGATAAGACGTATGACACGGAAACACTCAAGGTGCATCAGGAGAACGTTTATGCAACCTATACTTACTGCTACGATGGCAACGAGCTGAGCTTTATTCTGGTGGAACCCATTGTCGGCATGGAAAACATTGAGCTGAAACCCACTGCGGATGAAGCGGTGATCGCGATCCCGCCGGTTGACCGAGTGATAAATGATTGAACGAACAAAATCGGAAGCATCATACAAGGTGCTTCCGGTTTTGTTTTTGTCTGTTGACTCTTCTGATTTACAAATCCCGCCAAAAGCGTTATACTACATATGATTGTGTATCTGGCAGGAGGTGAGCGTATGGCAGAACTGGAACAGATCGAAGGCACCGTGGAAGATATCATTTATGAAAACGAGGATAATGGTTACACCGTGTTTGAACTATCCGGCGGCGGGGTGGTCACGGTGGTGTGCGGCATCGTGGGGGAACTGCACGCAGGCGAAAGCGTGGTATGCCGCGGCCGGTATGAGAACCACGCCACCTATGGCCGCCAGTTCCACGCACAGGAGTGCGAGACCGACATGCCGAAGGATCTAGAAGCTGTCTACGCCTTTCTGGCCAGCAAGTCGCTGCCGTATATCGGAGCCAAAACAGCGGATAAGATCATCGATCTGTTCGGGGCTGAGGCGCTGGAGGTGATCGCCAACGACCCGGCCCGGCTCACGCAGGTGCCCGGCATCTCTGCCGACAAAGCCGACCGTATCCAGCAGGAGTTCAAGCGGATGTTCGGGATGCGGGAGCTCATTGCCTATCTGGCTCAGTTCGAGATCAGCCCCCGCAGGGCTATGGAAGTGTTCCGCACCTTTGGGCCCGGGGCCATGCAGGCCATTGCGGCAAATCCCTATCTGCTCTGCGGCGAACCGCTGCAGCTGGACTTCCGCCATGCGGACAGCATCGCCCAGTATTACCATATGGAGGGCGACTGCGCCCAGCGGCTGGAAGCAGCCCTGCTGCGCACCCTGCGCCACAACGCAGGCAACGGCCACACCTGCCTGCCGCGCACCCAGCTGCTGGAAACGGCGGCGGGCTTCATCCATCAGCCGCCGGAAAAGCTGGCCGCAGCACTGGATGAATGCATCCGAACCGAAGAGCTGCGGGTGAAGCTGTTCGATGGCACACCTTATATCTATCTGCCCGACCTGCTGGAAGCCGAGGAGGATATTGCTGCCCGGCTTGCCATGCTGACAAAACGGGGCAAAAACACCGCCCGTGGGCTGGATAAAAACATTCAGATCCTGGAACTGACGCAGGGCTTTGCCTATGCGCCTTTGCAGAAGGAAGCCATCCGCAAGGCCATGACCGAGAACTGCCTTGTGCTCACCGGCGGCCCCGGCACCGGCAAGACCACTACGGTCAACGCCATCCTGCAATTGCTGGAAGATCAGGCAGAGCGGGTGGCTCTGTGCGCCCCCACGGGCCGTGCAGCCAAGCGCCTGAGCGAACTGACCGGACGCAAGGCCAGCACCATCCACCGTCTGCTGGAGGTGGACTACACCGGCGGCGTGGTCAGCTTTATCCATAACGATAAGAACCTGCTCAAGTGCGATGTGGTCATTCTGGACGAGATGAGCATGGTGGATGTGAAGCTGTTTCAGGCCCTTATTGCGGCGCTGCGCTACAGCTGCCGCATCATCATGGTGGGCGATGCCGACCAGCTGCCCAGTGTGGGGCCGGGCAACATTCTGGGCGAGGTGATCCGCTCCGGGCTGGTGCCCACAGTCTGCCTGAACGAGATCTTCCGGCAGGCGGCGCGGAGCCTGATCGTGGAAAACGCCCACCACATCATCAGCAGTGAGCCGCTGCAGAAGGGCGGCAAGACCGACGACTTCTTCTTTTTAGAATCGGACGGCGACGCGGCCCGGAAGCTGGTGTGCGATCTTGTTACCACCCGCCTGCCGCGCAGCTATGGCTTTGACCCGATCCGGGATATTCAGGTGCTCTGCCCCACAAAGCTGGGGCCCACCGGCACGCAGGCGCTGAATGTGGAGCTGCAGAATCTGCTCAACCCGGAGCAGAAGGGCAAGCCTCAGCTGCAAAGCGCGTCCCGGGTGTTCCGGGTCGGCGATAAAGTGATGCAGGTGCGCAACAATTACGAGATCGTCTGGAACCGTATCGGCGGGGAACAGGGAGTGGGCGCCTACAATGGCGATATCGGCATCGTGGAGAGCATCAATCCCCGTGACCGCTCCATGGTGGTGCGCATGGATGACCGGCGGCTGATCTATCCGGCAGAGAACCTGGGCGAGCTGGAGATCGCTTACGCCATCACGGTGCACAAGAGTCAGGGCAGCGAGTTCCCGGCGGTGATCCTGCCGGTGGCGCAGGTGCCGCCGCGGCTGTGCTACCGCAACCTGTTCTACACCGGCGTTACCCGCGCACGCAAACTGTGCATCGTGGCAGGCCGGCGGGACGTTGTGAACCGCATGATGGGAAACGTCCGCCAGAATCTGCGCTACAGCGGCCTGTGCTATCTGCTGCAGGCAGAGCTGCCGCCGGAGCAGATAAAAACAGAGGAATGACCGATGCCTGCAGAGCAGAATCTGCCCGGGAAGCCGTTCAAAACCGGTATACTTTTTACGGCAACTATGCTATACTGTAAGCTGGTATGATTTCCGGCCTGCATCAACAGGCCGTTGTTTCGATAGAGGAACCAGAAAGGAACAGAGAATTTATGGCACAGAACGATATCGGTATCGACCTTGGTACCACCACCATCATCATCGCACAGGCGGGGCAGGGCGTTGTACTCAACCAGCCCAGCGTTGTGGCAATGGACACACGTAAAAACACCGTGCTGGAAGTCGGCGATAAGGCTCTGGCCATGGTGGGCCGCACCCCGAACTATATTTCCGCGATCTTTCCGCTGAAAGACGGCGTTATCAGCGACCACACCATGACCCGTGAGCTGATCTGCCGCTTTGTCAAGCAGGTTTACAACTCCCATATGGTCAAGCCCCGGGTGGCGGTCTGCGTGCCTGCTGCGATCACCGGCATCGAAAGCGATGCTGTGGTGGAAGCTGTGGTGGCTGCCGGTGCCCGTCAGGTGTATCTGATCGACGAGCCCATTGCCGCCGCTCTCGGTTCCGGCATCGATATCACCCAGCCGGAAGGCCGCATGATCATCGACATCGGCGGCGGCACCACCGATATTGCAGTGCTGAGTCTGGGCGGTAAGGTCAAGGCCACCAGTGTGCGCGTGGCCGGCAACCACTACGACGAGGAGATCCTCAAGTTCGTTCGCAACAAATACAGCGTGGCCATCGGCCAGCGTACCGCTGAGGAACTGAAAAAGAATGTGGCCTGCTGCCCCCAGAAGACCGATTTCCACGAGACCATGGAGATCAAGGGCCGCAGCCTGCTCACCGGCCTGCCGGTGCGCGTGAATGTTTCCACCGATGATCTCTACGATCCGGTCATGATGCTCAGCGAGCAGATCGGCACCGCAGCCCATCAGGTGCTGGAAAAGACCCCGCCGGAGCTGGCCGGTGATATCTACCGCAACGGTGTCATGCTCACCGGCGGCGGTGCACAGCTGCACGGCCTGACCGAGTATCTGAGCGAGGAGCTCAAGGTGGAAGTGACGGTTTCGCCCGACCCCGTGAACTGCGTGGCGCTGGGCACGGCCATGAGTCTTGGCCTGAACGACAAGCTGGAGACCGGTTTTATGGACGCAACACCCCGCATCGGCCGCCGGTAAGCCCGACAGGCCGCAGCAGAGAAAAAAGGCGGACACGATTTCTCCATGCACCCGAATGAAAGCGGCAAAAAGAAAAATTGTCGGTTTTTATTGAAATGAATTGGAAAATAAGGTATAATATTTCCAAATTGATTTTCTGCTGACGACCTCGGGGCCGGATGCGGATTCTGAAAAACAGGAGGAAAACCATGGATTTAGGTTTTGACGTGGTCGTTACCATTACCGGCATCGTACTGGTGTTCTTGATCCTTATCCTGCTGATGGCCATCATCACGCTGGAAGGCAAGATCTTCGATTCGATGGGTACCAAGAAAAAGGCCGCAAAGGAAGCCGCCAAGGCTCCCGCCGCAAAGCCCGCTGCACCCGTGCAGCAGGCCGCAGCCGCTCCCGCTCCTCAGGTGGAAGAGGGCATCCCCGGCGATGTGGTCGCTGCCATTATGGCTGCGATCCACGCAATGGGCAACGGCAAGTACACCCTCAAGGCCGTGCGCCGCAGCAAGAACGGCTGGGGCAATGCGGGCGTGAATGACACCACCGCACCGTTTTAACAGAGGAGGAAGAGCATGACACAGTTTATTGATACTCTGGTCGGTATTTTCCAAAGTTCCGGCTTTGCACGCTTCGGTGAGCCGGGCGGCTACCTGTACGCGATTATGATCTGCGTGGGCTGCTTTTTGCTGTACCTGGCCATCGTCAAGGAGTTTGAGCCGCTGATCCTGCTGCCGATGGCATTCGGCATGATCCTGGCAAACCTGCCCGGCAGCGGCGTCATCCACATGCAGTATTTCGTCGGTGACGGCCTCGAGCACCCGATGTGGGTCGAGATCCTGAACAACGGCGGTCTGGCCGATATGCTCTACATGGGCGTCAAGCTGGGCATCTACCCGCCGCTGATCTTCCTCGGCATCGGCACCATGACCGACTTCGCACCCCTGATCTCCAACCCCAAGAGCCTGCTGCTGGGCGCTGCCGCTCAGTTCGGTATCTTCGGTACTTATATGGGCGCTCGCCTGCTGACCGCTACCGGTTTGGTGGACTTCACCCAGAAGCAGTCTGCTGCAATCGCCATCATCGGCGGTGCAGACGGCCCTACTGCCATCTTCGTCACCTCCCGTC
>ERZ1673702.1494-NODE-1494-length-24347-cov-12.416516_pt1 | contig 24347 bp, 21 predicted proteins | sample MGYA00580232_ERZ1673702 | MGnify/ENA primary metagenome ERZ1673702 (study PRJEB41218, sample SAMN15661792) | gut metagenome | host: Homo sapiens | place: Canada: London | collected 2015-08-20/2019-03-30 | study: EMG produced TPA metagenomics assembly of... | reverse complement strand
CCTGTGCCATTACTGCTCACCTCCCTGCTTGTCGAAGTCGCCGCCGCCCTGGGTCTGGCTGTTGTAAACTTCCTGATAAATGGCGTTGGTCCTGAGCAGCTCCTCGTGGGTGCCCAGGCCGTTGATCTGGCCGTTGTCCAGCACCAGGATGCGGTCTGCATCCTGCACCGAGGAGATGCGCTGTGCAATAATGATCTTGGTGGTGCCGGGGATCTCTTCCCGGAAGGCCTTGCGGATCTTGGCGTCGGTGGCGGTGTCCACCGCGCTGGTGGAGTCGTCCAGGATCAGCACCTTGGGCTTTCGCAGCAGGGCCCGGGCAATGGTCAGACGCTGCTTCTGGCCGCCGGACACATTGGTGCCGCCCTGCTCGATCCAGGTATTGTACTTATCCGGGAAGCGCTCGATGAACTCATCCGCACAGGCCAGCTTTGCCATGCGGATGCACTCTTCCTCGCTGGCGTTCGCATCGCCCCAGCGCAGGTTGTCGAGGATGGTGCCGCTGAACAGCACGTTCTTCTGCAGCACCATGGACACTTCGTGGCGCAGGACGTCCAGGTTGTAATCCCGCACATCCACGCCGCCTACCCGCACGGTACCGCTTTCGGCATCGTACAGGCGGGGGATCAGCTGCACCAGGCTGGACTTTGCACTGCCGGTTCCGCCGATGATGCCCAGCGTCTCGCCGGGCTTGATGGAAAAGGTGATATCGTTCAGCACCGGACGGCCCGAACCATGCTTATATTGAAAGGAAACATGGTCGAACTCGATGCTGCCGTCCTTCACCTGCTGCACCGGCTGCTTGGCCGGGGGCAGGTCGGTGGTCTCATCCAGCACTTCCACGATACGCTTGGCGGAAGCGGCCGACATGGAGATCATGACAAAGGCCATGCTCAGCATCATCAGGGCCATGAGGATGTTCATGATGTAGCCGAACAGAGCGTTCAGCTGGCCGGTGGTAATGGCACCATGCAGAACGTATTTGGCACCCAGCCAGCTCAGGGCGATGTTGCAGCCGTAAACGGCGGTGAGCATGGCAGGGTTGTTGAAGCTCAGGCGGCTCTCGGCCTTGACGAACTGGTTGTACAGGCTCTCGCAGGCCTTGGTGTACTTCTCGTTCTCAAAGCCCTCGCGCACAAAGCTCTTGACCACGCGGATGGCGGACACATTCTCCTGCACCGAGGCGTTCAGGTTGTCGTAGTTCTTGAACACGCGGTCAAAGATGTGGAAGGTGGGGATCATGATGCTGGCCAGCACCACCACCAGAAAGACTACCGCCACCACGAACACCAGCGACAACGGGCCGCCGATGACCACACCCATGAACAGTGCGAACACCAGATGCACCGGGGCACGCACGCACATGCGCTCGATCATCTGGAACGCATTCTGCACGTTGGTCACATCGGTGGTCATACGGGTGACAAGGCCCGCCGTGGAGAACTTGTCGATGTTGGAGAAGGAATAGTGCTGGATGTTCTCATACATGGCATCGCGCAGATTGCCGGCAAAGCCGGTGGATGCCTCGGCGGCATATTTACCGGCCAGAACGCCCAGCAGCAGCGCAATGGCTGCCACAAGAAAGGTGAGCAGACCATACTTGACGATGGCGTGCATATCGCCCTTTTCAATGCCCAGGTCAATGATAAAGGCCATGATGGTGGGCAGCAGCACATCCATCACGGCTTCCAGGGCTGCAAAGAGCGGTGTCAGGACTGCGGCGCGTTTGTACTCGCCCAGATGTGACACGAGCTTTTTGATCATCTGAGTTACCTCCTGTTAATTTTATTTGTTTGGTACAGAACAATTCTATACAAAACAGATTTAATGTCAAGATGTTTGCAAAACTTTCGGAAATTGTTCATAATTAACATTTTCACAAACATCTTTTCGGCGTTTTGACAAGAGTCGAACACTCTTGCGTTATACTTGGGCGGGCCAACCGGGAGCTTTCCACGCAAATGCAAAGCAAAATAATTCTTCCGCTGAATATGGCCAGAGCGCATGCGGCGGCCATTTCAAATGGTTTACTTCAGCGCGTCCCGCAGCTTGTTCAGCAGCCGGAGCAGCTCGGCGTTTTCCTCTTCCGTCAGCAGATTGGCCACATAGTCGTCCGTCTGGTGGAAGGAGAGGATGGTGTTTTCATGGAAGCGGACGCCCTCTTCCGTCAGCACCAGCTGTTTCAGCCGGGCATCCTGCGGCACGCTCTGGCGCTGGATGTAGCCCTTGCGCTCCATCAGCTGCAGGATGTTGGTCACGGTGGAGCGGGTAATGGAAAACTCCCGCTCAATGTCCCGCTGGAACACCTGCTCCTCCCGGTGCCGGTAAAGATACTCGATGATCCAGCCGTGCATCGGGGTGGCCTGCTCCACACCGTTGGCGCGGGCAAACTGGTTGATCTTGCGGAAGATCAGGTTGTCCACCCGGCGGATCTGGGCCGGGATGACCTGCGGCCCCTCCCAAGGGGGATCGGCGTGGTCTCTGCATTCGTTCTGTTTTTCGTCACACATACGATCGGTTCCTTCTGAATTGTTTTTTGCTCAAACTGTTTTCTATAAAACTGTTCGATATGAGACTATTGTAATTCCACTGTCCCTGTTTGTCAAGGGCAGCAAAAAAGACTTCTCCCAAAGGAGAAGCCTTTCCGATCTCTGTGTCACTGATTTTCTTCCACCCATTCCCGCACGCGGTCCGGGCGGTTGGTCACGATGCAGTCCGGCCCCAGGGGCAGCAGGCTCCGGACAGCCTTTTCCGTGTCCACGGTCCACAGGGCCACCTTGATGCCCATGGCCTGGAGCTTTGGGATAAAGTCCGGGTTGCTGTAGGCGGTGTGGTATTCGCAGCTGACATACTCCGGCTTAAAGTCCAGGCTCTTGACATAGGCCACCGGGTTGTGCTGGTCGGCCAGATGCTTTGCCACCGCCTGCAGGCTCTCCCCGGGGAAGTTTGCCCGCAGCATGCTCACCTTGTCGTTCACCCAGCGGGTCATCCAGCCGTTTTCCTCATCCGGGTCCATGCCCGCATCCACCGGCAGGGCGGCCAGCTCTTCGTCCAGCGCCGCTTCCTCATCCTCCATGCCGTTCACCAGGCCCAGGTCCTTCCAGATGACCGGCGGCGGCAGCACCATGCTCTCGAATGCGCCGTACAGCAGCACGCCCACCCGCAGCTGGGGCATCAGGGCCTTGGCCTGCCGCAGCAGGTCGTGGTTGAACGAAATAAGTACCAGTCGGTCGGCGATGTCTGCCGCGCGGATGGCATCCACCACACCGGACACAAAAGCCGGGTCGTTGTCCATGGTGGATTTCAGCTCCAGCTGCACGGTGCAGCCCTCCATGCTCCTGCACAGGGCCAGTGCCTCGGCCAGGGTGGCGATCTTCTCATCTTTATAGGCAACGTCCTTCCAGCTGCCGAAGTCCAGGTCTTTCAGTTCGCCCTCGGTCATGTCGTAGATACGGCCGGAAATATCGGTGTGCAGGTCGATGATATAGTCGTGGTGGATCACAAGGCCGCCGTCCAGCGTCTTTTGTACGTCCATTTCCACACCGTCCGCGCCGATCTCCATGGCCTTGCGGAAGGCCGCCAGCGTGTTTTCCGGTGCCAGATAGGATGCGCCACGGTGCGCAATGATCTGAGGTATCATAAGCAGAATTTTCCTTTCTGTACAGCAAAGCTGCCGCCTTTCAGTATACCCTATCCGCCGGGCTGTGTCCATCTGCGCATTCCACAAAAAAGTGGGTCGTTTTTTGTCTCATTCGCGCTGAAAGTACGACTTTTATCGTCAAAACGACGAATTCATCCGATGATTTTTGCGCACTTTTCACGAGAAATTTGCAAAACCCGGGGCAAATCTCTCCCATCTGTTTCTTTCAAACCGGCAGCGGGCATGGTACAATAGTGCTGTAAGGATGTGCCGCGCCCGGCGGCCGGAAAAAGGGAAATGGAGTGTTTGACTATGACTGCATTCAAGCCCATCAAAGAAGGCAAAGTCCGTGAAATTTACGACAATGGCAACAGCCTGATCATGGTTGCCACCGACCGCATTTCTGCGTTTGATGTCATCCTGAAAAACAAGGTGACCAAAAAGGGCACCGTGCTCACCCAGATGAGCAAGTTCTGGTTCGACTACACCAAGGATCTGCTGCCCAACCATATGCTGAGCGTGGACGTGAAGGATATGCCGGAGTTCTTCCGGCAGCCCCAGTTCGACGGCAACAGCATGCTGTGCCGCAAGCTGACCATGCTGCCCATCGAGTGCATCGTGCGCGGCTACATCACCGGCAGCGGCTGGGCCAGCTACCAAAAGACCGGCAAGGTGTGCGGCATCCAGCTGCCCGAGGGCCTGCAGGAGTCCCAGAAGCTGCCGGAGCCCATCTACACCCCCTCCACCAAGGCCGAGATCGGCGACCACGACGAGAACATCTCCTACGAGCGCAGCATTGAGGTGCTGGAAAAGCAGTTCCCCGGCCACGGCGAAGAGTACGCCACCAAGCTCCGGGACTACACCATCGCCCTGTACAAGAAGTGCGCCGAGTACGCCCTGACCCGCGGCATCATCATCGCCGACACCAAGTTCGAGTTTGGTCTGGATGAGGACGGCAACGTGGTGCTGGGCGACGAGATGCTCACCCCGGATTCCTCCCGTTTCTGGCCGCTGGAGGGCTATGAGCCGGGCCACGGCCAGCCCTCTTTCGACAAGCAGTTCGTCCGCGACTGGCTGAAGGCCAACCCCGACAGCAACTACGACCTGCCCCAGGACGTGATCGACAAGACCATCGCCAAGTATCTGGAGGCTTACGAGCTGCTGACCGGCAAGAAGCTCTAAGTTCTTTTTCAACAAGCAACGCGCCCGCTGTGGAAAACTCCACAGCGGGCGCTTTTTCAGTTTTTATGCAGCCGCCTCTGGCTCGGCCTCTTCGCTGGGCGCAGTGTCCTCTTCCGGTTCGTTTTCTTCGTCCAGCAGATACTGCACTTCGACCTGCCGTTCCATCTCATCCGCGGTCCAGTCCAGCTGCACCGTGCCGTCCAGTTCCAGCGTGTACTGTTCCACACGCTGCAGGGTACCGGAATCCAGGCTCTGGCCCGGGTCGTTGTCCGGCGACCACACGATGCGCAGTTCATCCGGCTGCAGGGTGCCAGCCCGCACCGTACCGGCCACGCTGCGGCAGTCCTGCGCAAAGGCTCCGGTGCTGTCGTAGGGGCCATACAGCATCACGGTCAGGCTCAGGTGCCCGTCACTTGGCTGCAGCTCCTGCAGGGCATTCACATCGTTGGAGTAAAGATACAGGTCGGTGTACACATCCCGCAGGCGGAGGTCCGGGTTTTCCTTCCGGAGGGCCTCATACACCTGTGTGGTGTACGCCTTGCTCAGCTTCATCTCGTTCTGTCCGCGGGCAGGGTCGATCTCGCTCCACACCATGGGCAGAAAGCTCAGGCACATACAAACTGCGATGAGCCCCAGACAGACCAGCACCGAGACAAAATCATACTTCCAGCGGCCCGGCCGGGCGGCGAAGAACAGCACCTCACATCCCAGCAGCACCAGGGCTGCCGCCGGGGCAATGCGCACCACCAGCTGCCAGTCAAAGCCCGGCACAAAGTAATAACACAGAAAGAAGATGCCCGCTGCAATCAGGCAGGCGCCCAGCGTCAGGCTGCCCACCCGGCGGCGGGGGGCGTCCTGCAGCTTTGCAGCTTCCGGCCGGGTTTCCGGCTCCGTCGCTGCCGTCTTATTCAGTTCGTCCATCGTCGCCCTCCGCATTCTCCGGCTGTTCCGGCTCATCGGGGTCCTCCGGGGTCACCGGGTCGCCCAGCAGAGCGCTGAGCTTCGGCATGGCAAAGTCTGCGGTTTCCTCCGGGGCTTCCGGTGCATCGGCTTCGGCTGCGGTGTACTCGCGGAAGTCCTCGTCCTCCGGTTCCTCTGCCTTTTTGCGGTGCACCTTTTTGCCCTTGGGGCCGCGCACCAGCCACAGGCCGCAGACGATGAGGGCCACGCACACCACCACTTCCGGCAGTTCATCCAGCATCAGATAGACCGCGCGGAAGAAGGGGTTGTTCTGGCCCCAACGCCACATCACATCCCCCAGCACTCGCATGATGATGTTCTGGTAAGCCACCATTGCGCCCAGTGCAATGAGGGCCCAGCCCACCAGCTTGTGGCTGTCGCGGAAGAACAGGGTCAGGCGCGCGTCCTTCGTGTTGAAGTGCACCAGATAGTCGTCCGCAGGGGCCGTCCCGGCAATGAACTGTGCCCGCAGGTTGAAGGTGTCAAAAAAGCTGTACATCCACACGATGAGCGCCGTCAGAACCAGCTGTTCCAGCAGCAGCATACCAGCCATTATGCACAGGAAGAACAGCGTGATGAGCGAGAGTCCTCGTTTCATGTACCCCTGATACATCTGGCCCGCACCCGGGACAAAGGCAAAGAGGAAGGTCAGAATGCCATTTTTCTTCATAAATATTCCCTCATTTCTTCTGGTTGGAAACGGCAGCGTCAGGCTCTGCCGCAGATTCATTTTTGCCGAACAGCAGGCTGTCCAGCGTGCCGGTCAGCTTCTGGGACAAGGTGGGCGTAGGCTCTTTATCCTGCACCGGCTTGCCCAGCTGTTCCGGCTGGGTGGGGGTGCGTTCGTCGTCCTGCACGGGCCTGCCCAGCTGTTCCGGCTCCGTGGTCTGGGTGGTTTCGGGCAGCCAGCTGCGCACCGTTTCGCCGGTGGACAGGATCTGTTCCAGGGTGCCGGTGCGCCACATGGTCAGCGCCAGCACCGCCGCCACAGCGGCTACGGCGGCCCGGCCCCAGGTGTTCTGCATCAGCCGCACCCAGATGGTTCCCATCACCGCCCCGCGGGCGGAGCGCGGCGGCTCTTCCAGCACATCGGCGGTGAGCAGGGCTGTGTACCGGTCCATGCACTCGTCGCAGTAGGACAGGTGTTCGGCGGCTTCCAGCCTGCCCAGCTCGTCCAGCTGCCCGCCGATGACGGCGTGCAGCCCTTCCTCGGTCAGGCATCCGTTCTGATCAAACAGTTCCATGTACGCTCCTCCCTTCCTGTTGTTCCCGGATCTGCTGTACCAGCATCTTTTTGGCCCGGTAGATCTGCGCGTTCACGGTTTTTTCCGGGCGGCCGCACAGACGTGCCGCCTCGGCCATGGTGTGCTGTTCCAGCAGCACCAGACGGCAGGGTGTCTTGTAGGGCTCCCGCAGGTCCAGGATCATGCGGGTGAGTTCTTCCGCTCCCAGCGTGTCCAGCACCTGCTGTTCCGGCTCCAGGCCGGGCGGTGCCCCCTCCAGCGCCAGCACCTCGTCGCCCGGCGTGTTCACCCGGCGCACCCATGCGCTGCGTAAGTAATCCTTGGCTTTGTTGGCCGCAATGCGGGCCAGCCATTGCTTTTCAAAGCCGGACGGACAGCGATCGATGGCCCGCCATGCCGCCAGAAAGGTCTCCTGGGTCAGATCCTGCGCATCCCCCACGTCCGGCACCAGCTGATGACAGACCGTGTAGACCAGAGACTGATATTGTTGCACCATCGCGCTGAATTCCAGTGTTGTCAACGACCTGCTCATCCTCCTTTCCGGCTGTGGAGGGCGGTGCTCTGCACGGCCCTTCTGTTGATTCAAACGAGACAGCCGCCGCATTCCCTGCACAAACCGCAGATTTTTTTCAAAAACATTGTGTTTTGCCCGTTCCATGCTACAATGTGGTTATAGTATAGCACGAAAGGAGCCTTACCGCCATGCCTTCTACCACCCGTCAGGCCCTTCTGCAGGCACTGAGTGCCGCCGGGGGTGCCTATATCTCCGGCCAGCAGCTGGCCGGACAGCTGGGCGTGAGCCGCGCCGCCGTCCACAAGGCGGCTGCCGCCCTCATCGCGCAGGGTTACGCACTGGAAGCCGTCTCCCGCCGGGGGTATCGGCTGCTGGGCGGCGACCCCTTCTGTGCCGAGGCCGTGGGCCCCTACCCCGCCCCGGTGCAGGTGTACGACACGCTGGAAAGCTCCAACCGGACGGCCAAGCTGCTGGCGCTGGACGGTGCGCCCCACGGCACGCTGGTGCTCACAGCCCACCAGAGCGCCGGCCGGGGACGGTTGGGCCGTGTATTTGAAAGCCCGTCCGGGAAGGGCGTGTACCTCTCGGTACTGCTGCGCCCGGCGGTCCCGGCGGCCAGCGCCCAGACGGCCACCATCGGGGCCGCCGTGGCGGTGTGCCGGGCGGTACAGGAGCTGTGCGGGCTGGAACTGGGCATCAAGTGGGTCAACGACCTGTATTATCAGGGCAAAAAGGTGTGCGGCATCCTCACCGAAGCCGGCACCGACCTGGAGAGCGGGCGGCTGGAGTGGCTGGTGGTGGGCATCGGCCTGAACCTGACCGCCACCGCCGCCGACTGGCCCCCGGAGCTGGCCGAAAAGGCCGGCAGCCTGTACCCGGGCGGCCCCGCCCCCGTGAGCCGGGCCGCGCTGGCCGGGGCCATCGCCCGGCAGCTGCTGGCCCTCTGCCCCGCCTTTGACTGTCTGGACGAGTACCGCGCCCGCTGCTTTGTGCCCGGGCACTGGGTCACCGTGTGCACCGGCACCGAGACCTACGCCGCAAAGGCCCTTGCCATCGACGAGGAAGGGCGGCTGGTGGTGCAGCGGGAGAACGGCCGCCCGCAGGCATTACACTGCGGCGAGGTGACCACCCGCCCGGCCCGGACCGAATAAGATGCAGAAAAGCAGCCTTGCCGGAATGGTTCCGGTAAGGCTGCTTTTGCCTTTTGTTTATACTTCGTCCAGTGCCTGGGCTTCCAGCACCGGGATGCCCTCGGCTTCCAGCACACGGCGCAGGATGACGGGCAGGCCGGCCTTCGGCACCTTGTTCTCGATGCACAGGGTGATGACCCCATTGAGGGTAGAGGCCTCCACGCAGAGGGAGCCTCCGTCTGGCGGCACCCACACCCCAAAATCGGTGGTGTACTGCTCCAGCTCCGGCGTTGCCGGCATGAGGGGATTGCCCAGATAGCTGAACCAGAAATCTGCCGGGATGCCGCTGATGTACTCGCCCATCTGGAACACACGCTGCTTGATGCGCAGAGGGGCCTTTTGCTGGTCCACCTTGTAGACCCAGCCCATCTGGTCGGCCATCTTGCGGCGCTTGCGCTCCGGGGTCAGGCTGGCCTTGACGGCGGCATCCATCTCCTGCACGAACTCTTCCAGCCGGACGCCCTCGTGCAGGGTCACTCCGTCCTGGAAGGAACACACGCAGTTGTACCGTGCGTTGGGGGCACCCATGGCGTCCCGCGTGTCGGCAGAGTAAGAATACTGGATGGTGTCCTTGCCCAGATACTCTCCCAGCGCGATGCACAGCAGGCCCATGAGGGCGCAGAAGGGCTTGACGCCGTTCTGCACGCCTTTGGCCACCAGATCCTTTTTGGCGAACCGGATTCGGATGCGGTGCATGGGCTCCTCGCAGGTGTCCACCACCTCCCGCTGCATCGTAGTCTCGTCCATGACCTGCAGCGGGTACTGCTCCACCAGCTTTGCGATGTCGTAGGCCGGGCTGCAGGGGATGGGCGGGTTTGCAAAGGCGGTACCGTAGCGCAGGTTACAGTACAGCTCCAGGATGCGGGTGAGGAAGGGCGATACCCCGTGGCCGTCCGCGATGAAGTGGAACCAGTCAAAGTACACGACGTTCTGTGCGCAGTGCACGGCAAAGAAGTAGCCGTTCGTCTGCTCCGGCATCTCCCGCATCACGCTGTCCGGGTACACCAGACAGGGCTCCGAGTTCGGTTCCAGAAAGGCTTTGCGCTTTTCCCACACCAGCCGCACCCGGTAATAGGGGGCAGCTTCCAGCGCGGCATCCAGCGCTTGTTGCAGCAGGGCCGGATCCACCGGGTCCTTCAGGGTGAACTGATACCGGGGGCACACTTTTTCCCGGCGGAAATAGTACATGATGCCCTGAAAGACATACTCCGCCGAACGCTGTGCTGCTTCCATCGGCTCACCCGGCATTGGCTACCAGATAATCGGCCAGGTCACTGATGGTGACAAAGTTGCGCAGCTCCTTTTCCGGGATGCGCAGGCCGAAAGTCTCTTCCAGGTCAGCCACGATGGTCAGGATCTCCATCGAGGACAGATCCAGGTCGTCCATCAGGACGCTGTTCTCGTTGACATCTTCCGGCGCGATCTCTGCCACATCCTCCAGGATGGCCAGGATCTGGGACATGATTTCTGCTCGTTCCATAAGAAATGTTCTTCCTTTCCGTGACGGATTTTGGGTGTGCCGATCAGGATCAGCACGGTTCTGCCCTCAGTATAGCACAACCCCTATGGGTTTGCCCAGTTTTTTTGCAGAGTATGCGGCACAAACCGCAAAATCAGGGCTGCAGGCCTCAGCGCATCAGCTTGCCCATGGCGTTGCGGGGCAAGGGCTGGGCGGAGAATTCCACTGCGCTCATGCGCTTGTACAGGGGCAGGGTGCGGTTGGTTTCGGTGATAAAGTCCCGCACCGTCTGCTGGTCGGCTTCCTCGCAGCAGACCACAGCGCAGATCTTCTTGCCCTTTTCCTTCACCAGGCATTCCTTCACGGCAGGGCATTTTTCCAGCAGGCCCTCCAGCTCTTCGGGGCTGACGTTCTCGCCGCTGCCCAGGATGATCACGTTCTTTTTGCGTCCGGTGAGGAAGTAGTAGCCATCCTCGTCTACCCGGGCCAGGTCTCCGGTGTGGAACCAGCCCTCGGCGTCCACCACCTCGGCGGTGCCCTCCGGATCCTTATAGTAGCCCAGCATCACATCGCCGCCCCGCATACACAGCTCGCCGTTGTCCAGCTTGATCTCGCAGTGGCCGTCGTCCTTGCCGATGGAGCCGATGTGCTTGGCATCCTCCGCAAAGTTGATGAGGCCGCCGCCGGTGGTCTCGGTGCTGCCGTAGAGCTGGGAGATCACCATGCCGTGGTCGTGGAGGTCCATCAGGGTCTGGGGGTCAAACATCGCAGACATACAGTTCAGAGCCCACAGATCCCCCAGCTTGTCCTGCTTGCCGGTCATCAGGTCGTGGTGGATGGACTGCACCAGCACCGGCACGGCGGCCATGGCCTGGCTGGGCATCCGCTTCAGGTCCTTATAGAAGGACCGCAGGCTGCCCAGGTTCTGGGCCCAGCCCATCCAGGCCCAGGTGAACAGGCAGCCAAAGGCCCCCAGGTGGAACATGGGCAGCAGGGTCATGTGGCTGACCAGCAGGTCCGGGTCATTTTTCAGCTGGCAGAATCGCTGCCCCACCCGTACATGGTGGGGCATCACCGCAAAGAAGTTCCGCTCGCAGAGCATGACGCCCTTGCTGCGGCCCGTGGTGCCGGAGGTGAACATCAGCACCATCAGCTCCTCGGGCTGGATGCGGTTCACAAGCTCTGCAGGCTCGTAAGCCTTGTAGGCATCCATGGGGCGCAGCAGGCTGCCGTAAGCCGCCTGCATCTCCTCGTTGCAGCCGTAGTCATCGCCGTCGGTCAGGATGGCGGAAGGCTCCACCAGCTCCAGCTCCCGGTGCAGCTCATCCCAGCTCTTGCGCTGGTTCATGGGCACGATGACGCCGCCCGCCATCATGACACCGTAGCAGTTCACGGCGTAGTGGTAGCTGTTGTTGCTCCACACGCACACCCGCTTGCCCTGAATGTCCGGGATGGTGCTCAGGTAGTAGTTCACCGCGCGGCGGATGTCCTGCGCATACTCCCCGAAGTGCTTTTCCACCACCACATCCTGGTCGGCGTCGTACCAGCGGAAGGCCACCCGGTCCGCAAATCGCTGCTCCATGTTCAGCGTCAGCAGCTCATACAGATTTTTCGGTTTATGTAGTTCCATTATCGTTTCCCTCTCTATTCTTCAAAAATGCCAGTCTCACGGCCATAACGCCTTGTGGGAACTTTCCCACCATGAGACCGGCTTTTTCCGCTAAGATTTAGGACCGCAGCAGCTTGCCGGCAGCGTTGCGAGGCAGGGGCTGGGCCGAGAACTCCACCACCATGTGCTTGTACAGGGGCAGGGTGCGGTTCACCTTGGTAACAAAATCCCGTACAGCGTCCTGCTGGTCCGCCTCGCAGCAGACCACGGCACAGATGCGCTGGTTCCGCTCGCAGACCCTGCACTCCCGGATGGCAGCGCAGGGAGCCAGCAGCTTTTCCAGCTCCTCGGGGCTCACATTCTCGCCGCTGCCCAGGATGATCACGTTCTTTTTGCGTCCGGTCAGGTACATATAGCCGTCCGGCTCCACCCGGGCAATGTCGCCGGTGTGGAACCAGCCCTCGGCGTCCAGCACCTCGGCGGTGGCCTCCGGGTCCTTGTAGTAGCCCAGCATCACCGGGTCGCCACGCATGCACAGTTCCCCGTCCTCCAGCTTGTACTGGCAGCTGTCGTCCACATGGCCCACGCTGGTCAGATACTTTTCCTCCTGGGAGGAGTTCCAGGCACCGTCACCGCAGGTCTCGGTAAGGCCGTACATCTGGGCGATGAAGAAGCCCCGGTCCATCAGGTCCTGGAGCACGGCAGGGTCGAACATCGCTGCGCCGCAGGTCAGCATACGCAGGCCGTTCAGACGCTCCCGTTTGCCCTTCATCACATCATGATAAATGCTCTTCAGCAGCACTGGCACCACCGCCATCACGTCGCTCCGCATGGCCCCCAGGTCCCGGTAGAAATATTTCAGGTCGTTGCACAGGTTCACGCAGTGGCCGGTGATGCTCCAGGACACCAGGCTGGTCATGGCCGAAATGTGGAACATGGGCAGGCAGGACAGAGAGCTGAACGCGTCGGTGTTCCAGCCGGTCTGGCTCCGCACGTCCTCAAAGGGGGTCAGGAAGGCAGGCATGGCGGTGAACAGGTTCTTCTGGGACAGCATAACGCCCTTGCTGCGGCCGGTGGTGCCGGAGGTGAACATGATAAAAGCCATTGCGCTGAGGTCCGGCACCTCGGTGATCTCCATCGCAGGCTCAAAGGCGGTAAAGGCATCCATGGGCACCAGACGATCCCCGTACGCCTGGCCCAGGGCCGGCTCCCGGCTCAGGTACTCACCGTCATGGAGCACGCACACCGGCTCCACCAGATCCAGCTCGTAGCGGATCTCGTCCCAGTTCTTGCCGGTGTTCAGGGGCACTGCCACAGCTCCGGCCAGCACTGCGCCGTACATGCACATCACATAGTGGTAGCTGTTGCGGGCCAGGATGGCCACTCGCTGCCCCAAGGGGTTCGGGGTGCGGCTGCGTAAAAATGCCACGAACCGCCGCAGGTCTGCAGCGTACTGCCGGAAGGGCACCTCCACCACGCCGCCCTTGGCCTCATCATAATAGCGGATACCAATCCGGTCTGCGTAGATCGTTTCCAGATTGTTCAGAGACTGATACAGCGAATGAACCATGTTAGCCTCCACGTCACTGTTTTTTTACATTCCTGCAGCCGGGCCCACCCGGGGCCGGGCCGCTTTTTCGATTGTGTTCAGTATACAATACCGCCATTGGCAATGCAATACTTTTGCAAGATTTAATTTCCATTTTTGGCAATTAAATCTTGCATATCTTGTTTTTTCCATCCGGCAGCCTGTGCCGTCTGCCCAGAAATTCGGCCCTTCTGCCGGGCTTTTTTATCGGTAAAGACAACAATTGCCACCCGGCGGTGGGCAATTCAAAATTGACAGTGTGCACAAAAAGCATTATACTAGCCTTATATCCTTATAAATGGATCATTTTTTACTGTATGCGCCTGTTGGTCACATGTTTCCGGACGGCGCAAGGAAGGACCCTTTTCATGGAAGGCACCAGACCCAGCACCGTCAACTCCATCGGCATGTTCGACATGCTCAAGGGCGTGGGCATGATCACCATCGTGCTGGCCCACACCGCCGAACTCTACCCCATGCAGATCTCCGGCGGGCTGTCGCTCACGGCGTTTTTCCCGTTCATCTATCGTGAGGCCCTGATGGCGGCCTTTTTCATTGCCAGCGGCTACGGTTTCCGCAAGCGCTCCATCGGCAAGTGCATCCAGCAGCAGCTCAGAGCGCTGCTCAAGCCCTACTGCATCACGGCGGTGTGCACTTCGCTCTTGCATCTGCTGTGCCACTACATGGCGTTCCATTACTTCCCCAGCAGCGTCACCGAGACCCTCAAGGTGGCCGGCGGCTTTCTGCTGGGGCTGCCCCACACCACTACTTATGCCGGGCAGCAGTTCTTTTCCACCGGCCCCATGTGGTATCTGCTCTCGCTGCTGATCGGCTGGGTGCTGCTGGACGCCATCCTGAATATCTTCCCGGAGAAATACACACACTGGGCTGTGCTCGGCATCATGCTGCTGGGCTGGGGCACCACACTGGTGTGGGAGCTGCCCTTCAGCCTTTCGCAGGGGGCCGTGATCGTGCCCTACCTTTACATCGGCTATCTGGCCAAGAAGAACCGCTGGCTGGACAAGCCCCTGCCCCGCCGCACCCTGTACATCCTGCTGGGCGGCACAGCTCTGACCGCTGTGGGAGCTCTGCTTGCCCAGAGCACCGACTGCATTTCCATGGGCGAGTGGACCCTCGGCCCGCTGAGCATCCTGCTGGATGCCGCCACCGGCTTCTTGTTCATCCGCCTGTTCATGCGGCTCAACCGTTTTACCGGCCCCATTGCACAGGGCCTGCAGGCCATCGGCCGCAACTCGCTGAACATCTTCTGCATCCACACGGTGGAGCTTATCGCCATTCCGTGGTATCTGTTCGCGGCTCACTTTACAGACCACCCGCTGCGGGGTATGCTGCTGCAGAACGTGATCGCGTTTACCTCCATCGGGCTGGTGTGCGCCCTGCTGAACCTGCGGCGCAGCTGGATCGTCAAAGCCTCGGCCGCACGGCGGCAGGCCCAGCGGCGCACCCCCGCGCTTTCGCAGCATTGATTTCCCCGGCTGCTGCGGTGCAGCCGTATCCTATAAAACAAGAGGAGAATCCGGTTATGAACAACGATGCCCCCCAGACCCTGGACGCGGCAGGCAGCCGCGTGGCCGAACTGGAACAGCAGCTCCGGCTGTCGGACGAAGGCGTTTCCCGCCTGGCACAGCGGTGCCTGGAGCTGGAGCAGCAGGTGCTGAAATATGAGGCCGTGCTGGCCTCGCAGGGTGCCGACACCGAGCAGGGCGCTCTGCTTCTGCCCCAGCTGTTCTACGACTCCGGCTCCGGTTTTTCGCCCCATGAGTGCCTGACCGTTGCCCCTGACTCCTACGACGAGCTGACCCACGAAGTGTCGGCTGTGTTCGAGTTGCCTGTGGAGGCCAGGGCTCTGCGGCTGGATCCCGGTGAATTTGCCTGCTGCATCACTGATTTTTCCCTCTCAGACGAGCGGCTCAGCTACCACATCCTCAACGGCAACGCCCTGCAGGAGGGCACCATGCTGTTTTTGAACATCGACCCCAACCTGACAGTGGAAAGTGCCGTAGGCTTTCCTGCCGGGCTGCGGTTTGCGGTGAAATATCGCTACTATCCCCTGGGCCGCTACCTGCATGAGCAGCCCGGCAAGGCCCTGCTGCGGGCGCTGACCGTGCTCAAGGAAGAGACCGAGGCCGTGTCCCGTCAGGGCACCGAACAGCTGCTGGAGGCAAACGCTGAGATCCAGCAGCTGCACCAGCAGCTGGCAGAACAGCAGCAGCATCTGGCCGACCTGCAGAACAGCCGGGCCGCCTACGAAGCCTCGCTGGAAAACGTGCTGGGCAGCAGCAGCTGGAAGCTCACGGCACCGCTGCGCAAGCTGCTGGGCCTGTTCCACCGACATTGAAGGGGGTTCGTACATGTACAGCAGTTACAGCCCCCTGCAGCGCCGCCAGCTGCGGGAACAGACCTATACCGACACCCAGAGCACCTATCTGCTGGTGTACGCCCCGGGCCGCCGCAATGCCCTGACCCTTTCTCTGGCCGAGCAGCTGCACCGCAAGTTCCGGCTGGTGGACCGGCTGGAAGGTGAGCTGACCCCCTCCGTGAACGGTGTGCTGCTGGTGAGCGAGGATGTGGAGTGCACCTCCACCGCCCTCACCTATTTTGCAGCCGCCTTGCAGCAGGGGGCCGACCTTGTGGTGTGCGATGCCGTGTTCGGCTACGACGGCGGCAGTGCCCTGTACCAGACCGACCAGCACCTGCCCGGCCAGCGCTGTGCCCTGCTCTCCCGCGCCCTGCTGGACCGCTGCCGCGCGGCGGCCCGCGGCAAAGACGATGTGCTGGAACTGCTGCGGCTGGCAAACCAGCTGGCGCAGAACTGCCGCTGCGTCCCGCAGGCACTGCTGCACTTCCGCCGGGAGCTGTGCGCCGAGGACGTATTCTCGGCCACCGGCAAACGCGCCGTGGTGCTGAGCCATGAACTCACCATGACCGGTGCGCCCATCGTGCTGGTGAGCGCCATCCCGGTGCTGCGCAGTCTTGGCTATGAAGTGGTGGTGCTGGGCCCCTCGGACGAGGGTTCTCTGCCGCTCTTTCTGGAGGCCGGAGCTGCCGTGGTCACCCGCCGCGACTGCGTGACCTCTTCCACCCTGTGGGAGCTGGCTTCCAGCGCAGACTTTGTGCTGGCCAACACGGTGGTGGAAGCCCCTGCCGTGAGCACCCTGAACGGCGGCTTCGTACCGGTGCTGTGGTGGCTGCACGACGCCTTTGCAGGCTATCCCTTCATCACCCACAAGATTCCCAAGGAGCTGGCCGACAACGTGCACATTGCCGCTGTGGGCTCCCACGCCACCGCCGCCATGCACTCGGTGCGGCCCAAATTCAAGGTGGAGCAGCTGATCTACGGCCTGCCCGACTACGCCCGCGAGAGCTTCCCTCGCTACGACCTGAGCTATGCCGGCGGGCGGCCCCTGTTTGTCACGGTGGGCTCTATGGAGATGCGCAAGGGGCAGGACATCTACTGCGAAGCCATCCGTCTGCTGCCGCCGGAGGTGCGGGAAAAGGCCTCCTTCCTCTTTGTGGGCAAGGCTTCCGACCGGGACGTCTCCGCCCATGTGCACGCCCTGACCGAGCAGTTCCCTCATAATGTGTTCTACCGCAAGCGGCTGGAACGCCCAGAGATCAAGTCGCTGATGGAGCAGTGCACCTGCATCGTGTGTGCTTCCCGCGATGACCCTATGCCCACCTTTGTGACCGAGGGCCTGATCTTCGGCAAGCCTTCCATCGTGTCGGAGCACACCGGCACCGCCGGGCTCATCACGGAAGGGGTGGACGGCTTTGTGTACCGCAACGATGACCCCGCCCAGCTTTCCAAAGTGCTGGCCCATGCCATCGAGCACCCCGACCAGCTGGCCGCTATGAAGGCCGACTGCCGCAAGCTCTACGAGCGCTACTACACCAACGAAGCCTATGTCTCCACCCTGGTCCGTCTGATCCGGGAGCTGACCGAGTCCCGCTAAGCCTTTTGTTTTATTCTTGTTAAATTCAACGCCCCGGAAAATCCGTGTGATCTTCCGGGGCGTTTTTGCACGCAGTGCATCAAAACAAGCTGCAATATTTGTCAGTTTCTTTCCGTTCCGGACATCTTTTTTATCATCCGGGCCGGATTGCACAAGAAAATTCGGCTTCCGTTCACAAAGACGGTCGGCGGCTGTGCTATACTTTTAAAAAAGTTTCATCCTGTCTGAAAGGAGTACCTGCCCCCATGAACCAATCTGCCGCCTCTCAGCCTTCCCGCAAAAAGGCCGTGCTTTCCCTGCTGATCCTGCTGGCGCTCACCTGCGTGATCGTGCTCATCTTCCGGGATCACTGGGCCGAGATCACCGCCGCCCTTGCCCAGCTGAACCTGTGGCAGGTGCTGGTGGTACTGGCGCTGGGCATCAGCTACCCGCTGCTGGAGGGCTGCGTCTCCTACGTCATCGTGCGGGGGCGGATGCCCGGCTTCACCCTGCGGCAGGGCATCGACAACGCCTGGTGCGGCACCTTTGGCAACGTAGTCACCCTGGGCGCGGGTGCCGTGCCGGTGCAGACCTGGTATCTGCATCAGGCAGGGCTGCCCATCGGCCCCGGCGTGGGTCTGATGACCCTGCAATATGTATTCCACAAGGCCACGGTGCTGCTGTACGCCACCGTGATGCTGCTGCTCCAGCACAAATGGCTGGCCGCCAACACCACCGGCGTGCTGAAATATCTGCCCATGGCATATGCTGTGGTAGCGCTGGTGATCGTGGCGCTGGTGCTGGTGTGCGTGTCGCCGCTGGTGCAGAATCTGGCCCGCTGGGCACTGGGCTTTCTGCCCAAGACCGAAAAATGGCAGCAGCGCCGGGCCGACTGGCTGGAGCAGCTGGATGTCCTGGGCACCGAGAGCCGCCTGCTGCTGGCCGACAAGGCCCGCTGTGTGCAGATCTTTGCCCTGCAGGCGCTCAAGCTATTTTTGCTGTTCTGCCTGCCGTGGCTGTGCATCCGGTTCATGCAGCTGTCCCCGCTGAGTTTTGCGCGGGTGCAGCTGCTCACCAGCCTGATGTTGTTCGTCTCCAACGCCCTGCCCAACGTGGCAGGCATGGGCTCCATCGAGACCGCCTTTCTGCTGCTGTACAGCAGCTTTTTGCCTTCCGGTGAGGTGATGAGCGTGCTCATGCTCTACCGCATCGCCAGCTATTATTTCGTGTTTGCCGCCAGCGCCATGGGCTTTTTCCTCGCCCAGCGGCGTCTGACCCGGACACCGCCAAAGGAGGCGTGACTCTTTATGAAGAACAAGAGCATCCTGTACCGGTTCGGCATTGTCATTTTAGTGCTGCTTGCACTGGTGCTGATCTTTCCTTCCGCAAAGATCGACCTTGCATCCAGCATCGAGGCCAGCACACAGGCCGGTGTCCAGGTGGAGCACCAGCAGAATTTTGCCAGCTCCAACGAAATGGAGTTCGAGGTTTATTCCAGTTCGGATGAGATCTATCAGAACATTTCGGAAGTGCTTTCCGGCGTGCGCTGTGTCAGACGGCTCAGCCAGAACTATTCCTCCTACTCCCACGAATTTCCGGTGGATTCCATCACCGTGAGCTATTACGATGACGCCGAGCAGCATCAGCTGCTGCTTACCGTCTATTCCGACGGGGTGTGCATCCTGAACAATGCCTTTGTCTCGGTCAAATACCCCGGCGGCGGGGCCGCAGAGCTGTATCAGGCGCTTGCGGAGATCGTGGAATAAAATCATCCTATAAACCACTTGCACCATTCTTCAAAGAAAGGGCAAGTAAATGTTAAAAGTTTGTGTACCTTGCCGCATCCAAAGCTTTGTTCCGAAGTTCAATATAATGCCTGAACTTTTCGTTCAGATACACCGACGGTAACTGTCGGTTCTCTGTAAAATCTTGCAGATACGGAATATACTCTGTCGGCAGATCGCGATTGTATTTGACTGTACCATCCCCGGATATTGCAATGATATTTCGATCAAACAGTTTATGATGGTTTTCACAGAGCCAGATACCATTATCGCCATCCGTTGCAATCTGAACTTTATCCTCTGCGCTGATGGAACGATCCGCTTTTATACTGGCAACCGGCCAAACATGTGCCCCTTGAATCAAGTCCGGGATTGCACATCCGCACAGTGCACAATGTTTTTCTCCAAGTTTCCTGAGTAAATTATATTGATATCTCGGTGAGCGAAGGCAATCTCCCCGGCTTGCCTCAAATGCTCTTTTTTCAAAGGTCAGGTCCGTTTCAATGATATCAACCGTTCCCATTTTTTCAAGGACCTGCAAACTCGCTTTGGGAAGTTTCTTTAAGTTCCCTTCCAATATTTCATACAACCTTATTTTTCCTGCTTGCCCGTGAATCATCGACATTGCATAGCATATAAGGCTGGATTCATATTTACTTGCACCAAAAGTTTTGCAGTATGCCTCATACTCACCATTTTCATTTTTACTGATAAAGGTAGAATGATTGCTTTTGTTGATTTCGCGATTTTCGGCACGAGCACGCATCATGTCTTCTATCGTCACAAAGCTGTTTATCGGCGAAGCAAGTGAGGCGTTGAGAAAAACAAATCCTACCGTCTTCATAAGTCTATAGACAAACATATGATAATCGGTTGCTGAATTTCCATCCTCACAGATGAAGTAGTAGTAGATTTTTTTCTTTTTTCTGGGACACAGGTAAAACAGGTTAAATGCCGTCGGTACACTTTGAACGCTTGAATTCCGCCCCCTGATATTCTGTTCCGAAAACGTTATGAAGTGCACATACTCGCCGTCGCGAAGAATTGCCAGCCGCCCCTTGTTATAAGTATTCGACAAAACATCATCGCTATAGTCATCATCTACATATTGGCAGTCGTAATCTGTACGTCCCGTTATCTTTTTGCAGATGTCTTTTAGAATCGTATCGTTCAACTGGCTCTGAAATGTAATTCCTGTCTGCGCAGTTTTTTGCAGATTTTTCTTGATCACAAACAGCGGTTTATCTTTCATAGTTGGTCACCAGTATTTCCTTTCTCCGACTACCAGATATACCCAGAATATCCCCCAATTCAATAATGTGGTAATGGTTATCCTGCGTCCAGTTCACCAGGTTCTGATTAACTTTCCCCTTATGCTCCAATACATAAGACAGCATAAAACGACTTCCTTCGTGGTTCAATTTATCCAAAAATTCAAAAAGGGCTGCCTCCTGCGATACATCCCAGCCTTTAAAGCCTCGTTTTCCGTCATTGTATGAACCATTCGTAAGCATATACGGCGGGTCAAGGTATACAAATGTATGTCCGTCATCAACATATCGAAACGTATCCGTATAGTCTGCACAGGAAAAACAAACATTTAACTCCTTGATTCGACGAGAGAAACTGACGAGCTTTTCTAAAAGGTTGTCGTTGAACCACCGCATTCCAACCGGATTGTTAAATCCGTGATTGCTATTAAAACGAATCTGCTGCTGAAAGCTATACAATATCACCACAAGCAGCAACCGTGGGTCACGTTTATCTTCCGGCAGAGAGTTATAGTAATCCCGCACATTGAGATAAGCATCTTTTCTTCCAGGTTCCAATTCAAAACGCCGGATCATTTTCTTCATATATACGATATAAGAAAAGGTATCATATTGCCAGAATGACTCTATGAGTTCCTTGACAAAATGATTGTATTCGTTGTACACGACGCTTTCTGAACGGATATTGATTCCAACATTAAAACCGCCTCCGAATGCGTCAATGAAATCGTCAATATCACTCGGAAGGTTTTCCCGTATTGCCGGAATCACACGAGCTTTACTTCCGATATAGTTCAGCGGCGATTCATACACCACATCTGCCGGGTCTTTTTTCTCTACGAAGAACAGGTATTCAAAATGTTCTTTGTGATTTTGTGATTTCCAGTTCTGGTATTTTTTATAGCTGATTTTTTTGCAGCAGTACGTTTCCGGCTTTCCGTAACGCTTCATAACAGCTTCGATGTATTCCTTGGACATGAGTCCGTCGTTGTTATAGCTCATAACAATGTAGCGTGCTGTCGTGTTCGCAATGATCCTGTCCAAAAGAATATGTGCTTTATATTCCTTAGACCAATCCGACCGCATAGGCATAACCGGCCGCGAGCCAGTCACCTTGCTGACAGAAGGATGGTCATTCAAAATCAATGTCTCGAGCAAATGGTATTGTGTCCCGTATTGATTCTGTGTATAGGGCGGATCAAGATACAAAATATCACACTTGACATCTGAAATGATATTCTCTGTTTTATCGTTATAAATTTTAATATTCAGCGAATCACATGCATTGTAAGCAGGTTTTATAAATTCGATTGGTTTCAGCGCACGCCCATCCCATTTTTTCAAGAATGCACCATACACTCCCGCCGTATTGGATACTCTCGATACAGACTCCACAAGACTTGCCAAAAGAAGCATATATTCTGCCTCTGAAAGCAATTTGTTTTTGTGCCATTCTTCGATCTGTTTTCGGAAGTAGTCTATTCTCGCAGCGTTCTCAGGCGTAAAATACATTCTACTGCTTTCAGTTGGCGCATAATTCTTGTAAATAAACCCTTGAACCTTTTCGTCACTCTGGTTCAAGAACGCAAAGGGGTCAAACCCAAGCCGTTCAAAATGACAAGACGAGGCATACAGCCTGCCTGCTGTATAAACAGTCGCCCATTTAAGGTTATCGTTAATGACAAGATTGAATTTATTTTTTAACCGATCTGACACTGCACCTGTCCCGCAAAATGCGTCAAACAATGTGAGAGATTCCTCAGACTCCACTCTGCTTTCAATAAAAGAATCGATTTCCTCTACCATCGACTCTTTATTTCCTATGTATCTCATTTCTTTGGCACCTTATCCTCTTCCGGAGTAAACTCTACGATATCATCTATTCTGCAATTCAACACTCTGCATATTTTTTCCATCGATTCAAGGGACACATATTCATCCCGGCGCATTCGCGTCGAAATATTGGCACTATACCCAGCTTCCTTCTGAAGCTCTGCCGCCGTCATATTTCTGTCAATCAGCATATGAAACAGCTTCTTGTAGCTTACAGCCATATAGTATATCTCTCCCTTCATTCCAATCTGTCAAAAGTATATCACGAAAAAGTGATTTTTCAAAGTGACTGTGAAATTTTCATTATATTGATACCTTTAAAACAAAAATCGGGGCGTGCAGGTGGTCAAGCTGCACGTCCCGTTTTTGTTTTCTTTGCACGCGATGCGGTACCAATCACACCGAATGCCGCGCCGGAGGCCGCAGAGCAAACCATGCTGCAGCTTCCTTTTGAAAAAGAGAATGGAATGGAGGAATTGGCGTTTGCGCAGCAATGAAAGCCCCAGTGAGGCTTTTAAGCCACAAGGTGGTCTTGCGCAAGCAAGATGGAGTGGCCTCGCCACGACAAACCTGACGTCCGATATAGCTTAACCGCTATAGCAGACTTGAGTTTTGCGCAGAAGCATTGCAGGTACCTCTGCTGTTCTGGTGCAACGCGTTTCAAGCGGTTAGATTCATCTAACTTCGTTGCGAGAACAGAATACCATACGCAGTTAGTCTTGTCAACCCTTATTTGAAAATTTTCCGGAACTTTTTTGCAGTAAAGTTTTTTCTGCCCGATTCGTGCACCCTGTACAGACACAGCCGGCTAAGGCTGTGCAAAATCCACCAGTTTCCTCTTGCTTTTGACCGACATCTTTGTTATTATAGTTCATGCAGCACTGCAACTCCATATCTCGCCGCTGCTTTTTGGCAGCAGGGCGGTTCTCAAGGGTGCAGTGTGTCCAAGGAGGCGCTTTGACAAATTTTTGTTCAGAGCTGCTCCGATCAGTCCGCCCCCAGAAAGCCGCCAACAAGGAGCGGCTTTTCAAAGGCTCAATAGTTAGGCTATGCTAACCAACGCATGGAATGGAGCAAGGAGGTTCCAATGATCAATTTTGAACAGTGGGAAGGCTTTGAGGGCCGCATCTGGAAAGAGGAAGTCAATGTGCGCGACTTCATCCAGAAGAACTACACCCCGTATGACGGCGACGAAAGCTTTCTGGCCGGCCCCACCGAGGCGACCGACAAGCTGTGGGGTGCCCTGCAGAAGCTGCAGAAGGCCGAGCGCGCCAAGGGCGGCGTGCTGGACATGGAGACCGAGGTCGTCTCCGGCCTGACCGCCTACGGCCCCGGCTACATCGACCCCGAGCTGAAGGACCTCGAGAAGGTCGTCGGCCTGCAGACCGATAAGCCCCTGAAGCGCGCCTTCATGCCCTACGGCGGCATCAAGATGGCGGAGCAGGCCTGCACCACCTACGGCTACCAGCCCAGCGAGGAGCTGCACAAGATCTTTACCGACTACACCCGCACCCACAACCAGGCCGTGTTCGACGCCTACACCCCGGAGATGAAGGCCGCCCGCCACACCCACATCATCACCGGCCTGCCCGACACCTACGGCCGCGGCCGCATCGTGGGCGACTACCGCCGCGTGGCTCTGTACGGCGTCGACGCCCTGATCCAGTTCAAGCAGGAGGATCTGGCTAACTGCGGCGACGGCACCATGACCGATGACGTCATCCGCCTGCGGGAGGAGATCGCCCGGCAGATCAACGCCCTGAAGGGCATGAAGAAGATGGCCCAGGCCTACGGCTGCGACATCTCCCAGCCCGCAAAGAACGCCAAGGAAGCCTGCCAGTGGCTGTACTTCGGCTATCTGGCCGCCATCAAGACCCAGAACGGCGCCGCCATGAGCGTGGGCCGCATCTCCACCTTCCTGGATATCTATATCCAGCGAGACCTGGACAAAGGCATCCTCACCGAGAGCCAGGCCCAGGAGCTCATCGACCACATGGTCATGAAGTTCCGCATGGTCAAATTTGCCCGCATCCCCAGCTACAATCAGCTGTTCTCCGGCGACCCCGTGTGGGCAACGCTGGAAGTGGGCGGCATCGGCATGGACGGCCGCAGCATGGTCACCA
>ERZ1673702.1491-NODE-1491-length-24384-cov-32.316248_pt1 | contig 24384 bp, 28 predicted proteins | sample MGYA00580232_ERZ1673702 | MGnify/ENA primary metagenome ERZ1673702 (study PRJEB41218, sample SAMN15661792) | gut metagenome | host: Homo sapiens | place: Canada: London | collected 2015-08-20/2019-03-30 | study: EMG produced TPA metagenomics assembly of... | reverse complement strand
AAGGCAAAATGACCGCAATCGAGTACACCATTTACGAACAGCCGCAGCCGCCGGACTTCCCTTGTCGCTCACGATATGGCAAGCGGCGCGCTTGCACCGAGAAAGCCAAAGTACGGCGACCCGGACTATTACACCTACAATGAGGGCGAAAGCCTGTAAACGAAAAAAGGAGGATTTACCACATGGCACAGAAAACAGGAGCTTTGATTTTTGACGAAACCGCTGACCGCTACGACATTCGCTTTGACATTGCCGACTATTACGGCGGCTTGCATTGCGGCGAGTGCATGGACGTATTCACAGGCGGTAAATGGAAGCCGACCCGCATTGAGTACGGGGACAACTGGTATCTTGTAGGTATTCGCGCCGAGGACTTGAACGGGCTGCGGGTGCGGATTTAACGGGGCGACGTGAAGAACGGACGCCCTTTTTTCACGCCCAAAAGCGGCGTACCACCTTAACACTATCGCTACTACCGGGAAAGGAGGACGGTAAACATTGCAGGACGAAATCAACGAAAAAGTGGTTGCGCTCTCGGTCAAGGGAGCAAAGCTGACCGCTGAAATGTTGCAAAAGGCAATCAAAGCCATGCTTGCACAGGCAAAAAAGCGGCAGGAAAAACAGCCCCACGGGAAGCAGACGCTAAAGCAGCTTGCAAAGCAGAACGCGGGGCTTTCCAACATTGAGATAACCGAGGGCAATATCAAAGCCTTTGAGCAGACAGCGAAAAAATACGGGATTGACTTTGCCTTAAAGAAAGACAGCACCGAAACGCCGCCCCGCTATCTTGTATTTTTCAAGGGGCGGGACGCGGACGCTCTGACCGCAGCCTTTAAGGAGTTTTCCGCAAAGAAGCTGACACAGGAGCAAAAGCCCTCTATCCGAAAGGCACTTGCCACATTCCGGGAAGCAGCAAAGCAGCTTAACGCGAACCGTCAAAAGACAAAGCACAAGGACAGGGAGGTATCGCTATGAAGCCAAATATCAAGAAACTGCTTATCCTAAACGCCCCCTATCTGCTCTTTGTGTATCTCTTTGATAAAGTCGGACAGGCGGTGCGGCTCTCTCCGGGGGCTGACCTCTCCGGCAAGCTGCTTTCCATTGGCAGCGGCTTTTCTGCCGCCTTTTCAAATGCCCTGCCGAGTTTTGCCCCTATGGATTTGCTTATCGGCATTGTCGGGGCTGTCGTTATCCGGCTTGCGGTCTATGTGAAAGGCAAGAACGCAAAGAAATACCGTAAGGGCATGGAGTACGGCTCTGCACGTTGGGGCAATGCCGAGGATATAAAGCCATATATCGACCCCATATTTGAAAATAACGTGCTGCTGACGCAGACCGAAAGGCTGATGATGAGCAGCCGCCCGAAGCACCCGAAATATGCACGAAACAAAAATGTGCTTGTCATCGGCGGCTCCGGCAGCGGCAAAACGAGGTTTTTTGTAAAGCCCAACTTAATGCAAATGCACAGCAGCTATGTTGTAACCGACCCAAAAGGAACGGTTTTAATCGAGTGCGGGAAGCTCTTGCAGCGGGGCGGGTACAAAATCAAAGTTCTAAACACCATCAATTTCAAGAAATCCATGCGGTACAATCCCTTTGCCTATCTGCGCAGCGAAAAGGATATTTTGAAACTGGTAAATACCATTATCGCCAACACCAAAGGCGACGGGGAAAAATCCGGCGAGGATTTTTGGGTAAAGTCGGAACGGCTTTTTTACTGCGCCCTTATCGGCTACATCTGGTACGAAGCCCCGGAGAATGAGAAAAACTTTACGACGCTGCTTGAAATGATAAATGCGTCGGAAGCCCGCGAGGACGACCCGGAATTTCAATCCCCCGTTGACCTCATGTTTGAACGCTTGGAGGAAAAAGACCCGGAACATTTTGCGGTGCGCCAGTACAAGAAGTTTTTGCTGTCTGCCGGAAAAACAAGAAGCTCTATCCTCATTTCCTGCGGTGCGCGGCTTGCACCATTTGACATTCGGGAGCTGCGCGAGCTGATGGAAACCGACGAAATGGAGCTTGACACCTTGGGTGACCGAAAGACCGCACTTTTTGTTATTATCTCTGACACCGACGACACCTTTAACTTTGTTGTATCAATCCTTTACACACAGCTTTTCAATCTGCTTTGTGACAAGGCAGATGATGTGTACGGCGGGCGGCTGCCTGTTCATGTGCGCTGTCTGCTTGACGAGTTTGCAAATATCGGGCAGATACCGAAGTTTGAAAAGCTCATTGCCACTATCCGAAGCCGTGAAATCTCCGCGTCCATCATCTTGCAGAGCCAGTCGCAGCTAAAGGCTATCTACAAGGACAACGCCGATACCATTGTCGGCAACTGCGATACGACCCTGTTTTTGGGCGGCAAGGAGAAAACGACCCTTAAAGAAATGTCGGAAATCTTGGGGAAAGAAACGATTGACAGCTTCAATACTTCCGAAACAAGAGGACGGGAGCTTTCCCACGGGCTGAACTATCAGAAGTTAGGCAAGCAGCTTATGAGCGAAGATGAAATTGCGGTCATGGACGGCGGGAAATGTATCTTGCAGTTACGCGGGGTGCGCCCGTTCTTCTCCGAAAAATACGATATTACCAAACACCCGAAGTACAAGTACCTTTCCGACTTTGACAAGAAAAATGCCTTTGACATGGAAAAGCACTTGCGCCGCCGTCCTGCAATCGTAAAGCCGGACGAGGTATTTGACTATTACGAAGTTGACGAAGCAGATTTGCAGGAGGACGCAGAATGAATAAGCGTATCAGAAAGAAAAAGGCAAAACAGCAGCTAATCCGAGCTATCAGCGGGCTTATGGAAGCCGCCGAGGAAATGCAGCGGGAACAGGAACGCAGGACAAGACAGGCAGGTATTTCCTATATCAAGTATATCGAAGCTGTCCGGGAACGGCAGTACGGCATTATGCCTGTCTACACACCACTTTTTGAAAAGGAGGGAGCTTAAAGTAAAAACAATAAACACGGGCTACATGGTACGCGCCCCTACTCCTTGCGCGTATCGCGGCAGGAAGCCGCACCCTTACAACTGAATACCGCCGCGCCGCAGAAATTACGCAGCGCGGGGACTTATGACCGCGGCAGTTATCAAAAACTGACCGCCGTTTTTTATGCCCTTTTTCGGGCAGCCGCAAAGCGGCAGAAAGGAGTTTTATATGGCATTTTTCAACAGCGCAGTAAACGTATTGCAGACACTCGTTATCGCTCTCGGAGCCGGACTTGGCATTTGGGGTGTTATCAACCTCTTGGAGGGCTACGGAAACGACAATCCGGGCGCGAAAAGCCAGGGCATGAAACAGCTTATGGCGGGCGGCGGCGTTGCCCTTATCGGTGGCACCCTTGTACCTCTGCTTTCCGGCCTGTTCGGTTAAGCGGCGGGTATAGCTTATGCAGAGCATACTTGACGCGATTAACGAATGGATAAAGGAAATCCTCATTGGAGCCATTAACGGTAATCTGTCAACTATGTTCGGGGACGTAAACGAAAAAGTCGGAACTATCGCCGCAGAGGTAGGACAAACCCCGCAGGGGTGGAACGCAGGCATATTTTCCATGATACAGGGCTTGTCGGAAAATGTGATTGTACCCATTGCGGGGCTTGTCATTACCTACGTTCTATGCGTGGAGCTTATCAGCATGGTAACGGAAAAGAACAATATGCACGATATTGACACGTTCATGTTCTTTAAATGGTTTTTCAAGGCGTGGGTAGCAGTGTATCTCGTTACCCACACCTTTACTATCACTATGGCGGTGTTCGATATGACGCAGCACGTTGTTTCCGGCGCGGCGGGCGTGATCGGCGGCGATACGAATATCGACGTTGACGCCGCCCTCTCGTCCATGCAAGCCGGACTTGACGCTATGGAAATCCCCGAACTGTTGCTGCTCGTTATGGAAACAAGCCTTGTGAGCCTTTGCATGAAAATCATGTCGGTGCTTATCACGGTTATCCTGTACGGCAGAATGATAGAAATTTACCTTTACTGTTCGGTATCGCCTATCCCGTTTGCAACTATGACTAACAGAGAGTGGGGACAGATAGGCAACAACTACTTAAAAGCCCTGTTCGCCCTCGGTTTTCAAGGCTTCCTCATTATGATATGCGTCGGCATTTATGCGGTTTTGGTTGGCAGCATGATTGTAGCGGACAACCTGCACAGCGCGATTTTCTCTCTTGCGTCCTATACCGTGATTTTGTGCTTCTCTTTATTCAAAACAGGCACACTTGCGAAGTCAATTTTTAATGCCCACTAAAGACCGAAAGGAGGTTTTCACTTGGCGTATGTACCCGTACCCAAAGATTTATCAAAAATCAAAACGAAAGTCGCTTTTAATCTGACAAAGCGGCAGATTATATGTTTTGCGGCAGCCCTCGCTATGGGACTACCGCTTTTCTTTTTGCTCAAAGACAGCGCGGGAACAAGCATGGCGGCATTTGCAATGATTGTCGTTATGCTTCCCTGCTTCCTCTTGGCAATGTATGAAAAACACGGGCAGCCCCTTGAAGTCGTGATAAAGAACGTCATTCAGACAAAGTTTATCCGACCAAAGGAACGCCCCTATCAGACGGAAAATTTTTATGCCGTCATAGAAAAACAACGAAAACTGGAAAAGGAGGTATCGGCTATTGTCAATGGCAGAACGAAAAACACAAAGCTGCGCGGTAAAAAATCCCGTAAAGCGTAAGCTGACCCGCGCAGAAAAGAAAGAAATCGCCGCCGTGATACATGCGGCAAAGGGCGACGGGAAGCCCCACACCGCACAACAGACCATTCCCTACTTGCAGATGTACCCGGACGGGATTTGCAGGGTAACGGAAAAGAAATACAGTAAAAGCCTTGTTTTTGAAGATATTAACTATCAGCTTGCACAGGCAGATGATAAGACCGCCATTTTTGAAAACTGGTGCGATTTTCTCAACTACTTTGACGCTTCCGTTTCGGTGCAGCTCTCTTTCATCAATCAAGGCGCAAGAAAGGAGAAGGCACAGGCGGCTATCGAAATTCCGGCGCAGGACGACGCTTTTAACTCTATCCGCAGGGAGTACGCGGATATGCTGAAACATCAGCTTGAAAAAGGCAACAACGGACTGGAAAAGTGCAAGTACATTACCTTTTCCATTGAAGCGGACAATCTCGCAGCCGCAAAAGCCCGCCTTTCCCGTATCGAAACCGACGTACTCAATAATTTTAAGGTGCTTGGCGTAACCGCCCGCCCCATGAACGGACAGGAACGCTTGAACGTACTGCATGGGATTTTCCACCCGGAGGGCGAGCCGTTCCGCTTCTCTTGGGACTGGCTTGTACCGTCGGGGCTTTCTACAAAGGACTTTATCGCCCCGTCCTCGTTCCGTTTTGGCGACGGGCGCACGTTCCGCATGGGGCGTAAGCTCGGTGCGGTTAGTTTCCTTGAAATCCTCGCGCCGGAGCTGAATGACCGTATGCTTTCGGACATTCTCGACCTTGAAAATGGGATAATCGTCAATCTGCATATCCGCAGTATCGACCAGAGCGAAGCAATCAAGACTATCAAGCGCAAGATAACCGACCTCGACAAGATGAAGATTGAGGAACAGAAAAAAGCGGTACGCAGCGGGTATGACATGGATATAATTCCGTCCGACCTTGCTACTTTCGGCAGCGAAGCAAAAAATCTGTTGCAGGATTTACAGAGCCGCAATGAGCGAATGTTTCTGCTGACGTTCCTTGTGGTAAACATGGCAGACACAAAACGGAAACTGGATAATGACGTATTTGCTACGGCGGGCTTTGCACAGAAAAACAACTGCGCTCTGACCCGCCTTGACTATTTGCAGGAAGCGGGCTTTATATCCTCTATTCCTCTTGGGGAGAACCTTATCCCCATTCAAAGAGGGCTTACGACCAGCAGCACCGCTATTTTTATCCCGTTCATCACGCAGGAGCTTTTCCAAAGGGGTGCAGCCCTTTACTACGGGTTAAATGCCCTTAGTAACAACATGATACTCTGCGACCGCAAGCAACTGAAAAATCCCAACGGGCTTATTCTTGGAACACCGGGAAGCGGTAAATCCTTTGCGGCAAAACGGGAAATGACAAACGCCTTTCTCATTACTGACGACGATATTATTATCTGCGACCCGGAAGCAGAGTATTTTTCCCTTGTGCAGCGTTTGGGCGGGCAAGTGATACGCCTGTCGCCTGCCGGAAAAGGCATGGACGGCAAGCCCCAGTATGTGAACCCTATGGATATTAACCTCAACTACTCCGAGGACGACAACCCGCTTGCCTTGAAATCCGACTTTATCCTTTCCCTCTGCGAGCTTGTTATCGGCGGCAAAGAGGGCTTGCAGCCCGTGGAAAAGACCGTCATTGACCGCGCCGTTAGGAATGTGTACCGACCTTTCCTTGCAGACCCCGACCCGGCAAAAATGCCGATTTTGGGCGACCTCTACAACGAACTGCTGAAACAGCCGGAGCCGGAAGCTGCCCGCATTGCGGCGGCATTGGAGCTTTATGTTTCCGGCTCTCTGAACGTCTTTAACCACCGTACCAACGTGGAGCTTTCTAACCGCCTTGTCTGCTTTGATATTAAGCAGCTTGGAAAGCAGCTCAAAAAGTTAGGTATGCTCATTGTGCAAGACCAGGTGTGGAACCGCGTTACTGTCAACCGCGCCGAAAAAAAGGCAACCCGTTACTACATGGACGAATTTCACTTGCTACTCAAAGAAGAACAGACCGCCGCTTACAGCGTGGAGATTTGGAAGCGTTTTCGTAAATGGGGCGGCATACCGACGGCAATCACGCAGAATGTCAAAGACCTTTTAAGCAGCCGCGAAGTCGAGAATATCTTTGAAAACTCTGATTTTGTCCTCATGCTCAATCAGGCACAGGGCGACCGGGCTATCCTTGCAAAGCAGCTTAACATCTCCCCGCAGCAGATGAAGTATGTAACCCATACCGAAGCAGGCGAGGGGCTTATCTTTTACGGGAATGTGGTGCTGCCGTTCATTGACCGCTTCCCAACCGACACCGAGCTTTACCGTCTGCTTACGACAAAGCCAGAGGAAGTGAGCAAGCCATGAAAACGGACGTAATCATCAACCGCGACGCCCTCTATGCCCTGCGGGAGCTGCCGAGTGAAAGCGTGAACTGCTGCGTCACAAGCCCGCCCTACTATGGACTTAGGGACTACGGGCTTGACGCACAGATTGGACGGGAGGACACGCCGGAGCAGTACATTGACAGGCTTGTAGAAGTATTCCGGGAGCTGCGCCGGGTACTCAAAGACGACGGGACGTTTTGGCTGAATATCGCAGACACTTACTGCGGCACAGGCATGAAAGCGGGCTGCAAGCAAAAGGATTTAATCGGTATTCCGTGGCAGCTTGCTTTTGCCCTGCGCTCTGACGGGTGGTATTTACGCAGCGATATTATCTGGCTGAAAGAAAATCCTATGCCGGAGAGCTGCCGCGACCGACCGAGCCGCTGCTATGAGCATATCTTTTTACTGACGAAATCAAAGAAATATTACTATGACGCTGCCGCCATTGCAGAGCCGATTGCGCCGGGAACGGCTGCGCGGTACCGGCAGGGGCGCGGTGCAGGACACAAATATGCCGAGGAAATACCCGGACAGGGCAAGGTACAGGGTATCAATAAAACCCGCAGCGGCGGCTATTATGACGACGCCCTTATGCCGACCACAAGGAACAAGCGGGACGTTTGGCTTATCAATACCGTACCGTATAAGGGCGGGCATTTTGCCGCCTATCCCCCGAAGCTCGCGGAAACGTGCATACTGGCGGGCTGTCCGGCAGGCGGCGTTGTCCTTGACCCTTTCTTTGGAAGCGGCACCACCGGGCTTGCAGCGAAAAGCCTTGACCGCCGCTATATCGGCATTGAACTGAACGCCGAGTATTGTACCCTTGCAGGGGCGCGGATTGGAGGTGGTAACACTTGAAAGACCCATTAAAGCCCCGTGACAAAATCACGCAGAAAATGACCCGCGACGGAGCTATCACAGAAAATCAAACGACGGGCGAAACAGAACGTATCAGCAAACGGACACAGGACGCAGAGTTACAGAAAACGCCAGAGCAACAGGCAGCACAGGACGCAGCGCAGCTACAAGGTGCAGCTTCCCCGACTTCTCCCTTGCCCCATGTGCCGGGAGCTGCCCCCAAAGCGGACACAGGCAAAACGGAGCGCGTCATGGAGCATATTGAAGCCGCCCATACCCGTAAAGCGTCTAAAAAAGCGGTACGAAAGGCACAGGCAGAAGCTACCGCCGGGACGAAATCTTCCCGGCTGCAATTTACCGACGAGGAACGCGCTGCCCCGGAGCTTGAAAAGTATATCAAGAAATCCGATAAAGCCGCCGACCGCTTGGATAAGGCAAAGGCAGCTATCCCCAAAGAAAAGAAACTGGTAAAAGAGCGCACCTTTGACGAAACCACCGGGAAAGGCAAGACCCGCCTGCACTTTGAGGAAAAGGACAAGCCGCCCGGATTTAAGGAAAAACACAGCCCCTTATCCCGCCCCGCACAGGAAGCCGGGATTTTGGTACATAACAAAATCCATTCTGTCGAAAAGGATAATTCCGGCGTGGAGGGCGCACACAAGAGCGAGGAAGCCGCAGAACGGGGATTGAAGTACGGGGCGCGGAAAATCAAGCAGGGCTACCGCAGCCATAAGCTGAAACCCTACCGGGAAGCGGCAAAGGCAGAAAAAGCGGCTTTTCGGGCAAATGTGGATTTTCAGTATCACAAGACCCTGCATGAGAATCCGCAGCTAACCAGTAACCCCATTTCCCGGTTTTGGCAGAAGCAGAAAATCAAGCGGCAGTATGCAAAGGAAGCCCGCAATACCGCAAAGGGTATCAAGGGTGCGGCAGAACGCACCCGCAAGGCGGCAGCCAAAGCCGCCGAGAAAACAAAGCAGACCGCAGCATTTGTGGCAAGGCACCCGGTGGGTGTGGCAATCGCTGTCGGGGTGCTGCTGCTCTTTATCATGGTTATGTCCGGGCTGTCCTCTTGTGGGGCAATGTTTTCCGGCACGTTAAACGGCGTGCTTGGAACGTCCTATACGTCCGAGGACAGCGACCTTGTGGAAGTGGAAAACAGCTACGCCGGATTGGAAAACGAGCTGCAAAGCAGGGTTGACAATATCGAGCGCGACAATCCGGGCTATGACGAGTACCGCTATGACCTTGCAAATATCGGACACAATCCACACGAATTAGCGTCCTATCTGACCGCAAAATATCAAAGCTACACCCGCGCCGAGGTACAAAGCGAATTACAGCGGATTTTCAATCAGCAATACAAGCTGACGCTGACCGAGGAAGTGGAAATACGCTACCGGGAGGAAGAACGCACCGACACATGGACAGACGAGGACGGCAACGAGCATACGGACACCTACACGGTACAAGTGCCTTATGAGTATTACATCTTAAACGTCAAGCTGACGAACACCCCGTTATCCACGATTGCAGAAAACAATCTGACCCCGGAACAGCTTGAAATGTACCGGGTGTACTTACAGACAAGCGGAAACAAGCCCCTTATCTTTGGCGGCGGTTCTTCCGATACTTCCGCGTCCGAGGATTTAAGCGGCGTGGATTTTGTGAACGGAACGCGCCCCGGTAATACCGCTATCGTTGACCTTGCAAAGCAGCAAGTCGGAAATGTGGGCGGCTATCCGTATTGGAGCTGATACGGCTTCAACTCCCGCGTGGAATGGTGCGCCTGTTTTGTGTCCTGGTGCTACGGGCAAATGGGACTTTCCGAGCCACGCTTTGCCGCCTGCCAGTCGCAGGGTATTCCGTGGTTTACTTCTCACGGACAATGGGGAGCGCGGGGCTATGAAAACATTGCCCCCGGCGACGCTATCTTTTTTGACTGGGATTTAGACGGCAGCGCAGACCATGTAGGACTTGTTATCGGCAGGGACGAAAGCCGCGTCTATACCGTGGAGGGCAATTCCGGCGACGCCTGCAAGATTAAGAGCTATCCCCTTGACTATGCCTGTATCAAAGGGTACGGGCTGATGAACTGGAACTGACATACAACAAACACATTTGAAAATCGAAAGGAGAAAAATCATTATGGCTATGAGTAAAATCGAAAGAATTGAAAAGGAAATCCAAAAGACCCGTGAGAAAATCACGGAGTATCAGAACAAGCTGCGCGGACTGGAAGCACAGAAAACCGAAGCGGAAAATCTGCAAATCGTTCAGCTCGTGCGCTCTATGCGCCTTACCCCGCAGGAGCTTACCGCCATGCTTGCGGGCGGCGGTATTCCGGGCATTGCCCCTATCCCCGCAGACTATGAGGAACAGGAGGACAATGCAGATGAAGAATAAAATCCTTACAAGCCTTACCGCACTTTGCGTCGTCCTTGTCCTTGTGGGCGGCTTTTCCGTTACCGCCTATGCACAGACCCCGACGGAAGAAACCGACGACAGCGGCGTAATCGTGGAAACCGAGCCGCAGCCCTTGACCCCGGAGGGCAACATGACCCTTGTGGACGACATTGACGGGGACGCTGCCGAGGATAAGCAGTTTATCGTCGTGAAAAGCAAAGGCGGCAACTATTTTTACATTATCGTTGACCGGGCAGCCGAGGGGGAAAATTCCGTCCACTTCCTAAATCAAGTAGACGAAAGCGACCTTATGGCGATTATCGGGGAGGAACAGACCGAACAGCCCCCGGCTGTCTGCAACTGTACCGAGAAATGCAAGGCGGGCGAAGTAAACACCGCCTGCCCCGTCTGCTCTGTCAACATGGATAGCTGCACAGGCAAGGAAGCTACGCCGGAGGAACCCGCCGAGCAGGAGCAGCCCCAGAACGGCATGGGCGGGCTTTTGATTTTCCTTGTCGTGGGCTTGCTTGGCGGCGGCGCAGCCCTCTACTACGTTAAGTTTATGAAACAGAAACAGAACGTGAAAGGCAGCACCGACCTTGACGAGTTCGATTTTGACGAATACGACGAGGACGAGCCGGAAGAAGCTGACAGCGCAGACACCGAACAGGAGGACGAGGAAGAATGAAACTTGTGATTTGTGAGAAACCCAGCGTCGGGGCGGCGGTTGCCGCCGCCCTTGGCGTAAGGGAGAAGAAAGACGGATATATCGAGGGGAACGGTTATGTTATCTCTTGGTGTATCGGGCATTTGGTAGGACTTGCGGAAGCTGCCGCCTATGGGGAACAGTACAGGAAATGGAGCTATGACAGCTTACCCATTCTGCCGCAGGAATGGCAGTACACCGTAGCTGCCGACAAGGGAAAGCAATTCAAAATCTTAAAAGACCTCATGCAGCGCAGCGACGTTTCGGAAGTCGTGAACGCCTGCGACGCAGGACGCGAGGGAGAATTGATTTTCCGCTTTGTCTATCATCAAGCGGGCTGCAAGAAGCCCTTTACCCGTCTTTGGATTTCCTCTATGGAAACGGACGCCATCAAAAGCGGCTTTGACAACTTAAAAGACGGGCGCGGTTATGACGCCCTCTATCATTCCGCACTATGCAGGGCAAAGGCTGACTGGCTTATCGGTATCAATGCGACCCGCCTTTTCTCCTGCCTGTATGGAAAGACCTTGAACGTGGGACGTGTGCAGACCCCGACCTTAAAAATGCTTGTAGACCGGGACGCTGCCATTATGAACTTCAAGAAAGAAAAATATTACCATGTGTGCCTTATGCTTCCCGGCGCGGAAGCGGCAAGCGCGAAGATCCGCGCCGCTGATGAAGCAAGCGAACTGAAAGCGGCCTGCGAAGCGTCGGAGGTTGTCTGCACTTCCTTGACCCGTGAAAAGAAAACCGTTGCCCCGCCGAAGCTCTTTGACCTTACTTCTCTGCAAAGGGAAGCAAACCGTATTTACGGGTACACGGCAAAGCAGACCCTTGACCTTGCACAGACCCTTTATGAAAAGAAGCTCTTGACCTATCCGAGAACGGACAGCGCATTTCTGACCGACGACATGGGAGAAACAGCGACGGGCATTATCAAGGTGCTTTGTGAGAAACTTTCCTTTATGGAGGGCGCGGATTTTTCGCCGGAGATTGCAAAGGTGCTGAACAGTAAAAAGGTATCAGACCACCACGCAATCATTCCCACTATGGAGCTTGCAAAGGCTGACCTTACCGCGCTGCCGGAAAGCGAGCGCAATATCCTTACCCTTGCCGGGGCGCGTCTGCTTATGGCGACCGCCGAGCCGTACAGTTTTGAAGCGGTAACGGCGGTTTTCTCCTGCGCCGACCATGAATTTACGGCAAAGGGAAAGGCGGTAATCGCTGCCGGGTGGAAAGACATGGAACGGCTTTACCGGGCGACCCTCAAAAAGAAGCCGGACAGCGACGACGAAAACGAACTTGTTTTAGATGTGCCGGACTTTACCGAGGGACAGACCTTTGAAAACCCTGTTGCAAAGGTTACGGAGCATGAAACGACGCCGCCGAAGCCCCACAATGAAGCGTCCTTACTTTCTGCTATGGAACGCGCCGGGAATGAGGACACCGACCCGGACGCAGAACGCCGGGGGCTTGGGACGCCCGCTACCCGCGCCGCTGTCATTGAAAAGTTAGTAAAAGGCGGCTTTATCGAGCGCAAGGGCAAGCAGCTACTTCCCACCAAAGACGGCACAAACCTTGTCTGCGTCCTGCCGGACAGCTTAACTTCTCCGCAGCTTACGGCTGCATGGGAAAACAATCTGACGCAGATTGCAAAGGGTAACGCTGACCCTGCCGCTTTCATGCAGGGTATCGAAGCAATGACGCAGGAGCTTGTAAAAACCTATGCTTCCGTGTTGGGTGAGAAACAAGAGCTTTTCAAGACAGAAAAAACAGAGCTTGGGAAGTGTCCCCGCTGCAAGTCCCCGGTCTATGAGGGAAAGAAAAACTACTACTGTTCCAACAAAGAGTGCGGCTTTACCATGTGGAAAAATGACCGCTTCTTTGAGGAACGAAAAACCGCCTTTACCCCGAAGATTGCCGCAGCACTTCTTAAATCCGGCAAGGCAACAGTTAAAAAACTGTACTCTCCGAAAACGGGCAAAACCTACGACGGAACGGTACTTTTAGCCGACACGGGCGGTAAATATGTGAATTACAAAGTAACCATTTCAAAGAACAAACAACTGGAATAGCAAGCATAGGAAGCGGGTACCCACTTCCGTAAAATCCCTGCCACTCATGTAGAGCTTGGCGGGGATTTTGCTTGTTGGGAAGTTTCCCAAACCCTCTAAAAATCCTCAAAAATCTTTGGCAGAAATGCGGGCGCACTGTAGTAGGACTATGGAACCACAAACGCAGCGTCCGCGCTGCCATACGCGAAAGGAGGTTTTACACATGGCAAGTTTGCGCGACAGCGTAAAGGACTATCAAGAGGAACTTAGGGACGGTATTGCATGGGTAGCATTTTGGAAACAGGGACGTTCATGGAATGCCGAGCTGTTTCATCTTGAAGTGGACGGCACTTTAGAACCGTTTGACAGGAGCCGGTTAGAGGAAATCAAAGCGGCTGACCCCGCCGCCGTTATCTTAAACGGCTACTATTGCGGGCAGCTTGGGGAGGACATGAGCCTTGACGAGCTGACCGCCGGAGTGCGCTATCACTATGAAAACAGCATGAACGACCTTGACGGTTTTATCGGGGCGCATGACGACAGGCTTCCCCTGGAGGTTATCGAGAAAACAAGAGCTGCCGCCCATGCAGCGGGGCTTCCCTTTTCCGAAAAGCCCTACCGGGACGGGGAAGATTTTGACCCTTATGTATTTGACGGGAGCATGAGCATTGAGGACTACGAGCTTATGCACCGCATGATTGAAAAAGAAAGGAGCGAGCAAATGGACGAATGGAAAACAGGTTATTCCTCATACGACCGCGACAGACTGGACGCCGCCGATAAGATGAAGATTGAGCGCGGTATCTATTTTGACACGAAAGGCGCGGATATTTCCCCGCTGACCGCCTTACCTCTTGCCGAGCTTGTGAAGCTGCGGGAGGAAAGCGCGGCTGCGGAACAGACTGTTTTTGAAAATCTGAAAGTACAGGCTTCCGCATGGGAGGAACAGGCAGGAAAGATCCTGCTATTTGACAAGGCGATTGAGTATGCGAGAATACCCGAAGTGAAGCATACGGCGAACGAGTGGCAGGACGAGGACGACGACCGCCACACCATCAGCAACCGGGTATATAAAATGAGCTACCATGTGTACGAAAATACCCGCTACGACAAGGCAGCACAGAAATCTATCCCGTATTCTTATACGTTATCTTGGAACATCTATACCAACAGCCCCCACGGGTACGGACAGGCAAAAATTGCTGGACAGGACAGAAAGGTATTTGCTGACCGGGCAGCTATGGAAAAATATCTGAACGGGCGTATCAAGGCGTATGAAAAACTTTTTACGGAAATCTCCCCGGCTATCCCGCAGGAGTACGCGGAGCAGTTTAGGGTAAACGGGCAGCTTTTACCGGGCTACACCGTAGAGGGCGAGGAAATCAAGCAGCCCGCCGCCGACATTCCGGCTGCACCGAGAACCGAACCGGGACAGGAAACGGAACAGTTTGCAATCCTGATTGACAGCCGCACCCGTTTTGATACGGGAGAACCGGGCGGCTACTGGCTTTCCATGCCCGCCACAAAAGAGCAGCTTCACGAAGCTCTGCGAAGTGTTGGTATTACCGCAGACAATCCGCAGGACTTTTTCATTCATGGTTATTCTGACCGGGAGGACAGGCACATTGCCCTGCCGTATGACATGGTATGCGCTGCACAGGTGGACGAGCTGAATTTCCTTGCTGCACGACTGGAAACCCTTGACGCTGCCGGTATTGCCGCGCTGAACGCAGCCACGCAGCGAAAGAACGGTTTTGAGAATATCGGGCAGCTCATTGACTTTACCTATAACGAGGACTTTTTCGTGCATATCCCCGAAGTACATAATCCCCGCGAATTGGGCGATTATTACCTTAACAAATCCGGCATGGTGCAAATGCCCGCTGAATGGAAAAACAGCATTGACCATATCGCCTTTGGACGAAACGCCGCCGCGCAGGAAAAAGGCAGCTTTACGGAATACGGCTACCTTGTGGAAAGCGGCGACGCATGGGAGCAGCATTTTGAGGGGCGCGAAGTGCCGGAGGACTACCGCATTATGAGCTACCCGCAGCCGACCGTCGAACTGGACGCAGCCCCGGCAGTACAGGCGGCTGTTCCCGAAGCAATGCCGCAGGAGCCGCGCCCGGTTATCCCCATTGTCTTAACTTCCGAGAAACCCGCCGAAAAGCTCAAAGAGATAACTGACCGCTTGGAGCAGGGTATTACGGAGCTGTTCGACAGCGAGCGTTACAAGGAATATCTGCGCGTCATGTCAAAGTTTCATAATTACAGCTTTAACAATACGCTGCTGATCGCCATGCAGAAGCCCGACGCTTCCCTTATCGCGGGATTTAACGCATGGAAAAATAACTTTGGACGAAACGTGATGAAAGGACAAAAGGGTATCAAAATCCTTGCCCCGTCGCCGTTCAAGATTAAAAAAGAAATGGAGAAAATCGACCCGCAGACACAAAAAGCCATTATCGGCAAAGACGGAAAGCCCGTAACCGAGGAAAAGGAAATCACGATACCCGCCTTTAAGGTGGTATCTGTCTTTGACGTATCGCAGACCGAGGGCAGGGAAATCCCCGATATTGCCGTAAATATGCTGACCGGGGACGTAGAGCATTACAAGGACGTTTTCGCTGCCCTTGAAAAGACTTCCCCTGTTCCCGTTGTCTTTGAGAAAATCAAGGGCGGTGCACACGGGTACTACCACTTGGAGGACAAGCGTATTGCCCTTGATGAGGGCATGAGCGAGCTGCAAACCTTAAAAACCCTTATCCATGAAATCGCCCATGCGAAGCTGCACGACATTGACCTAAACGCACCCTTAGAGGACTTGGAGAACAGACCCGACCGCCGCACCCGTGAGGTACAGGCAGAAAGTATCGCCTATACCGTGTGCCAGCATTACGGGCTTGATACCTCTGACTATTCCTTTGGGTATGTTGCCGGGTGGAGTGCCGGACGGGAGCTTGCCGAACTGAAAAGCTCTCTTGAAACAATCCGCAGCACCGCAGCGGAAATCATCAACAGCATTGATGAACATATCGCAGAGCTGCAAAAGGCACAGGAACAGGCGCAGACTTCCGAGGTACAGGAAATCGGGCAAGACGCACCACCGCAGGAGCAGCCGGAAATCCCCGTACCCGACGCCACTATCAGCATAAAAGAAATGCAGGACTACGGCTATTCTTGGGACGGTATGTTTCCGCTGAAACAGGAAGCCGCCGAGCGTTTGTTTACACAGGACGGTATTGAGGTTTTCCGTATCTATGAGGACGGCACCGAGGGAGCCGTTACCAGTCTGACCGATTTACAGGAACACGCAGAAAAAGGCGGCTTGTTCGGTGTAGAAAAGGAAACTTGGGAAGCCCTGCATGAATACAACGCCATGAAGCAGCAGCTACGGGAAAGTGAGCCGACAAAGGAAGCTCTTTTACTCTATGGCAAAGAGGACAGCTACGGGATTTATCAGTTAGCCCGCGGCGACACCACAAGGGACTTACACTTTGAGCCTTACGACCGCCTGCAGGCGGCGGGACACACCGTAGAGAGAGCAAACTATGAGCTTATCTATATCGCGCCCCTTGCACCGGGAACTTCCCTTGAAGATATTTATACCCGTTTCAATATCGACCACCCGAAAGATTTTAAGGGACACAGCCTTTCCGTTTCCGATATTGTGGTGCTTCATCAGAATGGCGGGAACACCGCCCACTATGTAGACAGTATCGGTTTTCAGAACGTGCCGGAGTTTTTACAGGAGAAACAGCCACAGCTTATCCCCGACGAGCATTTGACCGGGGAACAGATTAGAACGCCGCGCGGCAGTTTTTATGTATCGGATATGAGCGTTGAACAGATGAAAGAAGCCGGGTATGGACTTCATCATCAATCCGACGACGGGAAATATCTGATTATGGGAAACGGTACGCGGGCGTTTGCCGTTGCCGCCGAACAGCCGGAAAAAGCTAACCCGTTAAAACATATCGAGGACACTATCGAGCAGAACGACAATAACTTTGACGGTATCATTAACAACACGCCGCAGCCGCCGACCGTGGACGCTCTGGAGCAGAAAGCAAAGGTGGGCGAGGTTATCTCCCTTGTTGACCTTGCGGAAGCTATCAAGGCAGACAAGGAGCGCGGCAAGGGAAAGACCACGGAAAAGCCCTCTATCCGGGCGCAGCTCAAAGCGGATAAGGAACGGGCGGGAAAGAAGAAACCCACGAAGCAAAAATCGCAGGACTTGGAAAGGAGCTGACCTATGAATAAGTTTGAAGATGTGGACGTTATCGCTTCCCTTGAAGCGATTATGAAACAAAATACCGCTTTTTATCAGAATGATTTTGACCTTGATAGAAACATTTTACAGAAAGCGGCGGCAAGCCCCACAGCCGAGGACAGGCGGCTTTTATGGTTTTCCCGCCCGTCCGGGACGAGCTGCTTCCGGGAGCGCGACGTTTTTCTAAAAGGCACAAGACAGCATAACACATGGCGGTTTTACGGGGAACAGACGCGCGATAAAGTCCTTGCCTATGCGGTGGAGCTGACCGGGATTGTAAACGGAAAAATCAAAGGCAATCTCTATGAGCTTGACTATCCGCAGCATTCCCGGCACGTTAAGGAACAGGCATTACCCGCCGATAATTACACGCTGCTCTATGAGCATGGGGAACGGGTGCAGCCCGCCGGAATGTATTTTGACGGCAACCCCGACCCGCAGCTTGGGAAGTTTGAACGCTTTGAAGCGCAGCCTAATGACCCGGAAGCATTGCATTTTCTCATGCGGGAGGAAAAGCGCAGCTATGACCGCTTAAAGCCGGGGGATTTCAAGGCGCATATTACCGCATTGCATGACAGCCGGATTGAAGCCGAAGCACAGCGCATTGTAGCGGAAATGAAGCGGCAGGACAGCCCTAACAGCCCCAACAAAGCACATTTCATGGTGGAGCTTTCGCCTTACTTTATGCAGTTAGCTTCTACAAAGGACACCGACCGTCTGTTTGCTATGCTGCCATACAAAACACTTTCTTTTTCTAAGATTGAGGGCAGACATGGCACTTTTGCATTTTTAGACAAAAGCGAGGACAGAAGCCGGAATATCCGAAAAGCGCGCCCCTCTGTCCGGGCGCAGCTTACCGCAGACAAGAAAACAGCCGCCCCGAAAAAGGCAGCGGCAAAAAGAAAAAATCACGATTTGGAGGTATGAGCATGAATAGATTTACTGTTGAGGAAACAAACCTTTTGAGCATTTACCATGAGGGAAGCAAGGCGCAGCTTATAGAGAACATGACCGCTGCGCTGCCTTACATGGACGCGGGATTACGGGAGCTTGCAAAGCGCACCCTTTCCAAAGTAGGCGCGCTGACCGAAGCCGAGTACAGGGAGCTTGCCGTTTATCCTGCTGATGAAGTATGACCGGGATTAAGCGGCTGACGCCGCGACAAAGCCGCAAGGTAAGTATTTTCAAGACGAAGAAGCTGAACCGCGTTATCAAATGGCAGGAAAAGAAATAACCCCGAAACTGCTGCTTGAAGCAATCCGCACTTTGCCGGAGGAAAAAAGGACTGCTATCCTGCTGTACTATTTCGAGGGCATGACCGACGTGGAAATCGGAAAGATGTTCAATACGTCGCGCAGCACGATACAGTACAGACGGACAAGCTCTTTTGAACTGTTAAAGAAATATTTGGAGGGACACGCTGATGAATGGGAAGAATGGTAAACAATCCGACTACCCGGAAATCGCCCTTGTTCCCTATCCCGTCATTGTGGCGGCGAGCAAAGGCGACCCGGACGCTATGAAAATAGTCTTGCAGCATTTCAGCGGCTACATAGCGAGCCTGTCCATGCGGAAGCTCTACGACGAGCGCGGCAACGTCTACTATGGCGTTGACGAGGACATACGGGAACGGCTGCAAGCAAGACTGATGAGGGCTATCCTCACATTTCGGGCTGATGAATAGTTGAGCATGACCGTAAAACGTCTTGTAACCCCTTTTCCGTTTTACGGCAAGCAGAACAGCCATCTTGTTCTTTGAAAAAGAAAGCGACGCAAGAGAACGGCGACGCAGTATAGGGCAAATCGGATACGTTCCTTTTGTGCCGAGCCATACGGCGGGTGCGCCATGACTTCCCTTTCGGGAACGAGCGAACAACACTACACCGCAAAGCAAGTCAGCAGCTTGCGGGCGACGACACACAAGAGGGATAATGATACTCCCTTACAGCCACAGTCCGAGCGTTAGAAGCGTCGCAGGCAATGGGTAGGGCTGCGTGAGAACCACGCAGGAGTGAAATTCTCGTGGAGCTATGCTAATAGCCGTTCGATTAAAGCCCCTTTTATTCAAAAACATACCTTTGAGCCATTTTGAAAGGGGGTATTCCTATGGCTAAAAAGGAAACTACAAACCATGCCGCCCCTGTTTTGCCTATGCTGAAAACAGTAGAGCAAATGAGCAAGGTTAGCGGTATTGGAGAAAATAAATTACGCGAGCTTATGGATAACGGCGAACTGGAATACGTTCAAAACGGAAACCGCCGCTTGATTGCCGATACCGCTATATGGGATTGGTACGAGCGAGCGAAAACCGCCGTAAAGCCCCCGGCAGAGCAAGGGGGTTAAGTTATGGCAATCTCAACAAGACAGGTAAAAAACAAACGCGACAGCAACGGCGTACTGACCGGACGACCCGGCACAGTCTACGACGTAAACATAAAGTACACCGCCCCGGACGGAAAAAAGAAGTCGTATGCAAAAAAGGGCTTTGCCACCAAAAAGGAAGCAGCACAGCATGAAGCGGAAATGAAAACGAAGCTCCAAAATCCGGGGCAAGTTGCTTCTATTACTTCACAGAGGAAACAGACTGTCGCTGCCTATCTCAATGACTGGGTGGAAAGCTATGCACGAGTGAACTTGCGCCCCTCTACTTATGACGGGTATAAAAAGACGATTGCAAACTATATCAATCCGTATATCGGCGGCGTTGCCCTCAATCAGCTTACCCCTGCTATGGTAGACAAGATGTTTCAGCAGATTATAGACAAAGGCTTGAAGCCGTCCACCGCAGCCGGGGCAAAACGTGTTTTGAGTGCAAAATATGTTTTAATCCAAAATTCCATATATTTTCTTAAATATTCATCATCAAACGTATATAAATATGTCTGAACACCAAACTGACCTGCTCCTCTATTTTCAAGACCTAATTGGCATGCCTGCTGGTAAGATGTTCTCTTATAACCTTTTGCAACGGATTCCACTAGATCCCCAGCTTCATTCCAGCTCATCTTCTCCGCCTGATCAGGATATACTTCTAACAATGCTTTTAAATTATCTACCGTAAAATTTCTAAACCTGGCAAATGGTGAAAATGACATTTGCTATACCTCCTCTATAATCCCCGGACAACATTTCAGAATTTCTTCCATGATATGAATCAGCACATCCACAACAATAGAATTTCCCGCCTGTTGATACATTGCCGTATCTGAAACAACGATCTTAAAACTATCTGAAAATCCCATAAGCCGCAGGCATTCCCTGGGAGTAAGCTTTCTCAATCTTCCATCTGTTGTTACATAGTTGTCTACGCCAGCCCTATGCATCTTATGCATAGTAGTAAGTAGTGGTCTTGCTACATCCAAATCGATTTTAGGCTTACTATAAAAATTCTTTGTACCTGTAGCCAATACATATTTTCGCACCTTCTCTGATAAAAAGTACTTTTCCAAATCAGGAATGTTATTAGCTTTTGCCTCTTCCTCAGACTGAAACACAAAATCTCCATGCCAATTAAACTGCTGGTTCTTCTTTTGGCAAAGTTGTATATCTCCATCAATCTGTGTAAAACGTTTCTCCAAGTTTTTTTCCATAGTCACAAACTCTACGCCTTTACGAGGAAGGAAATATCCCCCAGGAGCATTTTCCATCAGAAAATCTTTCATTTTCTTTTCAAGAGGTATTGCCTCCGGAAATTCAAAGGTCCTCTCACCAAGCAGGTCTTCTTTTATGCCAACAACAAAAAGTCTTTCTCTGTTCTGTGGTATTCCATAATTTTTAGCATTAAGTACCTTCCATGAAAATTTATATCCAAGTTCTTCAAATACCTCCTGCATCTTCTTCCATGTTTTTCCACCATCATGGGACGTGACTGCACGAACATTTTCATAAATAAACACTTTAGGCTTAATCTCATCTATGAGTCTCGCATACTCATAAAATAAGGTTCCCCTCGTATCTTCAAGACCTCTTTGCTTACCTACAAGAGAAAATGACTGGCATGGACTTCCTCCTACAAAAAGATCCACTTTTCCCGCATATTGCTTACCATTCAAAAAGGCAACATTCCAATGATAGTCCTCTTCAGAGATTTTATAGTTAGCCATATAAGACTGTTTTACCTTGTTGCGATTCTCCTGACCCGCATAAAGTGAATCGACGTATTCTTTACGTGCCTTCCAGTCATCTCCCATAGCTTCAAGTTTCTTTTGGACTTTCATGTAATTAATTTTCTCATGTAACTGGCTGGTTCTCTGTGAAAGGTCCTGGACTCTTCGAATTATTTTCTTTCCATCAGCCAGTTCCAATCTTTCATATAACATTTTTACTGTTTCAGAAATGCTACGCCAGTCAATGTTATCTACACTGGAAAATTCCATATCCTTTCCTAAATCATCAAGAGAATTATCCTTCTTATAATCATTAGAAATCTCTAACATAATCTGAAACTCTCTTAATCTTGCCTGTTCGTCTGATCCTTTACCAATTTCTGACAAAAATTTCTTATATTCTTTAATTCTTGCTGCCTTAACATCATCCATTGAAAGAATCTTTTTTAATGTTTCTGCCGCTATGTTATCCGAATAATTTGGAAGTTCCTTGATGGTTTCATGCACACTTGAATATTCTTTTAAAGCTTCCTTTAGCATATTTTCCAGCTGGTCTTTGTATAAATCTTCTACGGCATCATTAAATTGTATTGTATCAATCATCCCCTCAAGACTCTTCAGCTCAGCTCCTATGTCATCAAGGTTCATACCTACATCTTTAGTCAGAATCTCAACATCACCGTTATCACAGGCAAATACTATTTCATTCTCTATATTCATGCGTTCCAGCGCATGCTCTATCGCTCCAATTCCGCTGAATACCGTTGCTAATCTAATCATAATTACCTATTCTCTCCTTCTTTTTCTTCTGTCATTTCCATGATGTCTGAGATGTCACATTCCAGGGCTGTACATATTTTCCTTAATATCTCTGTATTAACATTCTCATTTTTAGAAAGTTTTGCCATAGATGTAGAACTAATTCCCGCTTTTGAAGCTAAATCTTTTTTTAACATATCTTTGTCTATAAGAAGCTTCCATAATTTTTTATAGCTTATCTGCATGCCTATCCTCCACGCTTATAATTAATAATACTCTTAATTATACTACCATACTCAGACTCCTTTGTGTATACATAATTACGCGTTCTCAAAGATTAACTATTAAAATAAGCTTTTGGAATCTAGATTTTAATATTTTGTCCTCTTTTGGCTCATCTCCTAAATTATTATACTCGATAGATGTACAAAAAAACGGACTTGTAAAACCATAGTTCACAAGTCGGTTACAGTTCACACCCACGCCAGTAAATGGATGTTTTTGTGCATATCGCCGAAATTTATTTTTTCATTTTGCACAAATGTCTCCCTTGAAATTTTCTTATCCACATCTCTGTCCAGCCTCCCTCTTTTATCCTCCTTTTTCATTGCAGAGTACTCTCTTTTGTCCTTTTTTCTCTTTCCGGAGTTCCCTTTTTCCTTCTCCTTACAGCTTATCCGCTCGGCATTCTGACGGTTCCTCTTTTTTCCCGGATTCGCTTTTTCCCATGCTTTCCTGTATAATCATCTCATAAGAACCGAGGTGATAGATGTGCATCATCAAGGTTCTCATCTGAAAGGAAAGCCTCTATATTTTCATCAACAAATCCGCAAAGCACAGCTGAAAATGAGAATAATGATTTATATGTATCAAGATTTTCAACTGATGCCACCATTTTATTTTCAGTCAGGAATGCATCAACTATATTCCTTACATTTCTTTGTTGATCTTTTATTGTGCTATGCCATTCCTTCAAATTGCTCATTACAGCTTTCATCTTCTGAACAAGCTGAATAGACAAAGAGTCTTCGTAATCAAGCAATTCCATGCATCGATATATTGTCTCTATATCTTCACCTGTATTAGCCTCGGTAGGCAAAATTACCTTTTCAACTAATTCACTTATATTTCGCTCAAGGTACTCTATTACTTGTATATCACCATGATCTAATATATGTGTATAGATATTAGATTCAAATCCTTCAACTGCTTCGCCGGCGATAAAATCTGCATACTTCTGAAGCATAGCCAGCGATATCTCGAACAATTCATTTGCAAAAACACCTTTAATGATCTCAGCATCTACGGTCTGTATATTAATGTTCTTGAACTTTGTCTTTATCTGCGTCAATACAGTCACAATTTTCTCTGTGCCAGTATCCTGTAATTGTTCAAGAACTTCATCTGCCTCAACAATAAAGGTACATATTGAATACGCAGAATTAACTTCATTAGCTGCCGTATCTTGCAAAACAATGTCTTCAGCCTTAAGATACATGAAGATATCTTTTAAGTAGGTCACCTTATCCTGATGGCCTAAACTCTCATCAGAACATATATCAAACCAGAACAGAGGCTTTTCTTTTGCAATGCATCTTATAAACTCTGCCCTATTTTTTGCTCTCACATAATATTCTTTGATAAATCTTCTGCTATCTTCATCGTCTTTTGCCAATTGCTTTGAAAATCCAGTTTTCTTATCAGATTTTCTATTATCAGCATAAAAGAATTCTGCCAAATCAAAATTAAGACACTCTTTCTGCTGCTCAAGTTCATAATCGAACAAACGGCTAATAACATTTTCAAGATGAATAATTCTATAATCCCAATCTGCCGTTCCGGCATAGTTGCGAACATTAATAATAAAATTCAACTCATCTGCCGAAATGCTTCCTGGTAAAAAGTAATTTATATACATCTGATAAGTATCATCAATATATCCATGCCTAAGCATAAACACCAGAAGTTTGTTTTTTCTTACATCGTCACCTAATACTTCATCCGCCCCATATTCCTTAATCAACATTTTCATTGGCTTAGAACGTAATTCATAAAGTTGTCTTTGCTTCTTTCACTGCTTTTATTCGGTCCGTAAAAATCACTCATAGTACCTCTCCAAAT
>ERZ1673702.1462-NODE-1462-length-24739-cov-14.949238_pt1 | contig 24739 bp, 20 predicted proteins | sample MGYA00580232_ERZ1673702 | MGnify/ENA primary metagenome ERZ1673702 (study PRJEB41218, sample SAMN15661792) | gut metagenome | host: Homo sapiens | place: Canada: London | collected 2015-08-20/2019-03-30 | study: EMG produced TPA metagenomics assembly of... | reverse complement strand
CCGAAGCTCCCGTAGACACAAGGCTCGCAATCCTTAAATCACTGCTGAACTGATAAACCCATCAAGGAGGTGCAAAAATATGGCAGTACCTAAGAGACATCTTTCCAAGGCCCGCCGCGACAAGCGTCGCAGCAATGTTTGGAAGCTGGAGGCCCCCGCACTGGTCAAGTGCAGCAACTGCGGCTCTCTGAAGCTCCCCCACCAGGCATGTGGCAACTGCGGTTACTACAAGGGCGAGGAAGTCATCAAGAAGGCCTAATTTGCGCGTAATTGGTGGCATAATGGTGTTATGTACAGAAGGGGAGGGCGCGATGCCTTCCCCTTCTTGTTCTGTCTGAACAAAGGAGGTGGATGCGTTGGCGATCAAAATCGAGCGTGTGGAACCGGGCAGCGAAGCCGAGGCGCTGGGCCTTGCGCCCGGTGACGAGCTGCTGGCCGTGGATGAAAACGAGCTGAACGACTCGCTGGATTACGATTTTTATACCGACAGCTCCAGCTTTCACCTGAAAGCAAAGGTGGCCGACGGCATCCGGGAATGGAATGTGCAGCGCACGGAGCGCGGACCCTTTGGCTGTGACTTCAAGACCTATCTGGGCGACCAGAAGCACTCCTGCTCCAACCACTGCATGTTCTGCTTCATCGACCAGCTGCCCCCCGGCATGCGCGAGAGCCTGTATTTCAAGGATGATGACGAGCGCCTGAGCTTTTTGTTCGGCAACTACATCACCATGACCAACATGCAGGACCATGAGATCGACCGCATCATCAAGATGCACATCTCACCCATCAACATTTCGGTGCACACCACCAACCCCCAGCTCCGCGTGCGGATGCTGGCCAACAAGCGCGGCGGCGAGGTGCTCAAGTACCTGCCCCGGTTGGTGCAGGGCGGCATTGCCGTGAACTGCCAGCTGGTGCTGTGCCGCGGCATCAACGACGGCGACGAGCTGCGCCGCACCCTGACCGATCTGCTGGAGCTGACCCCCATGGTGCAGAGCGTGGCGGCGGTGCCTTGCGGTGTGACGGATTACCGTCAGAATCTGTTCAAACAGATCCCCTACGACGCCGAGACCAGCGCCGCTGTCATCGACATTCTGGAAGAATTCGGCGACGAGTGCAAGCGCCGCCACGGCAAGCGCATCATCTACCCCAGCGATGAGTGGTATCTCAAGGCCGGGCGTCCCATCCCGGACCCGGAATTCTACGAGGACTACGACCAGCTGGAAAACGGCGTGGGCATGATGAGCCTGTTCCGGCAGGAATTTCTGGCCGAACTGGACAAGCCCCACCGCATTTACGGTACCAAAAAGCTGGATGTGGTCACCGGCACCATGGCAGCCCCCCTCATCATTGAGATGATGGAAGAGCTGCACCGCCAGTACCCCATGATCGAGGTGACCGTGCACCCCATCCAGAACAAGTTCTTTGGCGGCAACGTGGGCGTGGCGGGCCTTGTAACGGCCACCGACATCATCGCCCAGTGTGAGGGCAAACTGACCAGCGGTGCGCTGGGCGTGCCCGCTGTGATGCTGCGCGAAGAGAAAGATACCTTTTTGGACGATGTGACGATCACCCAGCTGGGCGAGCGTCTGGGCGTGAAGGTCGAGGTGCTGCCCGTGGGCGGCGGCGACGAGGCCCGCGCCCTGCTGCGCAGCGGACTGCACATCGCAAGAAGAAAGCGATAAAAAAGAACCCTCTCCGTCATCGCTGCGCAATGCCACCTCTCCCGAAGGGCGAGGTCTGAGCTGCTTTCCCGCAACGCATCAAAAAGCTCTCCCTTTCGGGAGAGCTGGCACGGCGTGAGCCGTGACTGAGAGGGTCTTGCTACAAGAAAGGAGGAACCCCCATGAGCAAACCGATCGTAGCAGTGGTGGGCCGCCCCAACGTGGGCAAATCCACCCTGTTCAATAAACTCTGCGGTCAGCGTCTGGCCATCGTCGAGGACACCCCCGGCATCACCCGCGACCGCATCTTTGCCAACTGCGAGTGGAGCGGCCACGAGTTCCTGCTGGTGGACACCGGCGGCATCGAGCCGAAGGCCACCGAGGGCATTCTGGCCCACATGCGGGAACAGGCGCAGATCGCCATCGACACCGCCGACTGCATCATCATGGTGACGGATGTCCGCAACGGCCTGACCGCTGCCGACGAGGACGTTGCCCACATGCTCCGCCGCAGCCACAAGCCGGTCATTCTGGCCGTCAACAAGTGCGACAATGTCGGCGACACCCCCATGGAGCTGTACGAGTTCTACAACCTCGGTTTTGACGAGGTCATGCCCATTTCGTCCGTCCACGGCCACGGCACCGGCGACCTGCTGGACGCCGTCTGCGCCCACCTCGATTTCAGCGAGACTGTCGTGGAGGAGGACCGCATCCCGGTGGCCATCATCGGCCGCCCCAACGTGGGCAAGTCCAGCCTGACCAACCGCATTCTGGGCGAGAACCGCATGATCGTGGCAAACGAGGCGGGCACCACCCGGGATGCGATCGACACCCCGGTGGATAACGCTTACGGCAAGTTCATCTTTACCGATACCGCCGGTCTGCGCAAGCGCAGCAACATCACCGATGGACTGGAGCGCTATATGGTGGTGCGCGCACTGGCAGCCGTGGAGCGCAGCCGCGTGGCGCTGATCCTGGTGGATGCCACCGTCGGCTTTACCGAGCAGGACAGCAAGGTGGCCGGTTATGCCCATGACCAGGGCAAGGCCTGTATCATCGTGGTGAACAAGTGGGACGCCGTGGAAGGCAAGGAGACCAACACCATGGAGCAGCAGCGCCGCGGCTATGCCGAGGACTTCAGCTTCATGGGCTACGCCCCCATCATCTTCATTTCGGCCCAGACTGGCTACAACGTGAACAAGCTGATGCAGCTGATCCGCGACGTGGACGCACAGAACGGTGCCCGCGTGCCCACCGGCGTGCTGAACGAGATGCTGGCCCGTGCCACGGCCCGCATGCAGCCGCCCAGCGACAAGGGCCGCCGCCTGAAGATCTTCTACCTGACCCAGGCTTCCACCCGCCCGCCCACGTTTGTGGCCTTTGTGAACGCAAAACACCTGTTCCACTTCAGCTATCAGCGGTATCTCATCAACCAGATCCGCGAGAACTTTGGCCTGGAACACACCCCCATCCGTCTGGTCGTGCGGGAGCGCGGCTCCGGCGAGGTGGGTGCCAAGGACGTGTAAGCGCCCCGAAGGAGGCATCCTGGTTCCGTTATGATGCAAACCATCCTCATCGCCGTGCTCACGGCTGCGCAGGCTTACCTGCTGGGCAGTGTGGACACCGGCATCCTCATCAGCAAATTCGTGTATCACGATGACGTGCGCAACCACGGCAGCGGCGCTGCCGGTATGACCAACATGCTGCGCACCTTTGGCAAGAAAGCCGCGGCCCTCACGGCCGCCGGTGACGTGCTCAAGGGGGTAGCTGCCGTGTGCATCGGCCGCTGGCTGTTCCACTTCCTGCCCGCCGACGCTGGCATCTCGGCCTGGCTGGGCGTGTATCTGGCCGCCATCCTGGCGGTAGTGGGCCACCTTAAGCCCCTGTATTTCGGCTTCAAGGGCGGCAAGGGCGTGCTGGTGGCCGGTGGAGCCATTCTGGCCATCCAGCCGGTGCTGCTGCCGTTCCTGGCCCTGATCTTTCTGGCCTGCCTGCTGCCCACCGGTATGGTGTCGCTGGGCAGTGTGACCATGGCGGCGGCTTATCCGTTGTTGACGCTGGGCTACTGCCTGCTGCGTGGCTATGCCGTACAGGACCTGCTCATCTGTCTGGTGGGCTCTGTCATCATGGCTGCCATGGTCATCTATATGCATCGCTCCAACATCCAGCGCATCCGCGACGGCAAGGAATACCGCTTTGGCCGCCACGGCAAACAGTAAAATCAAACAATGAAACAGGCGGTGCCTGCACACAATGCTGTGCGGCACCGCCTGTTTTTTTGTAAGGTTATTCGTCGTCCTCGCCCGGTTCTGTTTCCGGTTCGGGGTGCAGCCAGTGGATGCCGTTTTGCGCGGGCGAAAGGTCCGGAGCGAGGTGGCCGTCCGGCAGATGGGCACCAAAGGCAGGCACAAAGAAGTATTTGCGCACGATGAAGATGAGGGCGATGGCACCCACACTGAGCAGGTTTTCCAGCGCCGAGTCATGGCCCACCACCAGATGGCGGGCAATGGCGTAGAGCAGCACTTCCAGACTGCTGCCGGGGCTGTGCTTGGCCAGCATCTTGATGAACTCGATACCGATCACGATGTCCAGACTGCGCTCCAGAAAGGTGCGGATCTCCACCTCGTTGCCGTCGATCAGCAGGCCGGGCATCCACCGGATGAGCGGCACGGCGCTGAGCAGCAGACCAATGAGCACCAGCCCAGAGAGCAGGATCTCCAGCAGGCTGGACGCCTGAATGATGCGGTTGCGCAGCTGGGTGCGCCAGTGGCTTTCCACATGCGAAGCGGGATGTTCCATAACAAGACCGTCCTTTCGGCATTCTGCTGTAGAAGGTTCGACAAATCTTTGACATTATTGTAGCAGAAGGATGAAAGCGTGTCAATTCAAACGGTGCAGGTTATGGCGGGGATTCAGCCGTTGGCGGCTGCACTGCCGGCAGGCACATAGCCGGCCTTTTTGATGCAGGCCTGCCCGGCCTCGGTGTCCAGCCAGTCGTAGAGCTGGCGCTCCGGGCTGTCGGCGGCGGCATCCGGGCGGATGACGGCGTAGAAGTCGTTGCAGAGGGGATAGCTGCCGTCGGCAAGTGTGTCGTTGGAGGGCATCACGCCGTCCACACTCAGCAGCCGCAGACCGGGCTGGGAGTACATCTGGTCGATGTAGTAGTACACCGAAAAGCCGATGGCGTTGGCGGAGTTGTTGTAGGCGGCAAGGCTGTCCACCAGTTCGCCCATGGCGGTGGGGGCCAGCTCGGTGGGCGGGTCCATCAGTTCGCCGCCCTGAATGAGCAGCTTCTGGAACAGGGTCTGGCTGCCGGAGTCAGACCGGCGCTGGAAGGCCACGATGTCCAGATCCTGGCCGCCCACGTCCTTCCAGTTGGTGATCTTTCCGGCGTAGATGTCCCGCAGCTGCTGCTGGGTCAGGTCGGTCACGGGGTTGTCCTCGTTCACGATGAACACCAGTGCGTCCACGCCGATGGGTTTCTGCTCCAGCTGGACGTTGGCGGCCTCCAGCTCTTCCTTGACGGAATCCGGGGCTTCGTACACCACCAGCATTTTGGTGTCGGTGTTGTACAGACCAAAGCTCTCCCAGGCATAAGCGGTGGTGCTGACCGAAATGATGCTCTGGGCTTCTTCCAGGTCCATGCCGGTGGTGTCGGCCAGCATTTGCGCCATCAGGGGGATGCAGGCCGTACTGCCGTCCAGGGCAGGGAAGTCCTCCACGGTCAGGAACGGTGCGGCGGTCACCTCACTGGCAGCCGAGGAAGCAGGGGGTTCCGGGGCGGTGGAAGCAGACGAAGCAGGCTCGCTGCTGCCGGAGCAGGCCGTCAGGACCCCGGCGGCAGAGCAGGCGGCAAGACCCAGCAGAAAGCTGCGGCGGGAAATTTTCGTGTTTTTCATCAGAAAAAACCTCCTGTCATGGTTCAGTAACCGAGTTCGTCATCGGCATTGACGGACGAGAAGATGCTCTGGCAGTAAAGCCAGTTGCCGTCGGTGTCCATCCAGCCGTAATAGAAGCCACGCCGTGCCACGAATACATGGTCCGGCAGGGCGTTCAGGCTGTTGTCGTAGTAGCTGTAGCAGCTGCCAAGGCCCTGCATCACCACGTTGCCGGTTTCGTCCAGTACATCGCATCCGGTGGCGTAACTGCTGCCGGGAACGCTGCGGGTACCGTAGTACAGCGGCCTGCCGTTGGCATCGGTGGTGAGGTAGCCCAGATAATTGTAGGTCTCATTCAGGCTGCTCAGGTCGGAGACGAGGCCTTCGGGGCCGTACACCCGGATGGCAGCGATCTCATAGCTGTCGGCATCCCGCAGCTCCATCCAGACAAAGCCGTCCTCCTCACAGTCCAGCGTCACGCGCTGATCGTCCCCAATGGTCCCAGCGTTCACGTCGGTGAGCAGTGCTCCGGTGTCGGTGTCGTAGACCTTCAGGCTGCCGTCCTGCGCATACAGGACGATGCGGTTCCCGGCAAGGCTGACAGCATACAGCGGTGTGACCTCCCCGGTGGAAAGGTCGTGCAGGGAATAACGATAGTCACTGTCCACGTTCCAGGTGACCACATACCCCGGGAAATAGTTGCTGGGCAGGGCGTCAAATTCAGCGATCACGCCCCGGTCCTCGGTGGTCAGGTCCCGCAGCTGGTAGGTGCCGTTTGCGGTGAGAAATGCCGCCGTGCCGCTGCCGCAGGTCTGCTGGAAGCCGATATAGCCCTCGCCGGTGGCGGGGTTGTGCAGGACCTGGTCGGCCGGGCTGCCGTCTGCATGGGAGATGTCCAGTTCCACCCAGTTGTCCAGTTCATCCGACGCATAGGAAATGCGATAGGCCGTAGAGGAAGCAGACCCGTAGGTCTGGGTACCGTCCTTTTGCTGGATGGCGACCCAGCTGTGCAGGTTGCTGTCGTCATCCCATTCGTTCTCGGCAAGGTCTGCCGGGCGGGCGTAGCAGGTGAACACCAGCATATCCCCGCAGACGATGCAGCTGTAGGCACCCTCTGGGACGGGCAGGTTCTTGCCGGTGGCAAGGTCGATGACACTGCAGGTGCCGTAGCTGTCATAGTCGACATTGTAGCTGTCACCGACCATCCTGCTCTCCTGCAGCACCAGCAGACCGTTCTGGATGGTGGCGCTCTGCTCGCCGTCAAAGGCCATCACTTCGTTGCCGTCCTTGTCGTACAGGGCACTGCGACGGCCGCCCCGGCCGGTGGAGTCCGACCAGGAGCGGAACCAGTAGTTCGTCTCGCCGGTGACGGTGTCGGTAAGCAGGTTCACGGTCTCGCTGCGGAGCGACTGGTACAGCACCTTGCTGCCGCACAGGACGGTGCGGCTGTCGCCGGAGTTGTCGTAACCGTACAGGATGCGCAGGCGGCCGTCCTCCAGCGGGGCGGCATCGTACAGGGGCTTGCCCTCGGCGTCGGTGGGGACGGAAGCCGCCGAGGACGCGGGTTTCTTGGAGGAGGCAGGCGGCATTACCGCGCAGCCGCAGCCCAGCGCAAGGCTCAGGGTCACGCACAGGGCAGCACTGCCCAGACGGGAAACGGTCTTTTTCATGGGATCACTCCTCTTAAAACAATACAAAAAGCAATGCAAAATGCAGATGCTACTGTCTGGAATGGAAAAACGCACCCGGAAGAAAGTTCCGGTTCATCTGGAATACGAAACGGCCGCGCATTCCATTGCAGAAAATGCGCGGCTGATGGTTACAGATTTATGACAGAAGTTCAGGACGCGGTTTTGCTCTGTTCGGCGTCATCCATCCGGCCCAGCTGCTGCAGAAATGCAAGCAGGAAGGGCAGGGACACCAGGAAGGTGAGCACATCCGCGATGGGCTGGCAGATCTCCACGCCGAACAGCCCGTGGGTGCGGGGCAGGATGAGGATGAGCGGGATGAAGAACACGCCCTGTCGGCAGCAGGCCAGGAAGGTGGCCCGGCCGGACGCGCCCACGCTCTGGAAGGTCATGTTGGCTACCACGATGATGGGATGCAGCAGCATGGCCAGGCACTGGTAGTGGAAAGCGGGCAGCGCCACGGCGGTGACGGCGGGGTCATCGCGGAACAGACGGATGAGGGCATCGCCGTTCACCCAGCACAGGCCCACCAGCACCACCAGCATGCAGAAGGCCGCTTCGATGGTGAAGATGGCGGCCTGCCGCACCCGGCGGTATTTGCGGGCACCGTAGTTGAAGGATGCCACCGGCTGCAGGCCCTGTCCCACGCCGATGGCCACCGAGATGATGAACATGAAGATGCGGGACACGATGCTCATGCCGGCCACGGCGGCGTCGCCGTAGCTGCGGGCGGCAAGGTTCAGCAGCATGCCGCCGATGCTGTTCAGGCCCTGACGGCCAAAGCTGGGCGCACCGCCCAGCAGGATGCGGCCGAAATCGCGGGCTTCGCGGGTGACGGCCGAAAGGCGGAACTGGCTGACTGTTTTGCCCCGCAGGAACATGGACAGCAGGATGCAGAAGCTGATGCTCTGGCTCAGGGCGGTGGCGATACCGGCACCGGCAGTGCCCAGCCCGAACACGAACATGAACAGCGGGTCCAGCGCGATGTTCAGCACGCCGCCGGTGACCAGACCGATCATGGCAAAGCTGGCCTTGCCCTCATAGCGCAGGATGTTGTTCATCACCAGGCTGGAGATCATCAGCGGGGCGGCAATGAGAATGGGCCGCGCGTAGGCGCAGGCGTGGGGCAGGATGGTCTCGGTGCTGCCCAGCAGCATCATGAAGTGGGGCAGGGTGCCAAGGCCTGCCACGGCCAGCACCACGCCAAACACCAGAGCCGTGAAAAAGCTGGTGGACGCAAACCGGGTGGCGGCGGTGGTGTCGCGGCTGCCCAGGCTGCGGCTGATGATGGTGCCGGCCCCGTGGCCCAGCATAAAGCCCAGCGCCTGGATGATGGCCATCAGGCTGGAAACAACGCCCACGGCACCGGACGCACTGGTGGAGATCTGGCCCACAAAAAAGGTGTCGGCCAGATTGTAAATGCTGGTGATCAGCATACTTAAAATGGTGGGAGCAGCAAGGCTGAGGACCAGTTGCGGGATGGGCGTCTCGGTCATCCGGCGAAACTGCAGCGCACTGCGGTCATCGCTTGTCATAAAAAGCCTCCTTGAATGGGATGGAGTAGGGAAAGCCGCCGCCAAAAGCGGACGGCGGAAATCAGCAACATCATAGTATAACGCAAGTACGGCAAAAAGTCGAGAGGGGAACCGTGTGAAAAAACGGCTCGCAAACCGGTGCGAAGGGGCGAAAATGACGCCGAAAGAACCGGCGATTCTGTATGATTTGCTAAAGAAAGGTCGAATTGCTTGTGGAAAATCACGATATGTGGTATCATTTAGGCAGGAAGATGTTGGCAGACCCTGCCCGGCATCGTGACAGATGGAGGAACTGAAGCATGAAAACCGTAGCACAGACCGTGATCGAAGCCGATCGTTTTTATACCATTGCCGCCCACACCGGCAATGTGATCCAGGCCGTGGAAGCAAGCAAGGACGGCGGCACCGTTCGTCTGGGCAAGTATGACCACAAGCCCGAACAGGAGTGGAGCTTTGTCCGGGTGGGCGAGGGCGTGTACCGCATCCGCAACCGCGCCTCCGGCAAGCTGCTGGACCTGACCATGACCGGCACCGCCAACGGCACCTGGCTGCACCTGTGGGAGGATGTGGGCGGCACCTCCCAGATGTGGGAGCTCTGCCCCACGCCGGAAGGCACCGTGCGCATGCGCTCGTCCTGGGCCGGCGGCAAGTGCGTGGACACCGTGGGCATGGGTGCCGAAGCAGGTGCCGTGCTGCAGATCTGGCAGGAGGTGCCCGGTGCCGACCAGCTGTGGACCATCGCTGAGGTGAAGGACCGCGCAAAGCGCACCGCTAAAAAGACTGCCGAGCCTGCTGTGGAAGCCGCACCCGCCGCTGAGGCTGTTGCCCCGGCAGAGGAGAAGAAGGCACCGGTCAAAAAGCCTGCCGCCCGCAAGCCCCGCACCACCAAAAAGGCCGCTGCGGAACCGGCTGTGACCGCCCAGCCCGCTGCCGAAAAGGCAGAAGAGCCGGAGACGGAGCCCGCCGCAAAGGCGGAAGCAGCAGAGAAGCCCGCCAAGGCTCCCCGCAAGACCACTGCCCGGAAGAAGGCTGCACCCAAGGCAGAAGCCGCCGCAGAAGCTGCCGCCCCGGCCGAAAAGCCCAAGCGCACCCGTAAGGCTCCTGCCAAAAAGGCAGATTGAGCAAGGCTGAACCCGTAAAAACCAGAAGCACCCGTCGGATCGTGGGACCCGGCGGGTGCTTCTTGCGTTTGCGGGAGGTTCACTCCGGCAGTTCGTTCAGGGCAAAGCGGTTCTTTTCAAAGGTCAGCAGGCCCTCGTCCCGCATCTTGCACAGCTCCTTGGAGAGGGCGCTGCGGTCCAGATTGAGGTAGTCGGCCAGCTGCTGCCGGTTGAATGGGATCTCGAACTGCAGACTGCCGCTGCGGGCGGCCTGTGCGGAAAAGTAGGTCAGCAGACGGCCCCGCACGGTCTTGGGGGTGGTGCAGAAGATGCGCTGCGAAAGGCTCAGGTTTTTGCGCATGGACACCGTGAGCAGGTTGCGCAGCAGCTTTTCGTGCACCGTGCCGGGCGCGCCGCCGGAAAAGGCGGAAATGTTCACGAACAGCACTTCGCATTCTTCGGCGGCCACGGCGTCCACCATCATCACGTCGCCGCACAGCGCGTAGGTCTCGGCAAAGGCCTGTCCGGCAGAAATGCTGCTCAGGATGCTCTTACTGCCCCACAGGTCGAGATTTTCGATGTGGACGGTGCCGCGCAGCACCACGCCCAGAGCATGCACTTGCTCTCCGGCATGAAAAATGACGGCGTGCCGGGGGTAGCTCTTTGCGCGCAGGCAGCCGGACTGCTCCAGTGCAGCCCACTCCTCTGCCGACAGGCCCTGAAACAGCGGGGATGCAACGGGTCTCATAAAAAAAGCCTCACTTTCGTGGTTATAACAACCGAAGGTCTGCCCTGATTATAGTATACTCAAAGCACAAACACAAGGAGGCTTTTCTATGATCCGGAAAATCATTCATATAGACGAAGAAAAATGCAACGGCTGCGGAGCCTGTGTCACCGCCTGCCACGAGGGTGCCATCGGTCTGGTGAACGGCAAGGCAAAGCTCATGCGGGACGACTACTGCGACGGCTTTGGTGATTGCCTGCCCGGCTGCCCCACCGGTGCCATCACCTTTGAAGAGCGCGAGGCAGCCGCCTACGACGAGCAGGCCGTGCTGGAAAACAAGCAGAAAAAGGCCGCACAGGCCGCAAAACCGGCCTTCCACGGCTGCCCGGGCAGCGCCATGCGCCAGTTCCACCGGGAGGAAAGCGCACCTGCTGCCCCCACTGCAGCACAGCCGTCGCAGCTGCGCCAGTGGCCCTGCCAGATCAAGCTGGTGCCGGTGAACGCCCCCTATTTTGACGGGGCAAAGCTCCTGATCGCAGCCGACTGCACCGCCTACGCCTACGCCAATGTGCACGAAGAGTTCATGAAGGGCAAGATCACCCTCATCGGCTGCCCCAAGCTGGATGCTGTGGACTACAGCGAAAAGCTGACCGAGATCTTCCGCAGCAACGACATCCGGAGCGTGACGGTGCTGCGCATGGAGGTGCCCTGCTGCGGCGGGCTGGAACACGCCGCCGTGACCGCCCTGAAAAACAGCGGCAAGTTCGTGCCGTGGCAGGTGGTGACCATCTCCACCGACGGCCGCATCCTGGACCGATAAACGCATCAAAAAACGGCAGACGCTTTGCAAGGCGTCTGCCGTTTTTGCATATCAAGGAGGTTCAGGAGGCGCTCTGCGTGCCAGAAGCAGCGCCCTGCACGAACTGCACCACGCTCTCGACAGTCTGGCGCAGCTGCACCAGCGAAGCAATGTCGCTGTCCTGCATGCGGGAGGTGGGAGCGGTCAGAGTCGGAGCTGCCGGGGTCACGGTGCCGGTGAGCTCGGTGTGGATGCCGTGGGCCGGGATGTCCAGCAGGATGTGCACGGCGGGGGAGGCAGCCCGCAGCAGGCCGCTCTTTTCCACGCCCAGCGTCAAAACGGGGGAATCGGCGGCAGTGTCGTCAGTTTCCAGCCGGAAGTAGAGGTAGCCCTCCTTGGCGTTCTCCGGTTGCACTTTTTTGATCTTTTTCAGGTCCAGCTGGAAGTCGTTCATGGACTGCAGACTGGTGGCGGTATCATCCACGCCCAGCAGGCTGGCCAGCTGGGTCTGGGAGATGTAGCTGCCCATATTCCATTCCGGGATCAGCACACCGGCCAGCGGATAGTTGTCGGTGATGCTGCTGCGCAGGGTGCGGTAAAGCTGCCCGGCATCGTACAGCGTCTCGTCCTTGCTGATGTACAGGCGGGTGAGGGGCTGGCTGCTGCCGCTGGCCTGCGGGTACAGCTCCAGCTGCAGGGCTTCCGGCGTATATTGGCCGTCCACCCGGCCGGAGGTGCCGCCGAACTGCGCCAGCACCTTATATAAAGCGGGCTCTTCGGCAGCGGTGGAAGTGATCTGGTAGTCCAGCGAAAAGCTGGCTCCGCCGGCAAAGCTCTTCACGCGGCGGCTCACCAGCCCCAGCGCGACGGCGGCGGCCACTACACACACCAGCACAAGGCACAGCACCACCACGACCGCAGCGCGGGCACCGGTGCGTTTCTTTTTGGATGCAGCCATAAAATGTTCCTCCTTCAGGAAAATCTTTTTTTCAGCATAGCGGAACGCAGGGCGATTGTCAAGGACAGCGTTTTGGAATAAAACAAAAAACCTGAAACATCTCTGTTTCAGGTTTCTGGCGGAAAGATGGGGATTCGAACCCCAGAACGCTTTTGACACGTTACACGATTTCCAGTCGTGCGCCTTAGACCAACTCAGCCATCTTTCCACATCTTTTGTTCTGCCTTTGGGCGGGTGCCCTTGGCGCTCCACTATAATACCTGAAACCAGCTGTTTTGTCAAGGATTTTTTTGAAAAAGATCAGACTTTTTTCAAAATGACGTACCATCGTACTGCAAAATGACAAGAGGCGGGCAAAAGGTGTGCAGAGCCCTTGACGGGGAGCCAAAACAAGGCTATGATGGGGACAGAGAGTGCTGCAGCAGGGCATTTCCTGCCGCAAAAATGGAAAACAAGGAGGATGGACTCTGTATGAACTATGCTGAAGTGCTGGCCAATGCGCGGGAGTGCATCGGCAAATACTGCAAGGCCTGCCCGGTGTGCAACGGCGTGGCCTGCAAAAACCAGATCCCCGGCCCCGGTGCCAAGGGCGTGGGCGACACGGCGATCCGCAACTATAATAAGTGGGCGGACATCCGGGTGAACATGGACACCCTGTGCGAGGGCGGCACCCCGGACACCACGCTTGAACTGTTTGGCAAGCAGTTCAAATACCCCTTCTTTGCAGGCCCGGTGGGTGCGGTGAACCTGCACTACTCCGAGACCTACACCGATATGACCTATAACGACGTGCTGGTACGCGCCTGCGCCGAGAACGGCATTGCCGCCTTTACCGGTGACGGCACCAACCCCACCGTGATGGAGATGGCCACCAAGGCCATCGGCGCGGCAGGCGGCTGCGGTGTGCCGACCATCAAGCCCTGGAACATCGACACCATCCGGGAGAAGATGGCCCAAGCCAAGGCCAGCGGCTGCTTTGCCGTGGCCATGGACGTGGATGCGGCAGGCCTGCCCTTCCTCAAGAACATGACCCCGCCGGCCGGCAGCAAGAGCGTGGAAGAGCTGGCCGAGATCGTGAAGCTGGCCGAGCGGCCCTTCATCGTCAAGGGTGTGATGACCGTCAAGGGCGCTTTGAAGGCCAGAGAGGCCGGTGCCGCCGCCATCGTGGTGTCCAACCACGGCGGCCGTGTGCTGGACCAGTGCCCCGCCACCGCTGAAGTCCTGCCGGAGATCGCTGCAGCCCTCAAGGGCACCGGCGTGAAGATCCTGGTGGACGGCGGCATCCGCACCGGTGTGGATGTGTTCAAGGCTCTGGCTCTGGGCGCGGACGGCGTGCTGATCTGCCGCCCCTTTGTCACGGCCGTGTACGGCGGCGGCGAGGAAGGCGTGAAGTGCTACATCGACAAGCTGGCCGGGGAACTGGCCGACACCATGCAGATGTGCGGCGCTCACAGTCTGGCAGAGATCACCCCCGATATGGTGCGCGTATAAAACCGAAGAAAAACCGGAAAAGCCGGAGTATGCCTGCGGGTGTGCCCCGGCTTTGTTAAATTTTGTTGAAAAGATGGATGTACGAAATTTGGACGCTTGTGTATTGCCCAAAAATGCGCTACACTACAATCAACTGAACCGTAAACCGGATGCCTGCAGGCGGGAGTGCCGCCTGCCCATTTTTAGGAGGATCTATGAAAAAGAAAACCGAGCAGAATGCTGCGGGAGCGCCGCAGACGGGGAAAACGGCCGGTGCCGGAGCAGCCGGGTTCCTGAAAAAGAACTGGAAGTGGCTGGTCCCGGTGGCCTGCGTGGCCGTGCTGGGCGGTGTGTGGCTGCTCAAGCCCAAGGCCGACAAGCCTGCCAGCGTGGATACCAGCTATGTGGAGACCGCGCCGGAACAGCGGGACCTTGTCAATGCCCTGAGCGGCACCGGCACCCTGAAGCCGGCGAATACTTATAATGTCAAGTCGCTGGTGTCCGGCAAGGTGCTGACCTGCAGCTTTGAGGAAGGCGACAACGTGGAAGAGGGCGATGTGCTCTACACCGTGGACTCCTCCGACGCCACCACCAAGGTGGAGCAGGCGGGCATCACCCTGCAGCAGGCCCAGCGCAACTACGACAAGACGGTGGACCGCCAGTATGTGCGCGCGGAAGTGGCCGGTGTCGTGAGCAGCCTGAAGGTCGCCAAGGGCGACGAGGTGACCAGCGGCCAGGAAGTGGCCGTGATCCGCGACAACTCCAAGATGACACTGGCACTGGAGTTCCCGGCGGCAGACGCAGCCGGTTTCTCGGTGGGGCAGAGCGCGGACGTGACGCTGGACGGTACCTTTGAGACCCTGACCGGCACCATTACCGCCGTCACCGGCACCGATGCCCTGAGCACCGGCAACCTGCTCACCCGCACCGTGACCATCTCGGTGCGCAATGCAGGCGGCCTGACCACCGCCCAGGCGGCCACCGCTACTGTGAACGGCGTGAGCTCCATCGGCGCGGCCACCTTCCAGTATCAGGCCGAGCGCACCCTGACGACGCTGGCCGCCGGTACGGTCACCGCCATCCATGCACGCGAGGGCGACAGCGTGAACAAGGACGACATCGTGCTGCAGATCAGCGGTGACGACCTGAGCGAGTCCATCCAGTCCGCTTCTGAGACCCTGCGCGGTGCGGAGCTGTCCATGCAGAGCACCCAGGACACCATGAACAACTACACCATCACCTCGCCCATCAGCGGCACCATCATCGAAAAGGCCGCCAAGGTGGGCGATGCCCTGAGCACGGGCAGCGACCTGTGCACCATCTACGATCTGAGCTACCTGGAAATGACCATCAATGTGGATGAGCTGCAGGTCAGCAGCCTGTCGGTGGGGCAGACCGTGCAGGTCACCGCCGACGCCGTGCAGGACAAGACCTATGAGGGCGTTGTGACCCGCGTGTCCATGAAGGGCGACACCAGCGGCGGCACCACCACCTACCCGGTCACCGTGCGCATCGACGAGACCGACGGCCTGCGCCCCGGCATGAACGCCAACGCGGAGATCGTGGTGGCCCAGGCCAAGAACGCACTGGCGGTGCCCAATGCAGCTGTGGTGCGCGGCAGCTATGTGCTGGTGACCCAGGATTCCCCCAGTGCGGTCAACGCAGACCCGGACATGGTCGCACCGGACGGCTTTGTGTACGTCAAGGTCAAGCTGGGCGTCAGTGACAGCGATTACACCCAGGTTGTCAGCGGCCTGACCGCGCAGGACACCGTGGGCTACGACCCCAGCTCGGTGAGCAGCGATACCTATTACGACAACGGCGGCTATGAGTACATGACCGATGGCACCACCGACACGACGGGTGGCGAGACCACCGACGGCACGGCCGATGGGGAAGGTGCAGAAAGCACCGTGACCGAGGAACCGGCCGTTGACGAGCCGGTGGACGCCGGAAATGACGGCGAAGTGATCGGCGAGGCCGACGGCGTGGTCCTGACCTGACACGGAGGAATGCATGAGCGCTCTGATCGAATTTGAAGAGGTCTGCAAGTATTACCAGATGGGCGACACCACGGTAAAGGCCGCAGACCACATTACCATGAAGATCGACAAAGGCGAGTTCGTGGCCATCGTGGGCCAGTCCGGCTCCGGCAAGTCCACCTGCATGAACATCATCGGCTGTCTGGATGTGCCTACCCACGGGGTGTACCGGCTCAACGGCCGGGACGTGGGTAAGATGAGCCGCAACGAACTGGCCTCGGTCCGCAACGAGATGCTGGGCTTCATCTTCCAGCAGTACAATCTGCTGCCCCGGCTGAACCTGATGGAGAATGTGGAGGTGCCGCTGGTGTACGCGGGCGTCTCCCGCGCCGAGCGGCACGCCCGTGCCCGTGAGGTATTGGAGCAGGTGGGCCTGGGCGACAAACTGAAAAACCGGCCCAACCAGCTTTCCGGCGGCCAGCAGCAGCGTGTGTCCATTGCGCGGGCACTGGTGCGCAACCCGCCGGTGATCCTGGCCGACGAGCCCACCGGTGCACTGGACTCCCACACCGGCCGCGAGGTACTGGGGCTTTTGCAGCAACTGCACAAGCAGGGACATACCGTGGTGCTGATCACCCACGACAACTCCATTGCCGTGCAGGCCGACCGCATCATCCGGCTGGAGGACGGCCGGGTGGTGTATGACGGCGACTCTCACGCACCGGAGGCCATGGTGCAGCCCACTCTGCTGCCCGAAACGCCGGAAAAGGAGGAACAGGCATGATCTTTGAAACCTTCCGGCAGGCCATCCAGAACGTGTGGAGCAACAAGCTGCGCACCTTCCTGACCATGCTGGGCATCATCATCGGCGTGATGGCGGTCATCGTCATCGTGGGTCTGGGCAACGGTATGACCAAGAGCATGCGGGACAGTTTTTCCGCGCTGGGCACCAACACCCTGAGCATTCAGGTTTGGGGCTACGGCTCCCGTACCGTACCGGTGGACGATATGTACGACATCTGCCAGCGGCACTCCGACCTGATCAAGGCAGTGTCGCCCCAGATCGAATTCAGCGGCAACGCCAGCGGTACGCTGAAGATCGGCACCACCAGTTACCGCTGGTCCAACATCAGCGGTGTGGACGAGAACTACACCGAAATGAAAAATTACCAGATCGCACAGGGACGCGGCCTGCAGTACATGGATATGCAGGACAACAAGCAGGTCTGCATCATTGGCGATTACCTGAACCGGGTGGCTTTTGGCGGCAACGGTGTGGGGCAGACGCTCAAGATCGGTGCCAACAAGTTCCGCATTGTGGGCGTGCTGGCGGCCAAGGTCAGCAACCCCACCATGCAGCAAGGCAGCGACGACGACTGCGTCTACCTGCCCTACACCACCGTGATGCGACTTTCCAGCCAGAGCGCGGTGAATAACTACACGGCTGTGATGACGGACGAAAACTTTGCCAACGAGGCCAAAACCACGATGGAAGAGGAGCTGCAGAAGATCCTCAAGACCGAAAACGGCTACTATGTGTACAGCGCCAGCGAGTGGCTGGAGGAAATGAACAAGATGATCAACATGGTCATCGTGGTGCTCACCGGCATTGCCAGCATCTCGCTGCTGGTGGGCGGCATCGGCATCATGAACATCATGCTGGTGTCGGTGACCGAGCGCACCCGTGAGATCGGCATCCGCAAGGCACTGGGTGCCAAGGAGCGCACCATTCTGGCGCAGTTCGTGGTGGAAGCTGCCACCACCTCGGCGCTGGGCGGTGCGCTGGGCATCGCACTGGGCTATGCGGTGAGCATGGCGGCCAACAAGGTGCTGCCCATGTTCATGAGCGATACCGCCATCACGGTGAGCCCGTCGTTCAACTCCATCGTGGTGGCTTTTGGCATCTCGGTGGGCATCGGTGTGCTGTTCGGCTATCTGCCGGCCCGGCGCGCGGCACGTCTCAATCCCATCGAGGCGCTGCGCTACGACTGAGCCCGAAGAAAGGGGAATACCTATGAAAAAACGTTTTCTCGCACTTTTGCTGGCGGTGAGCATGGCGGTGTCCATGCTGGCCATGCCGGCGGCTGCGCTGGGCAGTGCCAGCAACACGGCCGTGCAGACGGCCATCACGCTGGGCGGTATGGACGCCGGGCAGACCGGCAGCCTGGACGCCGCCGTCACCCGCGGGGCCTTTGCCCGCATGCTGGTGGCGTTCTCGGCGTACCGGGAGAGCGCAGCCTCCCAGGGGGCTGTGGGCACCCTGTATAAGGACGTGCCCGGCTCTTCGCAGTGGGCACCCTACGTCCGCATTGCGGTGCAGCAGGGCTGGATGAACGGCTACACGGACGGCACCTTCCGCCCGGACAACGCCGTCACGCTGGAAGAAGCCTGCACGGCCGTGCTCAAGCTGCTGGGCTACAAGATGACAGATCTGAACGGTGCCTTCCCGGCGGCGCAGCTGAACAAGGCTCAGGAACTGGGCCTGCGCAGCCAGCTGAACAGGGCACTGGGCCAGACCATGAACTATGAGGACTGCGCCATGCTGCTGTACAATGCCCTCACGGCCAACACGGCCTCCGGCGGAGCCTATGGCAGCACTCTGGGCTTTACCGTGGCAAATGGTCAGGTGGACACCTCCACGGTGCTGCTCAGCAGCCTGAAGGGACCCTTTGTGGCGTCGGAGGGCACCCAGCTGCCCTTTGCACCGGTGAGCGTGTACCGCAACGACAAGGTGTCGGAGTCCGGCGAACTGAACAAATACGATGTGTATTATTACAGCGAGAGTCTGCAGACGGTATGGATCTATACCCGCCGCGCCGCAGGCCGCATCACAGCAGTTTCGCCCAGCGCCAGCGCTCCCACGGCGGTGACCGTGGCCGGTACCAGCTACCAGCTGGGCAGCTCGGCGGTGGCGTCCAAGATCTCGTCCTTGAACGGCGGCGGCGTGGGCGAAGTGGTCACCCTGCTGCTGGGCATGGACAATGAGGTGGCAGATGTGGTCACCGGCGAAGAGGCCGACAGCGTGTTCTACGGCGTGGTGCAGACGGCCACCCGCTCCCTTGTGGAGGACAACGGTGCCGACGTGCTGCAGCGCGTGGCAGTGATGTGCACCGACGGCATCACCCGCACGGTGAACGTGGACAAAAGCCTGAACTACCCCGCCGGCTGGATGGTGCGCATCGACGTGACGCCGGAAGGCGAGAACGTGACCGCTATTGAAAACCGGACCATCAGCGGCACGGTGAGCGCAGACGCCACCATGCTGGGCGACCATAAGCTGGCAGACGACGTGCAGATCTTGGATACGACTACGGAGGGTGTGGCTGGGACGGTTCGTCCCAGCCGCCTATCCGGGACGAAACTGAACATGCTGAATGTCCGCTACTATACGCTTAACGACAACGGTGAGATCGACCGCCTGATCCTCAACGATGTCACCGGCGACCTGTGGAAGTACGGCGTGCTGGACGATATCCGCAACATTGCGGCCAACCTGCCCTCCACCAAGACCCCTGCCACTGCAGGGGATTCTGAGGGCGAAGGCTCTGATGCAGCCACTGGGGTGCTGAAGGACCTGCGGAGCGTGCTGGTGCCTACCACCAGCGAGATCCTGTGGGGCGTCATCAACGGCGATATCCTCCAGACCGTGTGGAATAAGGTCACCAGCAGCACCGGCTCCCTGGTGAGCATCGGCGTCAAACAGCTGGCTAAGGTGGTAGGGGAGCCTTATGGCACCATCCTGAACTATGTGGGCGGCGGTGCCACCTATGTGTGCTATGTCAATGGACAGCTTACCAGCTACACCACCTCCATCAAATACCCGGTGCTGGCCGGCGGCCTGGCCGTGCGGCAGGAAGTGAACGGTTCGGTCAAGGCGATGATTCAGCTGATGCCCATGAAGATCGACAAGGTGGGTGCCGCGTCGGTGCTGTCCGGTTCCACCCGCTATGAGGTAGCGGACAATGCCCAGGTGTACCTGTGGTACAAGGGCCAGTATTATGCCACGAAGCTGGCCGAGGTGAACTCGGACGATTACTACCTCACCGGCTGGTACGACAACTTTGGCTGCGCCGCGGGCAAGCGCGTCCGCGTGATCGTGGCCGTGAAGAAGGACTGATGCGCTATTACAGCGCCCCGCGCCGGGCACTGCGCGGGGTACGGCAGCTGCTTTATCCGCGTCGGTGCCCCTTCTGCAATGCGGTGCTGGGCAGCATAAGGACCTGCCCGGACTGTGCGGAAGAAGTGGACCGGCTGCGCCGGAAGCCCGGCATCCGGCTGGACGCATCGCAGCATTATCTGGGCGGTCTGAGCGGCGCAGCGGCACCGTTCCGATATGAGGGCTGCGTGCGGCGGGCCATCCTGCGGGCAAAGTATCAGGCTGCACCATGGACGGCGGTGGAGCTGGGCGTGGTGCTGGCAGAGCTTGCCTTTGGCAGCGAGGTCCGGATGAGGGGCGCGGAACCGGTGCCTCAGCGGGTGGAAGGTGCCCGGCTCGGCTATGACTGCATCGTGCCGGTACCGGCGTCCAGCCGCAGACGCGGGTACAATGTACCGGAACGCATGGCGCAGCCGCTGGCAGAGGCACTGGACCTTCCGCTGGAAACAAAGACGCTTGGTCCTGCCCGCCGGAAGGACCGGCAGGCAGGACTGCCCTTTGAACAGCGCCTGGCCAATGTGGCCGGTGCGTTCCGCGTGCAGGACCCGGACCTCATAGAGGGCCGCCGCGTGCTGCTGGTGGACGATGTGATCACCACCGGTGCTACGGCTGCCGCCTGTGCACAGGCTCTGCTTTCGGCGGGTGCGGAGAGCGTGTTTGCGGTGGCTGTGGCTACGGTGGAATTTCCGCCCATTGCCCAGCCGACCCTGCCCTTGCAGGAGGATGCGGACGAAGAAATTTAAAAAAGTTGCCGAAAAGTGCTTGACAAAATGCGAGAAGTCGGGTATACTAATCAAGCTGTGAGCGACAAATGCTTACAGATATCCGGGTGTAGCGCAGTTTTGGTAGCGCGCTTGAATGGGGTTCAAGAGGCCGTGAGTTCGATTCTCGCCACTCGGACCAAGAGGTCCAACGATTTCGCAACAGAAGTCGTTGGACCTTTTCTTTTTTTGTGCCTGCGGCAGACGGCTTTTTTGCGTGCGACAGGAGGAACGACGGCAGAAATAAAACACAAAAAATTTGTAGGATATGTAGAATATCATGATTGAAATTGTGCATTTCTCCCAACAAAAACCTTGAAAACGTGTCAATCTTGAGAAAAAATAACCGCCTTTGTTTACAAAACGGTTACAGGCTGGTATACTTTATGGCAGTGAAACGTGAAAAATGATGCCAGAAAAGGGAGGAGCGACCAGACCGTGAATACCGCAGCGCCAACGACCGCACATAAAAAACTGGTGGGCATTCTGCTCACCATCGTGTTTGCACTCACCTGTCTGCCCGCAGCACTGGCTGTGGACCTGAATGTGGATGCCGGGTTCTACTTCAAGCAGAGCCGGGGCGGCACCTGCACGCTGGCTTCGGCTGCCATGATGCTGCGCCGCCGCGCTTACTTTGACGGACGGACTGACTGGGTGGATGTGACTGAAAACAGTGTGCGCTCCACGGCCTGGTCCAATGGTCTGGCCCACAGCTTTACATACCGGGAGATGCAGGTGGCCTATGCGACCCTGCCCTCCAATAATCAGGAAAAGACCCAGCTGCTCATCCAGCTGCTGGCTCAGCACCCGGAAGGCATCGTCCTGTACGACCGCACGCAGCCCCATGCCGTGTTGCTGACCGATTATACGAACGGCGTGTTCTATTGCTCCGACCCGGCCGGGAACATCTCCTCCGGCCGCATCCCGCTCACCAGCTCCAGCGTGTCCATTGCACAGGCGTCCTGCTACTGGTATGTGAGCGCCGACCACAACGGCGCAGCCCTGCAGGCAGATGACCTGCGGTTGGAAGGCATGCGCTATCCGGTCAATGTGCACACCGGCAGCGGCATGGCCCTTACCGGCACCGCCAACAGCACCTCCGGCAGCACGCTGGAAGGTGTGCAGGTGGCCATCCTGGACGAGAACGACAAGATCGTGCAGTCCGCACAGGCCCAGGTGGGCGGAACCAGCTTCTCCCTCAAGATGCTGGACGACCAGATCCACTTCGGTGAGCTGCCCACGGGCTGCTACACCTACATGGTCATCGTGACCGAGTCCAGCGGCGAGACTCTTTGCTTCGCCAGCGACTTCACCGTTTCGGATGCCGCCACCAGCACCGCTACCTATTGGTCGGTGCAGGACCCCGACGGTACCAAACTTACCGACCAGACCATTACGGCCACGGCGGAAGAAACGATCCAGAGCACCCTCGGCTGGCTGTCCGGCCTGTTTGGCTGATCCCTTCTGCATGCATTTCACAGAGCCTGTCTCCTTCGGGAGATGGGCTCTTTTTTTATCCGGACAGGGAAGTTCCGGGGTAGTAATGGGCCAGGATGTCGGCAAAGTTCTGCCCCTGCTCGGCCAGTGCCTTGGCACCCCACTGGCTGAGCCCCACGCCATGGCCGTAGCCTTTTGTGGTAAAACAGAACGCACCGCTCTCATACCGGACTGTGAAGCAGGTGCTGCGCAGGCCCAGCGCTTGCCGCAGGGCCGTACCGGTGATGCGCTGCCCGCAGACCGGCAGGGCAGCAACATAACCGGTGGCGGTGTACTCCGGGGTGCCGAACCACTGCTCCGGGGCGGCAAGGTCAGCGGTGAGGCCCAGGGCAGCCAGTTGCTGTGCCGTCTGCTGTGCCGAAAGGGTCAGGGCGTACTCGTAATGGTCGGCGGCAAGGTCGGTGCTGCTGTCCACCGAAACAAGGTAGGGCAGGGCGGTGCCCCAGACGTTTTCGCTGGCCTCGGTGCGGCCATTGGAGATGGCAAAGTAGCTGGCACAGGCAGGGGCACCGTCGCAGAGCAGTACGGTATGTTCCACCTCGTCCACCAGCGCGGACAGACGGGCATAGTTGGTCTCATAGGCAGTGCCCCAGTAGCTGCGCAGCACCGGGTCAGTCAGGCAGCCCTGCCGTCGTGCCGGGTCGGCCGTCAGCCAGCCGATACTGTCCGGTGCGGCATGGTCACGGCAGTACAGCGCGTAGCTGTGGGCGGCAACGGCCTGTGCCTTGAGGGCCTCGTCCGGCCAGCTCACCGGCATTTCGGCCGCTACCGCGCCGATGAGATATTCCCGGCGGGACAACTCCAGCACCTGCCCGGTGGAGGCATCCTGAATCAGGAACCGGTCCGCGTCACCGGCGTAGGCAGCGGAGATTTCCGGGGCGGAAGCAGTGCTCTCCGGTGACGAAAGCGGAAGGCGGACCGTGGAAACGGCAGGCCCCAGCACCGCGCGGGTGAGGTGGTAGGCGGCCAGAGGCAGGGCGCATCCAAGCACCAGGAGCAGAGTGCACAGCAGCAGAAAAGCTTTTTTCATAACGGGATCTCCCTTGCAGCGTGAAAAAGATTCTGTCTCCAGTATAAAAAGACCTGCCTGCAAAACCCTGCGAAAAAATGCTGCCCGCAAAAATGAAAGTCGTTTGGCACGGGCCAGTGAGAAGTGAACACATTGCGCTTGAATTTACTGCACAAAAGCGATAATATAAGATTATGTCCATCAGTGAGGATGGCAGGAAAGTATGGGAAAGTAAAAAATAGGAACCGGAAGAAAGGAGAGATCCCCCGTGAATTTTGCACATGCAGAAGTGGCGACCCTGGACCCCACCACGATGCGGACCCTGTGCGAGGAGTACATGGCCAACAACTACATCGACCCCGAGACCAGTGAGCGTCTGGGCGTCAAGCGCGGTCTGCGCAACCCGGACGGCACCGGCGTGCTGGCCGGCCTGACCAACGTGTGTGACGTTGTGGGCTACAAAAAGGATCAGGAAGGACATGTGATCCCCACCCCCGGCAAGCTGATCTACCGCGGCGTCAACATCAACGAGATCGTGGAGGAGGCCTACCGCAACGACCGCTTTGTGTTTGAGGAAGTGATCTGGCTGCTGCTGTTCGGCAGCCTGCCTACCCAGGAGCAGCTGGACGATTTCTGCGAGATCCTGGCCGAGCACCGCGCTCTGCCAGAGGGCTTTATGGATACCATGAATGCCCCCTCCCCCAACATTATGAATAAGCTGCAGCGTTGTGTGCTGGGCCTGTACTCCTACGACGAGCACGCCGAGGACCTGACCCTGGAAAATATCCTGAACCAGAGCATCAACCTGATCGCCAGCATGCCCACCATGATGGTGAACGCTTATCAGATGAAACGCCGCTACTACGACAAGCAGAGTATGTTCTTCCATCTGCCCAAGCCGGGCCAGAGCACCGCAGAGCATATCCTGAGCACCTACCGGCCGGACCAGAAGTTCACCCACGAGGAAGCCAAGCTGCTGGATATGTGTCTGTTGGTCCACGCAGACCACGGCGGCGGCAACTGCTCCACCTTCACCACCCGCGTGCTGTCCTCCTCGGGCACCGATACCTACTCGGCCATTGCGGCAGGCATCGGTGCCTTGAAGGGCCCCAAGCACGGCGGTGCCAACCTGATGGTCAACCGTCAGCTGCAGGATGTCCTGAAGCATGTGGAAAACCCGGAGGATGACGATGAGGTGCGCGAGTATCTGCGCCGCATCCTGCGCAAGCAGGCCGGTGACGGCTCCGGCCTGATCTACGGCATGGGCCACGCAGTGTACACCATCAGCGACCCCCGTGAGGTGATCCTGAAGCAGCGTGCCCGTCACCTGGCCTACGAGAAGGGCTTTGAGGAAGAGTACAATATGCTGTGCAGCATCGAGCGGCTGGCCCCCGGCATCTTTGCAGAGGAAAAGGGCAGCACTAAGCCGGTGTGCGCCAATGTGGACCTGTTCAGCGGATTGATCTACAATATGCTGGGCATCTCCGAGGACCTGTACACCCCCCTGTTTGCCAT
>ERZ1673702.1443-NODE-1443-length-25119-cov-6.052266_pt1 | contig 25119 bp, 22 predicted proteins | sample MGYA00580232_ERZ1673702 | MGnify/ENA primary metagenome ERZ1673702 (study PRJEB41218, sample SAMN15661792) | gut metagenome | host: Homo sapiens | place: Canada: London | collected 2015-08-20/2019-03-30 | study: EMG produced TPA metagenomics assembly of... | reverse complement strand
CCTCCGCGAAGTACGTCATGGAGCAGATCGACGCGCTCCATCAGGAGAGCGAGACCCAGCAGCTGCGCCTTGCCGAGCTGGAAGCCCTGACTGAACAGAGCCGGATGCTCCATCAGGAGTTCGCCTTCCATCAGGAAATGATCGAATCCTTTGCCAGCGCGGTGGATTCTGCCACGCTGGAGGAAAAACGCCGCCTGCTGCGCACCATCGTCAAAAAGGTGGTCTGGGACGGCAAAAACGCCTATGTGTACCTCTTTGCGGAGGATGGAGAGGCGGATTTGCCGCCCATTGACCAACCTATGTATCCGTTGGGAGAGGATAGCGAATGAGATACTGATGCACTTCCGGGCGCAGCGGAAGCTGCAGGGGGAGGTGTCGCTGTCGGACACCATCGAGACGGGGCCGGAGGGAGATGCCCTGTACCTCAGCGATGTGGTGGGCGAGGAGGACACCATGCTGGAGGAGCTGCAGGACAAGGAGAACCGCAAGCTCATCCGGCGGCTGGTGGCGGAGGTGCTGACGGAGCGGGAGGCCGACATCATCCGGCGGCGCTACGGACTGGACGGACGACTGCCCCAGACCCAGAAGCAGGTGGCGGCTCTGTACGGCATCAGCCGGAGCTATGTATCGCGCGGCGCTTATTGTAAGTGAAGTCCGGAAAGCCTTGTTGGACAAGACTTCCCGAATTCCGAGAATTTATTGGGTAGCGCCGCGCTTAATGTAAGTGCTGTGCAAAATAAACAAAAACACAGGCGACCATTCATCAAAAACACAAGAGTAGAAAGATGCCGATTACCAGCATTAAGAGCGATGTGTTATAATCGAGGCACTACCAATTTTGCGGGAGAGCACCTATGACAGAAGTTGATTGCGACATTGCATTAGCCCTGTTGAAGAGCCTGTGGAAACGGGAACTGATTACGGAAGAAGTCTACATAGCAACTTGCGAATCTGAAGTGTTCGACAGGAAAAACTTTACTCCGGTGACAAATTCTTTTGGAACTGAAAACGGGGAAAGGGGGATAGATAACTAAATAGAAAGGCAAAAAGAGACGGTGTGAACCGTCTCTTTTCCTATGCAAAAATAAATAAGGGAGGAGGAACGCCCATGGCTGTATTCAGGGTGGAGAAAACGCGGAACTATACCGTCATGTCAAATTACCATCTGCGGGACAAGTCCCTGTCGCTGAAGGCAAAGGGCCTGTTGTCCCTGATGCTGTCGCTGCCGGAGGATTGGGACTACACCACCAGGGGGCTGGCCTACATCTGTAAGGACGGTGTGGACAGCATCTGTGCCACGGTGCGGGAGCTGGAGGGCGCTGGGTACATTGTGCGGGCGCGGGAACGCCACGCAGACGGTACGCTGGGCGGCATCGAATATACCATTTTGGAGCAGCCCAGAGAGCCGGAAGCACCTAAACGGGAAAATCCCGTTCAGGTGGAAAATGCCGCTGACGCACCTAAACGGGCTTTTCCTGAACAGGTAAAACCTGTCTTGGGAAAACCTGAACAGGAAAATCCCGCGCAATTAAATATAGAAGAACAAAGTAAAGAAGAATTAAATACGGATCTTACAAAATCCTTCCCTTCATTCCTTCGAGAGCGTAAGTTTGCACAGGAGGATGAGCTGGAGAGAAGGAACAGCTATCGAGCGCAAATCATGACCAATGTGGACTACAACTACCTTGTGGGATATACCGAAGTAGATCGCGCACGGTTGGACGAGCTAGTGGGGCTGATGCTGGATACCGTGTGCTCTACCAAGTCCTCTATTCGCGTGGCGGGAGAGGAGCTGCCAGCGGAGGTAGTGCGTTCAAGGCTGCTGAAGCTGACCGGTGCGCATCTGCTGTATGTGTTGGATCGGATCAACGAGAACACCACCGAGGTGCGCCATGTGAAGCCATATCTGCTGACCGCGCTGTATAACGCGCCGTTGACCATGGATAACCACTACGCACTGATGGTGGGCCATGACCTCAGCGGCGGAAGCGGGTAGAACAGAATACTGTCAGAGCAAGAGCCGGAAGGCTCTTTTTTTGCTGCACGAAATGGAGGTGTGCTTTTGAAAACCATCGCATTGGCAAATCAGAAGGGCGGCGTGGGGAAAACCACCACAGCCGCCAGTTTGGGTGTCGGCCTTGCCCAGCAGGGCAAGAAAGTCCTGTTGGTGGACGCCGACGCCCAGGGCAATCTCACCCAAATGCTGGGCTGGCGGCAGCCGGACGAGCTTTCCCCTACGCTGGCCGACCTGATGACAAAGACCGTCAACGAGGAGCCCATCGCACCCGGCGAGGGGATTCTGCACCATGCGTCCGGCGTCGATCTTGTTCCCGCCAACATTGAGCTGTCGGGACTGGAGGTGACGCTGGTAAACATCATGAGCCGTGAAACGGTGCTGCGGCAGTATTTGTCCACGATGGCACCGACCTACGACTATGCCATTATCGACTGTATGCCCTCGCTGGGAATGTTGACCATCAACGCACTGACCGCGGCGGACAGCGTTATCATTCCGGTGCAGGGGCAGTATCTGGCCGCCAAGGGGCTGGAGCAGCTCATGCGAACCATCGCCCGCGTCAAGCGGCAGATCAATCCCCACCTGATGGTGGACGGTATCCTGCTGACCATGATGGACAGCCGTACCACGCTGGCCAAGGAAGTCAGTGAGCAGCTACGCAGGAACTACGGCAGCCGTGTGTTCAGCAGCGAGATACCCCGTTCTATCCGCGTGGCGGAGATCAGCGTCACAGGAACCAGCATTTATGAGCATGACCCAGAGGGAAAAGCGGCACAGGCGTATGCCGCGCTGACGAAGGAGGTGTTGCAGCTTGGCCCGCAAATTAAACGGCATAGAGCTGACCCGGTACGATGACTTGTTCAAAACAGACGCAGAGCGGGAGGCAGACCAGCAGGAGCGGGTGCAGATCGTGCCTGCGGAGCAGGTGTTTCCCTATGCGCGGCAGCCCTACTCCGTAGACCGGCCCAGCGCAGATCTGGTGCGTTTGATGGACAGCATCGAGCGCACCGGCATTGCCGAGCCGCTGATCGTCCGTCCCCGCAGCGAGGGCGGGTATGAGATCATATCCGGTCATCGGCGCGACTACTGCGCCAAGGTGGTGGGGCTGGATACCCGCCCGGTCATCGTGCGCAATTACAGCGACGAGGACGCGGACATTCTGGTGGTGGACTACAACATCAACCGGGAAAACCTGCTGCCCAGCGAGAAAGCAAAGGCGTATAAGCTGAAGCTGGACGCCATGAGGAGAACCGCAGGGCGTCCAGCAAAAAATTCTGGCCAACTTGGCCAGAATTTTCAAGGTCGCGCATCTGTTGACATTTTGGCAGAGCAGGCAGAGGAAAGCAGAAAGCAAGTCCAGAGGTATATCCGCCTGACAAACCTGATTCCGCCGCTGATGGAGGCGGTGGACGCGGGGAAGCTGAAATTTGTTCCGGCAGCCGACTACATCTCCCACCTGACCGAGAAAGAACAGACCTACCTCCAGTTCCTCATGGAGCGGGACGAGGTATCGCCCTCCGTGGATCAGGCCCAGCGGCTCAAGCAGATCAGCGCGGAGGGGAAGCTGGAGAACAACATCATCGACCTCATCATGCGGGAGGAAAAGCCACTGGAGCGGAAGGTGACGCTGCGGAACGACCGCCTACAAAAATACTTTCCGCCCAGCTATACCCCTAAGCAGATGGAGGAGGTCATCATCAAGCTGCTGGATGGCTGGCATCGCCGCAGACAACAGGAGCAGGCACGGTGAGGAGGTTGGTTATGCGAAGGAATGAATTGCCCGATTTCTGCTTATCCACGCTGCCCTCTTCGGGGCAGCTCATCATTCTCAGGAAGGGTGAGCGCGGTTACTACGCCTCCGAGTGGGACACCGGAAAGCGGGAGGAAAATCAGAACATCGCTCGAGAGCATAATCGGCGGCGGGACATTTCTGACATACAGGAGGCCGCCATGCGTGCCGGGTCTATGTTCGGTTGGCATACGCCGGGAGCAGACCCGCAGTGGTATTTGGACAACGCAAGATATGTGAACGCGACGACGGCGAAGGGGCATATCAAAGACCCTGTTATGAGCATCTACTATCCGGTGGACGGTTTCCTGCTGCGGTATGAGGTCTTGGGAGAAGCGAAAATGTACCTTCCGGTATCGGCGATTCCGAAGGAGCTGTTGGGCGTGAGGTCACAGCTTGTCATGCAGCCGGATCTGGTCTGCGGTGTACCCGCCATGCCGGTGAAGGCGCAGCAGGCACAGAACGGCAGCTACACTATGGAGCTGGAAAGCGGCAGCTATGTCATTGGTGAGATCATCAACGCGGACTATAAAATCACGGCGCGGGTGCGTGTGGAAAAATCTGAGTTTGCCTTGGGCGAACACCCGAAAGCACCGGCCCCGTTCGTTACATGGCAGCGCAACTGCAAGAATGATGGAGATGGGCCGCCAAACTTCTTCTGGGGACATTACGGGGCAGACCGTGCGGCGATGATTGAGGATTTCTGCGAACGGGCAGGCAGCGAATATCAGGAACAAAAAGAGTACCGGCAGGTACAACGGGAGCAGCACCGTACTGCACAAAAAAAGGAACGAGGTGAAGAAAGATGACAGACCGTGAGCCGGTAAATATCATGGGCGTTATCGCCTTTCCAGAGCCGGATAAGAGCAAACGCCGGATTCGCTTTATTGATGCGGAGTACAATACGCTGTTCTATATTCCAGATGGCGCCAGCATCGTCATAACGAGGATGGATGGCAGCAGCGTGATACGGTCCTGCACCTATATCGACGACTACCATACGCTGATCGGCAGCGAGGTCTATCATATTTGTCAGTTTGCAGAGATGGCGCAGCGGACAGGCACTGTGTATGAGCCGCTTGATCCAAAGCAGCTGCCTGCGGAGGCTGGCTATTATGAGATATATCAGATCGACAACGTGGGCAAGGTGGACTACGCCTTTATGCGTTATGAGCGTGCCAAAGGCAAGCTGCGCGCCGCCCATTACCGCAAAGCCTTTGCCGGGGTGCTGGCTCCCAACATGACGCTGGAGGAGTTACATCGGAAGCACAATGCGGATACGCGGCCTTTCTACCGACAAATGCGCTCTCTATCTGAGAGCGATGTGATCGTAGTCAAGCGCGGTGGTGAGAGAAATGCTTACTATGTGGATGCTGTGGGCTTTCAGGAAGTGCCGAGCTTCTTGAAGGGACTGCAAAGACTGAAAGAACGGGGCGAAGCACGGTAGTTGAAAAACAATACGTCCAACCGCATGGAGAATAAGTCCAAAACGAGGTGTGTTTTGGACTTATTAAGAGTATAGGATCATTTCAGGAAGGAGGCGAAACCTTGGCAAGTAAATTTCAATTCATTACGGAGCTATATAGCCGCACGCTGACAAAGCTGACCGGCGACTATGAAAGCTGGACGGGCTTTTTGCGCTCGGCCTGCTATAACTATAAATGTCCGTTCGACGAGCAAGTCCTGATCTATGCCCAGCGGCCTGACGCCACGGCGGTGCTGGAGTTGGAAAAGTGGAACCGGCAGTTTGGCCGGTGGGTCAATGCCGGTGCTACCGGCATTGCTGTCATGGATGAAGCCCACGGCAAAGGGTGGCTGAAGCACTACTTTGACATCACGGACACCCATGCCACACGCATCTCGCGGCCAGTCCCCATTTGGTCGATGGAACCGGCCTATACGGAGCAGGTCATCGAGACGCTGGAGGCCACCTTCGGCACGCTGGCCGAAAAGGACACCTTGCCGGACGCCATACTGTCCGCCAGCCGCAACGCGGTGGCGGATAACGTGCGGGACTACCTGCGGGATCTGCTGGATTGTCGCGGCGGCAGTATGCTGGAGGAACTGGATGCGCTGAATGTAGAGGTCACATACCGGCGGGCGCTGGAGAGCAGCGTTGCCTATATGCTGATGACTCGCCTGTCCCTGCCTGCCATTGCCTATATACTGCCAGAGGATTTTGAGGGCATTTACTCCTTTGACACGCCCAGCACCATCAACGCACTGGGTATCGCCACCAGCGATATTGCGGAGATGGGCCTGCGGGAGATCAGCCGGACAGTGATGCAGGCACAGCGTGAACAGTTTTTTGCAAAGGATGCACAAATCGGCTATGATGCTGCCAAAGAGCAAAACAACGCCGAAAAAGAAAGGAGCGCGGAACATGGAAGTGACCTACAGAGTGCAGGAGGGCTTTCGCCTGCCGAACCTGCTGATGCCGCAGGAGCCGGAGACGCATCTGGGCAAGTACGCGGAGCTGCGGAGGCAGTACCTGATGCAGCACCGCCGAGTGCTGTATACCAACCTCAAGACCAGCGGCCAGCTGGCGGCGCATCTGGCGGAGATCCAGGAGACGGCACAGAGAATGGTGACGCAGGCCGTGGCGCAGATGGCGAAGGCCGAGGGCGTGACGGAGGAGCTGAAGGCCGCCGATCCCCAGCGCTGGACGGGACTGATGAACAACCTGAAGCACAGCGCGGAGGAAGCGGTGCTGAGCGACCTGATCTACAACTAATAAGTGAAGAACCGGCAGCGGCGGGAAGTGCATCACTTCCCCCCGCTGCTGATGACAGGGCTAACTTATATCATGTTGCCGCCTATCATCACTTTGAAAACGGCTTTGATGATAAGCTGGACTATCCCACGCTGGAAGAAGCGGAGGCTGCGGCGCAGGGCTATGTGGCCGGGACAATGGAAGCAGATGGCTTTGCCTATGATGGTGCCGCTGTTTATGACGCCGATACGAACGTGTGCCTTCGTGTTTACGGGGACTATCCGGACGAAAAGGCGCAGACACAGGCCGCGATCTATACGGTGGAACATGATAGAGATGCAGATATTCCGGCGTTCTTAGATGAACACCTCATAGAAGCGATCTTGCTGGACGATGGCGGGCGCAAGCATACGCGACAGGAGATATTTGCGTATTTCCAAGCCAATAGGGATATTGCAACACGCACGGAATTTCTGAAAAACAGCTACAACGATATATGGGTGGAGGTGCTGGCCGGCGCGGACAAAGTCCGTGTGGGCTACCACGCCGAAAAAGACGGACTCTTGATGTGGGAGGGCAGCTATCTCTCCCGCACAGCAGAGTCCGTTTTTTCATGGGGCGTGGTCACGGAAATGACCGAGGGCCTTATCGAGCGGGGCGAGTACAAGATCAAGCTGGGCTTGCAGAACGCGCCGGTGATGGCGGAGCAAATGTCCCTCTTTGGCATGGGCGGCGGCACGGCGGTCTATGAAGTGCCGGAAGAGCCGCGTTCAGAGGATTTGTTCCCTACCCGGACTGTGCCGCAGATGGTCATCGACCAGACACTGTACACGGCGGGCAACAGCCGCGGCAGCGCGGAGCGGATCGCGGTGTTCTATACGCGCCAGCGTCCGGAAGCGGAATGTATTGCTTTCCTGCGTCGTGAGTTTGGCGCGGAGAACGGGCGCGGCATTGAATATGAGGGTAAGAAATATGCCGTGTGGTTCATGGAGGACGTTATCCATCTGGCGCAGGGCGACAGCGTTCGTACCGGTCACTGCCGTACCACGGTGACGTGGGAGCAGGCGTCGGCGCGGATACTGGAGCTGCTGGAAGCCGGAACATATCTTTCGGCGTTAGAGCTGGAGCAGGCGCAGGACAAGGTGCTGCTTGAGATGGGTGACGCCCTGCTGATGACCGCTCGCGATTTGGCCCAAGAGGGCCGCGCACAGGGCCTGTTCCCTCAGACGCTGGCCATCCATGACCAGCACAAGGGCTATCCGGAGATAGACGAGGATATGGTGGCCTTTGCCAAGAGTGAGGGCGGCCTTGCGGCTTTGGCTGAGGAATACCACGCCTTTCTGAACGCCTATGAGCAGGATCGCAGCATCATGCGTTTTCGACTGTCTGAGTATAGTACACACCGGATCGGCGTGGTGCTGGACGGAATTGATCGGCCGGAGCGCAGCTTTTCTGCGCAGCCGGATTTCCTGCGCCGGTGCAAAATGTTCATCACACAGGATGAGATCGACCAGTTCTTTCTTGCGGATTCCGTGGACAGTCGATTGGCGGTGTATGCCTTCTTCTGCCATCCCCACACAAAAGAGGAGCAGCAGAAATTCATCAAAAGCCGTTTTGGTGAGTACAGCGGAGGCGGGCGCGACGGATATAACCACACAAAAACCAGCAAGGGGCTGACCTATCAGCGGGAATATGCCGGTAAGCGGTATGGTGAGGTCACGCTGACCATCCCCAATGTGGTCAAGGAGTATGAAAGGCTCATCGCGCAGAAACGCTTCCCCGGCGAGGATGCCGTGGCAAAAATACCGCAGTATGAGCGGAAGCGGTTGGCGCAGACAGTATATTTCGGATTTTCGGATGCACCGGACGATACGCCGCGACCGTACCTCAAGGGCGCGGACTACTATGACGCCGTTCCCGTCATTGAGGAGCAGTTGGCGGATAAGGCAAAAGCGGCGGAAATGCTGGAAGCCCTGACATCCTATTTGGAAGGCATGGACGAGGGCGACCGGCACTTTGATTCCTGCCAGCAGGCGAAGGAACAGCTTTCCGAATACGTCAACGGCACGCTCAGCCTGTTCAACCACCGGCATGACCAAGAGTTGCCGGAACAGGAAGCAGTGTCCACAATTCCCACTGAGGAAGCAGCACCCATCGAAGAATCTGCACCTGCGGAGGAACCGACACAGGAGCAGGAAGCTCCACCGCCAGAGGAACCGACGCAGGCGGTGATCCCGCCTGCGTTTACCTTACCGAGAAGAAAAGAGCGGCTGGAGGCAGATGCCCCGCTATCAGCGGGCAGCGTCAACTACCGTATCACCGACGATGTTCTGGGCGCAGCGCCGCCCAGCCAGCGCTATGCCAACAATGTGGCGGCCATCCGACTCTTAAAGCAGTTGGAGGCGGAGAACCGTCCTGCCACGCCGGAGGAGCAGGAGGTGCTGGCCAAGTATGTGGGCTGGGGCGGTCTGGCGGATTGCTTTGATCCCAGGCACAGCCGGTATGAGGAATTGAAGAACCTGCTGTCCGAAACGGAGTACGCAGCGGCACGGGAATCCACGCTAACCGCCTTCTATACGCCGCCTGTGGTGATCCGCAGTATCTACGCCGCACTGGGGCAGATGGGCTTCCGGCAGGGCAATGTGCTGGAGCCTGCCTGCGGCATCGGCCGCTTCCTCGGTATGCTGCCGGAGAGCATGACAGAGAGCAAGCTTTACGGCGTGGAGCTGGATGACATTTCCGGCCGCATCGCCCGTCAGTTGTACCCCCGCAGCAGCATTTCCGTGCGGGGCTATGAAAAGATGGATTTCCCCGACAACTTTTTTGACGCGGCGGTGGGCAACGTTCCCTTTGGCCAGTTCAAGGTGCAGGATCGGCGCTATGACCGGCTGAACCTGTCCATCCACGAGTATTTCTTTGCCAAGACACTGGATAAGGTGAGACCGGGCGGCGTGGTGGCGTTCGTCACCTCCAGCTACACCATGGACAAGCGCACCGGCAACGTGCGGAAGTATATTGCCCAGCGGGCGGAGCTGCTGGGCGCGATCCGCCTGCCCAACGATACCTTCAAGGCGGCAGCGGGTACGGAAGTGGTGTCGGACATCCTGTTCCTGCAAAAGCGTGACCGCATGGTGGACATTGAGCCGGAGTGGGTGCAGTTGGGGACGAACGATGACGGTATCACCATGAACCGCTATTTCCTCGACCACCCGGATATGGTGCTGGGCGAGATGAAAATGGTATCGGGACCGTATGGCCCGGAGCCCACCTGTGTACCCTTTCCGGATCAGCCGCTGGACAGCCTCCTTGCCAACGCCGTGCAGAATATCCACGGTGAGATCAATGCCTACGACCGGGCGGAGGAGCTGGAGGGCGAAGATCAGTCCATCGAGGCAGACCCCATCGTCCGCAATTTTTCCTATACGCTTGTGAATGACAAGCTCTATTACCGCGAGGACAGCCGCATGAATCCGGTGGAGGCGTCCAAGACTGCCGAGAGCCGTATTCGCGGCATGATCGGCCTGCGGGATTGTGTGCGGACGCTGCTGGAGTATCAGACAGAGGACTATCCGGATGGTATGATACGCCAGCAGCAAGCAAAGCTGAACGACCTCTATGACCGCTTTACCCACGACTACGGGCTTATCAACTCACGGGGCAACGCCATTGCCTTTGACCAGGATAGTTCCTATTTCCTGCTGTGTTCGCTGGAGGTGCTGGATGAGGAGGGCGGCCTGAAACGGAAAGCCGACCTGTTCACCAAGCGCACCATCCGCAGCCACCGGCCTGCCGATAGAGTAGATACGGCGGTGGAGGCACTGGCTCTGTCCATCGGGGAGAAAGCCCGCGTAGATATGGCGTATATGGGGCAGCTCACCGGCAAGGACGAGGATACCCTGTTCGCGGACTTGCAGGGCGTCGTCTTTCTGAACCCTGATTACGGGGAAAAGGGCGGCGAGAAATACCTGCCCGCCGACGAGTACCTGTCCGGCAATGTGCGGCGGAAGCTGGCAGAGGTAAGGGCAAAAGCAGAATCGGAGCCGCAGTACCTACCCAATGTGGAGGCATTGGAAAAGGTACAGCCCGTAGACCTGACCGCCAGTGAGATCTCCGTGCGGCTGGGTGCCACATGGCTGAATCCGGAGTATATCCGGCAGTTCATCTTTGAGACGCTGGACACGCCCCGCCGTGCGCGGTGGGATATCAAGGTGCATTACTCCCAGATCACCGGCGAATGGCGCATCGAGGGCAAGAGCAAGGATAAGAGCAATATCAAGGCTTTCAACACCTATGGCACGCTGCGGGCCAGCGCCTATGAGATCATCGAGAGCAGTCTGAACTTGAAGGACGTCCGCATTTTCGACTACCAGTACGACCCGGACGGACGGCGTGTGGCGGTGCTCAACAAAAAGGAAACAGCCATTGCACAGAGCAAACAGGAGCTGCTGAAGGAGGCATTTTCTGAGTGGATATGGAAAGACCCGGAACGGCGGGAGAAGATCTGCAAGGCGTACAATATTCTGTTCAACAGCAACCGCCCACGGGAATACGACGGCAGCCACATCAATTTCAGCGGCATGAATCCGGAGATCACCCTGCGGAAGCATCAGGTGAACGCCATCGCCCACATCCTCTATGGCGGCAACACGCTGCTTGCACACGTAGTGGGGGCAGGGAAGACATTCGAGATGGTGGCGGCGGCGATGGAATCCAAGCGGCTGGGTCTGTGTCAGAAATCTCTCTTTGTGGTACCGAACCATCTGACCGAGCAGTGGGCCAGCGAGTTCTTGCAGCTCTATCCTGCCGCCAATGTGCTGGTGGCCACGAAAAAGGATTTTGAGACAAAAAACCGCAAGAAGTTCTGCGGACGCATCGCCACCGGCGACTACGACGCCGTCATCATCGGACACAGTCAGTTTGAGAAGATACCCGTCAGTATCCAGCGGCAGCGGGCCATTCTGGAGCAGCAGATGGACGAGATCATCCTGGGCATTCAGGAGGCAAAAAATGCCCATGCGGAGAACTTTACCATCAAGCAGATGGAAAAGACCCGCAAGGGCTTGCAGAATAAGCTGGACAAGCTGAACGACCAGAGCCGGAAGGACGATGTGGTCACGTTCGAGGAGCTGGGCGTTGATCGGCTGTTCATTGACGAGAGCCACTGCTATAAAAATCTGTTTCTCTACACCAAAATGCGGAACGTCAGCGGCATCGCGCAGACCGAGGCGCAGAAGTCCAGCGACCTTTTTATGAAGTGCCGGTACTTAGACGAGATCACAGGCGGGCGGGGTGTGGTATTCGCCACCGGTACGCCGATTTCCAATAGCATGGTGGAGCTATATACCATCCAGCGGTACTTGCAAATGGGAGCGTTGCAGGAGCAGGGCTTCCAGCATTTTGACGCATGGGCTGCCAACTACGGTGAAACGGTCACGGCTATCGAGCTTGCCCCGGAGGGGACGGGCTATCGGGCCAAGACTTGCTTTGCCAAGTTCAACAACCTGCCGGAGCTGATCTCCGTGTTCAAAAATGTGGCGGACATCCAAACGGCGGATATGCTGAACCTGCCTGTGCCGGAGGCACACTACCACAATATTGCCCTGAAACCGTCCGAGTATCAAAAGGAGATGGTGGCATCACTGGCGGAGCGGGCCGAGCAGGTACGCAACAAGCAGGTGGACAGCAGCGTGGACAATATGCTGCTGATCACCAACGATGGCCGGAAGCTGGCATTAGACCAGCGGCTCATCAATCCCATGCTGCCCGCCGACCCGGAGAGCAAGGCGGTCAAGTGCGCGGAGACAGTATTTGACATCTGGCGGCGCACGGCGGAAAAGCACTCCACGCAGATGATCTTCTGTGACCTGTCCACGCCCAAGGGCGACGGTGTTTTCAGTGTCTATGACGACATCCGCAGTAAGCTGATAGCGATGGGTGTGCCGGAAAACGAGATCGCCTATATCCACGACGCCAAGACGGAGACGCAGAAAAAAGACCTGTTCGCCAAGGTGCGCGCCGGTCAGGTGCGTGTGCTGCTGGGCAGCACACAGCGCATGGGCGCCGGTACCAACTGCCAGCAGAAGCTGGTGGCCCTGCACCATTTGGAGTGTCCGTGGCGGCCATCTGACCTTCAGCAGCGGGAGGGGCGCATCATCCGGCAGGGCAACGAAAATGCCGAGGTGGATATTTACAGCTACGTCACCGAGGGTACGTTTGACGCCTATCTCTATCAATTGGTAGAGCGAAAACAGAAATTCATCGCGCAGATCATGACCAGCAAGTCCCCTGTGCGCTCCGCCGAGGATGTGGACGAGCAGGCCCTCTCCTATGCGGAAATCAAGGCGCTAGCCAGCGGCAATCCGCTCATTAAAGAGAAAATGGATTTGGATATCAAGGTGACAAAGCTGAAGCTGCTGAAAAGCAGCCACCTCAGCCAGCGGTACGCACTGGAGGATGCCATCAGCAAGACGTTCCCCAAGTCTCTTGCTGAGACGCAGGAGCGCCTTGCCGGGTACGATGCAGATATTGCCGCGGTCAAGGAGCACACCGCGCCTAACGCGGACGGTCTCTCACCCATGACGTTGGCGGGTAAGGTCTACACCGAGAAAAAGGCCGCGGGCGCGGAGTTGCTGGCTATGTGCCAAAATATGTTGACGCCGGAGCCGACGCATGTAGGCTCTTACCGCGGTCTGACACTGGAACTGTCCTTTGACAGCTTTTCACAGGAGTACAGGCTGGCCATGATCGGGCAGCTGCGCCATGTGGTGACGCTGGGCACGGATGTGTTCGGCAATATCCAGCGCATGGATAATCTGCTGGAATCGCTGCCCCTCAAAGAGCAGGCTTGCCGGGAAAAGCTGAGTGATCTGCATAACCAGCTGGAAACGGCGAAGGTGGAGGTGTTGAAGCCATTTCCGCGTGAGGAGGAGCTGCAAACAAAGCTGGCGCGGTTGGAGGAGCTGAACGCCCTGCTGAATATGGACAAGCGTGAGCCGGAGGTCGTAGCCGAAACGGAAGCACCGGATAATAGCCAGCAGTCTCCGACAAGAAAAACGACAGAGTTAGAAAGGTAGGTCAATATGGGGTACCAGGAGAGTCTTCTTTATATTGAGCCGCAGTGGAAATTCGAGAAGCTGATACGTACATACGAGAAGGCAGAGCAGGCCGGTTACTATCGGGTGGCTGGCGCAGAGCCGCGTTCCGTAGTCGTTCTCAAACAGCCTTTGGGCAATATACCGGCAGGCAGGCGGCTGCTGTGGGTGTGCGGTGATCGGGGGTTTCACAGCGTGGGCGGCGTGTTCGGCGGCGAGTGGAAAAGCAGGGCGCGTGTTCGCGTGATCCCAGTGGAGGAAGTGCTGCGGCCCGATGATTACCGGCTGGAGGGCATTGACCTGGACAGCGCCGCGCCCAGTGAGAACGCCTATATGCGGCGGTACAGCGTGGAGAACTACGCGCACCGTATGCGGGCAGGGCTGGCGAGATAGCACTATACATTCGGAAATATGGAGGTTTGTATCATGACAAAAGAAATGATGGAGGAAAAGCTGTATCAGAGGATGCAGGAGGAAAACCAACAATTCCTTGCGGAGCTGCGGGAGCAAACGGCGGACGATATTATTGCCCACGCCTATGAGATCGCTTGCCGCGACAATTTCCTGATGATTTTTGAGGATGAAACCGGCCTGAAACCGCAGCAGCTCAACGCCCTGCTGCGGTTTGAGCATCCGCTGGCGGAGTTATACGACGACTGGATAAAACGAGAGACGAGCGAGATGGACAATTTCCGCAGCAGCATAGAGTGTTGCGCCAGCGATGCGATCCGCAGGGACAAGGAGAGAAAGGCTCAGAAGAAAGATGCGCCGGAGAGGTAGAGACTACGGGCACTTTGAATACAGGAGAGCACTTGTTTTTTGACCTCAAATGTGATAAACTACTTATGAAATGGGGAATGGAGATGTTGAATCTATTTGTTTTAGAGTATGCGTCCAACGCGAAAATCCCAACGGTTGTAAAGACTGCGACAGAGCAAGATTTGATCGCAACAAGGGATTGGCAAACCGTATGGACGACGCCTTATGCGAAACAATTACCCAACAAGGTCGCTTTACACCGTACGGACAATGACGAACTACTGGGACTGATGTCGTATGAGCTGGACGAGGATGGCTTAGCGGTTGAAATCCTCTACCTTGAAAACGCCCGCCATAGCAACGCTAATCTTCTCCATTCAGAAGGTGGATCGAAAAAGTACGTCGGGATTGCAAAGGCGCTGTTTGCTTACGCCATACAGATTTCGCTGGATGCAGGATTTGACGGGGTTTTGATATTCAAGGCAAAAACCAGTGAGCTCCTGAGTTACTATATGGAGAAATTTGGCGCACGGCAGGTTGCGTCATACGATCCGTATCGTTTGGTGATATGGGAAGACGCTGCAGAGGATATTTTGTCAACTTTTACTATGGAGGTGCGTGATAATGGATCAGAAAGAGCTTGAATATCTCCGGCGCATAGAAGATCACGCCGCCCAGACAGGGTGGGTCGCGCCGCTTACACAGGAGGATAAAGCATATTTTGCTTATCTGCGGCAGGTCAGCAAGCGTTACAATATCAATATGTCCAAGGCGAACAGGCTGGAGTATGATTTTGTGATCCGCGTCGCGGAGAGTGAGTTTTATCTTCAGCGCGCCAATGCGTAACAACTGAATAGCTGCAAGATGACGCAGAAGCGCAGGTAAAATACCTGCGCTTTTTGCTTGCCCGGAAGGAGGTGATGCCCTATGCCGTTTATCCCGCCAGAGCAGTTAGCCCGCGCCCGTGAGATGGATCTGCTGACCTATCTGCGGTGCTGTGAACCGGATGAACTGGTCAGCGTGGGCGGCAATGCTTATGCAACCAAAAGCCATGACAGCCTGAAGATCTCCAACGGGGAATGGTATTGGTGGTCACGGGGTGTTGGCGGCAGCAGTGCGCTGGACTACCTGACCACTGTGCGGAGGCTGTCTCTGCCGGATGCTGTGCAGCGCATCCTGAGCGCTGGCGGCGTACCTTTGGCAGAACCGCCGCGCCGGAAAGCCCGCCCGACAAAATCATTTTCCCTGCCGCCCAGACACGCCGACAACCGGCGTGTTTTTTCATACTTGCGTGGGCGCGGTATCGACCCGGAGATCATCAACCACTGCATCAAACACGGCCTGCTCTATGAATCGGCACAGCATCACAACTGCGTGTTCGTAGGCTTTGCCGGTGACAGACCGGCCTACGCCATGCAGCGGGGGACGCTGCAAGACAAGCGTTTTGTGGGCGAGGTGGCCGGCAGCGACAAGCGGTATTCCTTCGCAGTGCCGATGACACCGGGGGACAGCCCTACCCTGTGCGTTTTTGAAAGCGCCATTGATGCCCTTTCCTACCTGACGCTGCTGAAGCAGCGGGGGAGGGACTGGCGCAAGGCAAACACACTGTCGCTGGGAGGTGTCGGGAAGGAAGATCGGCAGCTGCCACCGGCGCTTTCACGGTATTTGAAGGCCGCACCCTATATTACCCGCATTGTGCTGTGTCTGGACAATGATGAGCCGGGACGGAAAGCAGCGGCGGTGTTGAAGGAACTGCTGAGAGGATACGAGGTCATTGACAGACCTCCGGTGCGGGGAAAAGACTACAATGATCTGCTGCGGTATCGGCGTGCCGCGCAGCGCGGCGAAGCCCGCTGATTTCTTTCTTCGGCAGGTATTGCAGGACGCGGCGCAGAGCGCCGCTGTCCTGGCAAGCATAGCATTTTGACAGCAAAACGCGCTTGTTAAGGGACAAAGCCCCCTAAAACCCCCATTAAAAACGGAAGGAGTAGAACACATGAGAGAAATTGCAAAGCGCGTCTCTCTGCGGCTGGACAGCACAGAGTACGCACATTTGAAGCAGCTTTCCATGGATACCGGCCTGAAAATGGAGCCGGTGATCCGCAGGCTTATTGTGGGCGCGGAACTACGTCCCCGTCCGCCCGGTGAGCTGACGGAGCTGCTGCGCCAGATGTCCGGTGTGGCCGTAAACATCAACCAGATCGCCAAGGTGGCCAATGCCAGTGGTTTTGTCCGCATGGAGGATATAGCGCATATCAAGATGATGCAGGGAATGCTTTGGCGGGCGGTGAAAGAACTCTGATATGGCCATCACGAAGATCATCGCCATCCGCGACCGACTGGATAAGCGGGTAAACTATGCTGTCAACGGAGAAAAGACTATGCTGGATACGGGTATTACTTATGCCGCAAATCCAGAGAAAACGGAACAGCATTTCTTTACGTCGGTCCTTAACTGTGAGAGCTGTGAAACAGCCTATGCCGAGATGCAGGCCACGAAGCGGCGATTCGGCAAGCTGGGCGGCGTAGTGGGGTATCACTTCATCCAATCCTTTGCGCCCGGCGAGGTGACGCCGGAGCAGGCTCACGCCATCGGCGTGGCGTTTGCCCAGCGCCTGTTTGGCGAGCGCTACGAGGTGGTCGTCGGGACACATCTGGATAGGGCCCATCTGCACAATCATGTGGTGGTGAACTCTGTGTCTTTTGTGGATGGCAAAAAATATCACAGCAGCCCCGGCAGCTATTATTTTGAAGTGCGAAGCACATCCGACACCCTGTGCCGGGAAAACGACCTGTCTGTAATCGCGCCGCAGGGCAAGGGGAAACACTACGCCGAATGGAAAGCGGAGAACACCGGCAAGCCCACCATCCGCGGTATTATTCGCGGTGATATTGACAGCATCATCGGAGAGGCGTATACATACGAGACGTTTCTGATGCTGCTGCGGCGGCGCGGGTATGTGGTACAGAACCGGCCTGATCGCAAATATGTGACCGTGCTGCCGCCGGGCGGCAAGCGGGCGATCCGGCTGGATAGCTTGGGTGAGGGCTACACAGAACAGGACATCCGCAGACGGCTGGCCGCCCAGCGCGAAGGCAGCACACTGGCGACACATACCTTTACGCATACGGGCAGACGGTATCGCATCAAAGGTAGGCGTCCCACAGGGACACAAAGGAAGATAAAAGGGTTTCAGGCACTCTATCTCAGATACCTGTACCTGCTGCGAGGGACGCATCGGAAGAAGAACTTCCGGCGCGTCCCTTTTTCCATGCGGCATGAGGTCATCCGCTTACAGCGGTATGACCGGCAGTTTCGGTATCTGTGGGCGAACGGCCTGACCACGGCAGGGGATTTGGAGCAGCGGATCGCCGCCCTTGAACGGGAGATATACAACGGTGAGCAGCAGAGAAAACCGCTATATCGGGAAAGGAGAAATGCAGAAGATGAGGCGTACAAAACACAGTGCAGTGCAGAGATCGACCGCCAGACCGCCGCCCTGCGGGAAAAGCGAAGGGAACTTGCTCTGTGCCGCAGGATACTGGAGGATGTGCCTGCGGTATCCCAGCAGGTGCAGCAAGCCGAGGCGGAACGGCGGGAAGAAATGAAAAAGGAGGCGCGAAAGCATGAGTACCAACGGTGAAACCGCCGATATGGTGGTGCGGGAGAGCATCCAGATCACGGAGAGTGCTGTTAAGCTGGCGGGGCTGGGCGCAAAGAATCTGGCGGCTCTGCTGATGGCAGTAGCCAAGGACAACCCTAAATTGTCCGGTAAGACGGGACTAAAGCGGCTGATCCAGGACGGCGAGGAGTTGGCCATATTCTCCGTCAAGCAGGAGGATCTGCGGGGCTTCCAAATGGAGAGCAAGCGGTACGGTGTTTTGTTCTATCCCATTATCAATCGGGTGGAGAAAACCGGCACAGTGGAGATCATGGCGAAAGCCAAGGACGCCCGACAGATCAACCGCATCTTTGAACGGATGGGCTATCCTGCGCCGGTACGGGAGGATGACACCGCAAAAAAAGCGAACCCCCGCGTTCGGTCAGAGAACAGCTTCAGAGAGCGCGGGAATGGTGCCAGAACGTCTACCGAGATGGATAAGCCATCCGTGCGGGCGAAAATGCTGGAGCTGAAAAAGGTATCTGAGCAGATGGCGCGGCAGACAAGAGCCATTGCCGCGCCGGAGCATGAACAGAGATAGGAGATTATTATGGCAAATTTGAGTGAATTGATTCGGCAGAAGGAGCAGCAGACCGAGGAGTGGAAGCAGCGGAAGGCAGATGAGCGCGATAGCCTTAACGAGATGAATGACGCCGCCGCACTGCGTGTGACGGAGAGTACCGGCGCATTCCTGCACTATTTGGATGTACAGGCGGACAACCCTCGTTTCAGCGCGTCCAATGTGCTGCTGGCGATGGAGCAGAACCCGGAGGTGACGGTGTTCAATAGTGTTAAGGGGTGGAACAGCCTGAACCGCAACGTCATGCGGGAGGAGGTGGGCATGAAGATCCGCGTGGGCGATACCTACGTCAGGGACGGACGGCAGTATCGCGGCTACAAGGTGGGGCGTGTGTTTGATATCTCCCAGACCACTGGGCGCGGACAGATGGTGAAAAATCAGCTTACGGACAACAGCGACGCCATGAGCAAGGCGCTGTACCAGCTTCTGGTGGTGTCGCCCGTCCCCGTTGTGACCGGTGACGCCCGTGGGCAGGACGCGCTGTATGACCCCAGCCAGCAGCAGATCATTGTCAGCGGGTATATCCAAGACAGCGCGGCATTTCGCGCCTTGAGCCGCGAGATCGTCCATGCGGGTATTCATGATCATGGGAACTTCCCCTATTACAGCCGTGAGTCCTGCGCGTTGGGCGCGGATAGCGTCAGCTATATGCTTTGCCGCAGCTATGGCGTTCCCTGCGACAGACCTAAGCCCGTAGGGCTTGTGGAAATGTTTGACGGACTGGAAGCACGTGACAGAATGGGTGTTATTGCTGATTTCCAGCAGACCTTCGCCGCACAGCGTGCCAGCATCCAGCGCGGTCTTGCACCGCAGCAGCAGGAGAAAAAGCAGGAGCAGGGCATGGAGCGATAGGTAAAAATTTGACGGCAAATAGCCGTGGACACATAATGGTACTATCTTAAAAAAGAGAGGATGATACTATCGTGAAAAAGAAGATCGTGACCCTGGTGATGGGGACGCTCTTGCTGCTCACGGCCTGTGGGCAGACGGGGAACAGCTCCGCATCGACAATGCTGCCGGTGGCGGCGGTGCAGAGCGCGGCACAGGCCATCACGCCCGCGGAGGACAAGGCGCAGGAAGATACGGAGAGCCTGCCCGCCGAGGAAACTGTCGAGGAGACCCAGGATGCAGACAGTGAGAAGACTCCGAAACCTGCCGAGGATGCGGAGACACCTTCCACCAAGACGGAGAAAACACCGCCCGCGCCCGCTGGTGAGAGCCAGCCAGACGTGCCGGAGCAGCCGACTACGCCTGAACAGCCGGTGATGCCCGCACCGCAGCCGGAGCCTGCACCGAGTGAACCCAAACCTGTGCCTGCGCCGGTACAGGAGTCAGAGCCTACACCCGCCCCCGAACCTGAACCCGAGCCGGAGTACGAGCCGGCAGACCGCTGGGCGGCTGTCGAGGCGGTCAACGCCTACGCTGCCGCACAGTACGGCGTTAGTACGGATGGCGGTCTGACGCTGGACAACAGTGCGTACCGCTTCCCTGCATCGGTAGCGGCGGATGCCTCGCAGGAGACACTGGAGGCCAAGGCGCGGGACATGGTGGACTACACCTTCTGCCAGCTCATGATGCAGGCCGGTGTGGACACGCTGGCCGATGCGGACCTCCGCTGTAATGTCTGCATCGTGGAGGATGGTGCAAGCCTGCTCATCTACGTTCTCTATGCGGGCTAAGAGAAACAATACGCAAGACCTCTCTGGAAACAGAGAGGTCTTATCTTTTACGAAGGAGGAAGCCATTTGAAAGTATTCAAACACATGACAGCCCTTGTGCTGGCACTGATTATGGTGGCAGCACTGGCGGTGACGGCCTATGCCGCCACCGTAACGGTCAAATACAGGGAGTTCGTGTATTCCGGTCAGATCACCTTCCGGCAGTATGATTACAGCCAAAGTACATCCCCGACTGTCATCAACATGACCATCTCAGCTACCAGCAGCCTCGGAAGCGGCAGTGCCCTGTATCACGTTAAGTACGCCAACGGAACGGTGGCGTATTGCATCCAGCCCGGCGTCCACTCCGATGACAGCGGCAGCTATGTCCAAGGCAGCAGCGGGTGTTGGTACAATCTGCCTGCATCTGTGCAGAGCGCTATCGCACTGGCGCTGGCCTGCGGTTATCCCAGCGCCGATTACGGTACGGCGTCCGGCGACCGGAACAGCAGCGCTATCATCAACGCAGAGAAATGGGCGGCAACACAGGCTATCATCTGGGAGCTTATCTGCGAATACCGCAGCGCCTATACCTACGATGACTGGGGTTACAGTCCGTTCTATGACTGCGTGGATACCAGCAGGTATCCCACCTTTGAGCTGTGGTACGATGAGATCGCGGCGGCGATGCAGTCGGCCAACGAGATTCCCAGCTTTGCCACATACGCCGAGCTATGGGCCGATGTGATCGAACTGAAACGGAACGCGGCGGGCAGCTACACGGCCAGTGTTACGGATACCAATGGCGTGCTGAGCGCCTACAACTTTACTGCCAACAGCGGTAACGGCGTTACCTTCACGCGGAAGGGCAACACCCTGACCATCACGGCCACAGCTGCGGCGGCCAAAAATTTGCTCGGCGAGAAAACGTATGCCGCCACCGGCAGCGCCTTCGAGATGGACCCGGACGAGGCCGTGCTGTGCTGGTATGACAGAACGGGCCGGTATCAGGCGATGGCCAGCTACACCGGCGTGGGGCGCGACCCCCTGCGGGTGTATATCAAGATCCGGGCTGTGGAGGAGAAAGGCAGTCTGACCATCAACAAGGTGGATGCAGAGACTGGCAAGGCGCTGGCAGGCGTGACCTATCGGCTGTACGACAGCTCGGGGAAAAATGTGACGGATGTTACTACCGGCGCAGACGGCAAGGCGGTGTTCAAGGATTTGGCGCAGGGCAAGTACAGCTATCAGGAGATCAGCGCACCCTCTGGCTATGTGGTGGACAACACAAAATATCAAATCACTATCACGTCCGCGGCACTGAATATTACGCACAAGCGGACAAATGCGTTGGCAAAAGGCAGCATCACCGTCCGCAAGGTGGATGCGACAAGCGCACCTCTTGCCGGTGCGGAGATGCTGCTGGAAACTTCCACAGACGGTAAGAACTGGACGGAGGTAAGCAAAATCACTACCGATAAGACCGGCGTCGCCAAGTGGGACGATCTCAAAATCGGCGCACAGTATCGCGTCACCGAGGTGAAAGCTCCCGCAGGTTATACCCTGATGGCGGAGCCGCTGTTCACCGGTGTACTGGAGGCCAATAGTCCTGATATTACCATCACCGCCTGCAACAGCGTAGGATTTGTCCTGCCGTTCACGGGCAGCAACGGTTTTATTGCACCCTTTATGTTTGCAGCACTCATGCTTTGCATGGGTGTTTATTTTTGCAAAAAATCAGCCCACCGCAAAACGGCAGGCTGATGGTTCAATTCTGAAAGGCTTGTAGCTGCTGTTCGCAGAACTCGCACAAAACGGGAATGTCCGCTACGGCGGTTTCCCAGATGATTTCACGGCTCATACTACCATAGTTGTGCGCCACAAGATTTCGCATGGCCTTGATGGGACCCCATTGGATGTGTTTTGCTGTTTCAAGCCGGTATTCGGCGGAGAGTTTTCCACTCAGTTCTCCAATCTGCAAAATACAGAAAGATACCGAACGTTGATAATCGGGGTCGCTGTCAAAGGCTTCAAAAGAGTCTCCGTAGCGTTTGATCGTCTTGCGGATCTCAAGGCAGTAATCGCGGATATGGGCCAAGCGCTGGGCATCAGGCGGCAACATAGAGATTCACCCTTTCTTTCAGCACCGTATCACGGAAGCGTACATCGTTTTCCATCTGGGGCCGCTGCTCCAGCGAGCTTACCGTAATCAGGTCAATGCTTTTCTGGAGCGCATCTTCCAAGTCGCAGTACACAGCGGAAAGCGAGAGGAGACTCTTGATGTTTGTCCCCGAGGTGTCAATCAAAAGGTCTATGTCACTGGATTCGGTCGCCGTGCCGCGGGCATAGGAACCGAACAGATAAACCGCCTTCAGCCCGTACTTCTGTGCAACAGGCAAAATACGCTGCGCGATTTGCTCCACGGTATAGACCATCTGCAATCACCTCCTTCGGATTGATACCACCAGTATACCCGTAAAAAGTGAAAAACTCAACTCAAAAATTATGAACAAGGAGACAACCGAATGAAAAAGATCCATCGTGTATTGGCGCTGCTGCTGGCGGCGCTCATGGCCTTTGGCCTGATGACGACGGCGTTTGCCGAACCGACCATCGACCCCGCAAAGAACGCCTCCCTTTCCATCTACAAGTACGACATCACCACTGCCAGCGCGGAGGGTGCGTGGGATACCGAATCCTACGTCAGCACTGGGCTGCATGACGATGCCGTCGTGGACAAGCTGGCAAAGTATGCCATCCAGGGCGTGGAGTTCACATACCTCCGCGTGGCCGACATCACCATGAACAGTGAAGTGTTGGATGGTCAGCGTCATGTGGGTGTGCTGTATGGCTTCGATGGCTCTGAGCGCTCCAATGCCGTGCTGTCTGCCATCGGTCTGACCGGCGCAGACACTCACAAGACTGAGGGCGGTATCAACTACTTCACCAGCGATATGCTCAACAATAAGCTGGCCGCTACGTTGGCTGCCAATGCCACCACTGTGAAAAATGCCCTGGAAACGGCTGTGAAGAACGGCGGCGTAGCTATGTCCGAAACGGACGCCACCGGCCACACCTCCGCTTCCAACATGGAGCAGGGCCTGTACCTCGTCGTGGAGACTCGCGTCCCTGAAAACGTGACCTCCACCTGCAATCCCTTCTTCGTGTCTCTGCCCATGACCACCATCGACGGCACAGCATGGAACTACGATGTGACCGTTTACCCCAAGAACCAGACCGGAAATCCTGACCTCGAAAAGACCGTGCGTGAGGCCAAGAACTCCACCGGCAAGAATACCGGCAGCCTGACCGACATTACCGATGGCTTCGAGCATACCGCTACCGCCTCCGTGGGCGATACCGTGGACTACCAGATCATCAGCACCCTGCCCACCATTACCTCCAAGGCTTCTTCTCTGAGCGAGTATACCTATGTGGATACGCTGAGCAAGGGCATCCGCTACAACAAGAACGATGTGGGCATCGAGTTTTTCCGCGATGCTGGCTGCACTGACAAAATCGCCACTTGGGCGGAGAACTCCGGCAAATTCACCGTGGTTTACGACGATATGGCCAACACCATGACCATCCGCATGACCGAATCCGGCCTGAGTGAGATCAATGAGGCGACCTCTGTGTACATCGACAGTGTCAAGCGCGGTTATTCCGACTGCACCATGCGCCTCACCTACGCCGCCGCCCTGACCGCCGATGCCAAGATGGGCGATACCGATAACCCCAACGAGGTCGTACTGACTTGGAGGCGCACCAACACGACCTACTTTGATACCCTCAAGGACTGCTGCCATGTGTACACCTACGGCATTGACGTTCTCAAGCAGTTTTCTGACAACGGCGGCAATGTGCGGAACGTGAAGTTCCGGCTGCACAATGACACCGACGACTGCTACATCATCGCGGAGCAGAAGGATGGTATGTATTACGCCAAGGGTATCACCAGCAAAAAGTCTGATGCCACGACCTTTATCCCCAACAGTAGCGGCCACATCGTGGTCAAGGGGCTGGAAGATGACACTTATTCCCTGACCGAAATTACCACTGATAAGGGCTATGTGCTGCTGAAGGACGCAGTCAAGATCGTTATCAAGACCGCCGAGAACGGCCAGTGCGAGCAGTGCGGCGCGAAGCTGCTGACCGCCTCCGCCACCGTCAACGGCAAGGATGTCACCATGACGGACGGCAACGCCATTGTGCCGCTGACTGTGGTCAACAACCCCGGCTTTGACCTGCCTAAGACGGGCGGCTACGGCGTTTGGATGTATACGGTGGGCGGCGTTCTGCTGCTGGGCGCAGCGGCGTTTATCGTGATCCGCAGCCGTAAGCACAAGAACGAGCAGTGAAGCGCTGGCTACTGGCGGCGACTTGCGGTGCTGTGGCGTTGGGGCTTCTGTTTTACCCATTGGTGGGAGAACTCTTGAATGAAAAGTATCATTCCGATGTGGAAACCACCTACACCGCAGTTATCGCGGACACCGATGACGCCGAGCTGACCGCCCAGCGTGAAGCCGCGCAGCAGTACAACGCCATGCTGTCCGGCACAGTGGCCATTACAGAGGGAGGGGCATCCGCCCCTCCCTTGGCCTATGCCCAGCAGCTCACGGTGGGCGGCGTCATGTGCTACATTGACATTCCCAACATCAACGTATATCTGCCCGTGCAGCACGGCACGGACGCGGACACGCTGGAAAAGTCAGTTGGCCATGTGGTCGGCACATCTCTGCCGGTAGGCGGCAGCAGCACCCACGCGGTGCTATCGGCGCACAGTGGTATGGCGAGTTCCAAGCTGTTTTCGGACATTGACCAGCTTGCAGAGGGCGACACGTTTTACA
>ERZ1673702.1437-NODE-1437-length-25202-cov-24.105659_pt1 | contig 25202 bp, 19 predicted proteins | sample MGYA00580232_ERZ1673702 | MGnify/ENA primary metagenome ERZ1673702 (study PRJEB41218, sample SAMN15661792) | gut metagenome | host: Homo sapiens | place: Canada: London | collected 2015-08-20/2019-03-30 | study: EMG produced TPA metagenomics assembly of... | reverse complement strand
ACACCCCATTTCCTAAACAGTATACCATACTGTCTAACAAATGGGGTGCAGTTCAGACCGCCAGCGGGGATTTTTCATTCTCGTGATTACCACAGGGTCTCGTCGGTTTCGTCCGCACCGACGGTCGCAGCCGCCTTGGCGCGGCGGAACATGCTCTCGACCACTGCGCAGTACTTATCGGCCAAGCAGACGATGACCGCCTCGCGGCAGGTGGGCACATGCCGGAAGGTCAGCGGCCACATGTGGCTCTGGATGATGTTCTGCTCCTTCTTGGTGATCTGGAAGTAGCGCTTCGCGTTCACACAAGCGGAACCGGGGTGGGAAAAGCCGTGCATCTCGAACAGGCGGCGCAGCCCGTGGAAGCTGCTGGTCTTGTGCCAATCATACAGATAGAAGTCATGCAGGAAGCCGCCCACCGCCAGCGCCGTCTCATCCGCGCCCAGATGAAAGCGGCGGTTGATCCAAAAGCTGACCAGCACCACATTCTTGCAGTGCTGATAGGTGGTCACATCGCCGTGCTGGATGAACTCCCGCATTTCCTGCACCTTGGGGTGTTGGTCGTATTTTTCGAGGATGGCGTAAAGCTGCTCCCGTTCGATCTGAGAAAGCTGCATCGCTTGGGTTCCCTTTCCTTATTCCAAAAATATCAAGAACGAAGCTGCACCGGGTTTGAGCTGCCGAAGTTTTCGGCCACGGTGGGGGTCGAGCGCTTCAGGCTCATATCCACGAGGTACTGCTTGCTGCCGTCGCCCATAGCATCCAGCTCTGCCAGCTTTGCGTTGGCGGACTCCACATCCGGATACCACTGAATCAGGAAGAAGTTCTCCTCTTCCACACCGTAATAGAGCCACTGACCGTCTGCGCGGAGCAGATCGTCCAGATGATCCACCTCTTCGCCGTCCGGCAAACCGAGGCCCTCCTCGGCGTAGAGGTTTTCCGGCTCCACCTGAAGCACCTCGATCACCTGAATGGCGCTCTGAAAATATTCGTCCTGCGAGATGCTCTTGTCGGAGAGCTCCCAGCCGGTCAGAAAGGCCTGCATCAGCAGGTCCTTGACCGAAATTTCCGGCCGCATTGCCATATGTGTTCCCTCTTCTCTTCCGGGGGTGTGCCCCGGCGTTCGTTTTCGCTGAACCAGTATACGCTAATTTTTGTTGCAGGTCAACTATTTTTTCATGAAATTTTTGTAGACACGCACAAAACCATTTTATGCCAGATGAAAATCGAAGGTGTCGTTCAGCCACTCCACAGCCAGCTGCACCCAGTGGGCGCGGTGGGCGCTGGCGGCATCGACCTCGGCGGTGGAGACGCTGGTGCCGTGGACGCCCTTTTCGAACAGATGGACTTCGCAGGGGACGCGGTTCTTCCGCAGCGCTGCGAGCAGCAACAGAGTGTTCTCCACGGGAACGGTGGCGTCCTCCATCGTGTGCCAGACAAAGACGGGCGGCGTGTCCGGCGTGATCCTATCTTCCAGCGTGAATTTCTGGTGGTCCGCCGGGTCCTCGCTGCCGGACAGCCGAACAAAGCTGCCCCGGTGGGCGTGCTCTCCCGCCGTGACCACCGGGTAAGCCAGCAGCACCGCATTGGGCCGCTGCTGGGCCGCCGCCTCACCGCCGGGCAGGTCCAGCACAGCCCCGGACAGGGCCAGATGCCCGCCCGCCGAAAAGCCGCAGACTGCGATCTGTTCCGGCAGGACGCCCCACGCCTCCGCATGTTCCCGCAGCAGCGCAAGCGCCGCGCTGAGCTGGCGCAGCGGCTGGTAATTCCGTGCGCCCTCGCCGACGCTGTAGGTCAGCACGGCGGTGTGGTACCCCGCTGCCGCAAACTGCAAAGCCACCGGGTCCGCCTCGCGGGCGCTGACATGCTCGTACCCGCCGCCCGGCACCACCAGCACCAGCGGCCGCCGCAGCGCGTTCGGCATCGCCGGGGCCGGGGTGCGCAGATATACGTCCAGCTCTCCCCCACCGGGGAGAGGGTAAGTCTTAAACTGCATTTGGGTCATCCTTTCCGGTTTGGTTTCCGAATCATTATAATAAGTTTGCGGGGGAATGTAAAGGAAATCGAAACATTTCTGAACTTTTTATGAAACCCCTTGATTTTTGGTGTGAAGCGGTGTATATTAGCACTCGAAAGTTATGAGTGCTAAGCAGTCATCCCGAAACTCCGGCTCCTTGGCGCCAAATCTGAACAAAAGAGGTTTTGCATTATGGCGAAAAAAGAATTTCAGGCAGAAAGCAAAAAGCTGATGGATATGATGATCAACTCCATCTATACCAATAAGGAAATTTTCCTGCGGGAGCTGATCTCCAACGCTTCGGACGCCATCGACAAGCTGTACTATAAGAGCCTGACCGACACTTCCGTCGGCATGAACAAAGGCGATTTCCGCATCCTGCTCACCCGTGATAAGGACAACCGCACCCTGACCATCTCCGATAACGGCATCGGCATGACCAAAGAGGAGCTGGAATCCAACCTCGGCACCATCGCCCACTCCGGTTCGCTGGACTTCAAGAAGGAGAACAAGGACGAGAACATCGACATCATCGGCCAGTTCGGCGTCGGCTTCTACTCCGCTTTCATGGTGGCCGACAAGGTCACCGTCATCTCCAAAGCCTATGGCTCCGACGAGGCTTGGCAGTGGGAGTCCAGCGGTGCTGACGGCTACGAGCTGAACCCCACCGAGAAGGACACCGCGGGCACCGAGATCATCCTGCACATCAAGCCCAGCACCGACACCGACAACTACGAGAACTTCCTCGACGAGTATGGTATCGTGGCCATCGTCAAGAAGTACAGCGACTATGTGCGTTATCCCATCCAGATGGAGCGCGAGAAGAGCCGCCAGAAGCCCGAACCGGATCCCAAGCCCGATGATTACAAGCCGGAGTGGGAGACCTACACCGAGCTGGAGACCCTGAACAGCATGGTGCCCATCTGGAAGAAGCAGAAGAGCGAAGTCACCGACGAGGAGTACGCCAACTTCTATAAGGACAAGTTCAACGATTACTCCGACCCCGCCCGCGTCATCGTCAGCCGCACCGAGGGCACCGCGAACTACAACGCCCTGCTCTTCGTGCCCAGCCACCGTCCCTACGACTTCTATACCAAGGATTACGAAAAGGGTCTGGCCCTGTATGCCTCCGGCGTGCTCATCATGGAAAAGTGCGGCGACCTGCTGCCCGATTACTTCAGCTTCGTCAAGGGCGTCGTGGACAGTCAGGACCTGAGCCTGAACATCAGCCGTGAGATGCTCCAGAAGGACAACCAACTCAAGCTGATCCACAACGCACTGGAAAAGAAGATCAAGAACGAACTCCACGCCATGCTGGCCAATGACCGTGAGAAGTACGAGGCCTTCTGGAAGGAGTTCGGCCGCCAGATCAAGTTCGGCGCTTACTCCGATTACGGGATGCACGCCGAGCTGCTGCGCGACCTGCTGCTGTTCTGGTCCGCCAAGGAGCAGAAGATGGTCACCCTGCAGGAGTACGTGGACAAGATGCCCGCTGAGCAGAAGTACATCTACTTTGCCGCCGGCGACTCCACCGACCGTCTGGCAAAGCTGCCCGCCGCCGAGCTGGTCATGGACAAGGGCTACGATGTCCTGCTCCTGACCGAAGATGTGGACGAGTTCTGCCTCCAGATCATGCGCACCTATCCCCGCAAGGATGCCGAGGGCAAGGACGGCACCGTGGAGTTCAAGAACGTCAACAGCGGCGACCTTGGCCTTGAGACCGAGGACGAGAAGAAGGCCGCCGAGGATGCCACCGCCGAGAACAAGCCTCTGTTCGACGCCATGAAGGACGCACTGGACGGCAAGGTCAAGGAGGTCAAGGTCTCCACCCGCCTGAAGGAGCACCCGGTCTGCCTGTCTTCCGACGGCCCCCTCTCCATCGAGATGGAGAAGGTCCTCTCCAAGCAGCCCGGCAGCGAGGGCGTCAAGAGCGACAAGGTGCTGGAACTGAACATCAACCACCCCGTCTTCGCGGTGCTGAAAGCCGCGCAGGAAGCGGGCGACACCGACAAGGTGAAAAAGTACAGCGCCCTGCTCTACGCACAGGCTCAGCTCATTGAGGGTCTGCCCGTGGATGATCCTGCCGCCTACGCTGAAGCTGTTTGCAGCCTGATGAAATAAGGCTTTTACTCCCCTATTTGCTCCCAAAGAAAATATCTCTTAACAAAAGAGCCGCGTTCCGCTATAATAAAGTGGAACACGGTTCTTTTCATTTAGGAGGATTTTGCCCCATGGAGCCAAGACGCAGCAAACATTATCTCGCCCGCATCCCCACCATCGCCCTTCTGGTGCTTTTCGCCATGTCGCCGGAACTGAGCATCCTGTTCTTCATCCTGCGGGCCATCGATCGGGACGCGCTGAAAAAAGAGCAGGAAAACGCCGACTACGCCAGCGATTTCCGGGCCGAGGACACCCGCGCGGACCAGAGCGCCCGCCCCGTCGGCTGCGACGACGAGACCGTTTACGGCCACGACATCCCCACCGCCGAGCAGAAGAACGCGAAAAAGTGGCACAAGAACCTGACCACCCTCTGCACGGTGTTCGGTGCCATCTTCCTTGTGGTAGGCCTTGCCGGGCTGGGGGACATCATCGACTTGTGGGGCTACTGGTTCGACTGGGGCGAGTTCCTTACAGCGCTGACCCAGATCCTCGGCGGCGGCGCGGCGCTGGGCATGGGGCTGCGGATGCGCAATGCCAGCAAGCTGGAACGCAAACTGGATAAGATCGTCGGTGACCGGAGCAGTATCCCGCTGGACGAGCTCTTTGCCGCAGCGGGCATCGACTCCGCCAAGGGCATCTCGGTGGTGGAGCGGGCCATCGACCACGGCTATTTCGGAGCCGATGCCTACATCGACCACCGCACCGGCACCCTCATCGTGCGGGGTGCAGCACCCCAGCCGCCCCAGACAGAGGAAGAACCCAAGGCGGAGCCCGCCCCGGAGGACCCCTATGCTTCCCTGCAAGCCCAGCTCCGGAAGGCCAACGAGGCCATCCCCGATCCGGTGATGACGGCTAAGATCTCCCGCTTGGAGGAGGTCAGCGCCCGCATCTTTGCGCTGGCGAAGAAGGACCCCGGCAAAAAAGCCCAGCTGCAAAAGTTCATGGACTACTATCTGCCCACGGCCCTCAAGCTGCTGAACACCTACGCCCAGCTCTCGGCGCAGGATGTGCAGGGCGAGAACATCTCCGAGGCCAAGCAGAGCATCGAGCGCTCCATGGACCTGCTGATCACGGCTTTCGAAAACCAGTTGGACAAGCTGTTCCAGTCCGACGCGCTGGACGTCTCCGCCGATGTGGCCGCGCTGGAGGGGATGCTCAACCTCGACGGGTTGGCCGCCAGCGATTTCAAGCCCGGAAACGCAAGTTAAGGCTTCATCGAGAGGCAACAATAATACATGGTCTTTTCCGCAGAGATTCTTTATTATTAGGGTAAGAGAAACCGGAGCAGCACTTGCCCCGGTTTGGGAATATTGATCGCTCAGAGGAGGAACTTCACCATGATGAGATCCGTTTCTGTCTGGAAGCAGGAGCTGGCCGACGGCACCCACACCAGCCGTCTGGCTGCGCTGTACTGCTGCGCCCCCGAACAAACGCCCACACAGGCTGCCCGCTATGCCGCCGTGCTGGACGGGCTGGAAACCACCTTTGGCTCCCACACCGAGGCCGGGCTGTACAGTGCCCCCGGCCGCACCGAGATCGGCGGCAACCACACCGACCACCAGCACGGCCGGGTGCTGGCGGGCAGCGTCAACATTGATATGATCGCTGCTGCCGCCCCCAACAGCCTGAACCAGCTCCGCGTCCAGAGCGAGGGGTACGACCTGTACGTCATCGATCTTTCGAACCTTGCCGCCCGCAAGGAGGAAGAGAACACCACCATGGCCCTGCTGCGCGGCGAGTGCGAAGCGTTCCGCCAGCGGGGAGCCAAGCTCTCCGGCCTTGACGTGTACATCTCCTCCAACGTGCCCAAGGGCAGCGGCGTCTCGTCCTCGGCGGCGTTCGAGGTGCTGATCGGCGTCATCCTCAACGACTGCTTCATGGCCGAAAAGGTCTCCCCCATCGCCATCGCGCAGATCGGCCAGTGGGCAGAGAATGTTTACTTCGGCAAACCCTGCGGCCTGATGGACCAGATGGCCTCCAGCGTCGGCAACATTATCACCATTGACTTTGCGGACCCTGCCCACCCCGCCGTCGAGCCGGTGCAGGTCGATTTCTCCAAGGCGGGCCTCGCGCTCTGCATTCTGGATTCCGGTGCCGACCACGCCGACCTGACCGACGAGTATGCCGCCATCCCCAGCGAGTGCCGCGCCGTGGCCGCTGTCTGCGGCGGCGAGGTGCTGCGGGATGTTCCCTTTGAGACTTTCCTCGCAAAGCTCCCGGAGTGCCGCAAGCAGTGCGGCGACCGCGCCGTGCTCCGCGCCTTCCACATCTACGCCGACAACGAGCGGGTGGCAAAACAGGTGGCCGCCCTCCGCGCGGACGATTTCGACACCTTCCTGCAGCTGGTCACCGAGTCCGGCCTGAGCAGTTGGGAGTACCTGCAGAACGTCATCCCCGCCGGGTACAAGGAGCATCAGGAGGTGGCCGTGACCATCGCCGCCGCCAAACACTTCCTGCGCGGCAAGGGTGCCGTCCGCGTCCACGGCGGCGGTTTTGCGGGCACCGTACAGGCCTTTGTGCCGGTGGAAGAGCTGGCCCAGTTCAAGGAGCAGATGGAAGCCATCCTCGGCGCAGGCCGCTGCCATGTCCTCTCCATCCGCCCGGAAGGAGGTGCTGTCCTGTGATCTCCACTGCCATCCAACAGCTCGTCAATTACGGTCTGGACACCGGCCTCATCCTGCCGGACGATGAGATCTACATCCGCAACCAGTTGCTCATGACCATGCAGCTGGACAGCTTCACCGAGCCGGAGGGCGAGGTCTGCTACACCGACCTCGAAGCCATCCTGAAAACGCTGGTGGACGATGCGGTGGCCCGCGGCGTGTGCGAGGACAACTCCACCGCCCGCGACCTCTTCGACACCAAGCTCATGGGCGTGCTGACCCCGCGCCCCTCCATCGTCCGCGCCAACTTTGAGGAGCGGTACGAGACCGAAGGTCCCGAAGCGGCGACCAACTGGTTCTACAAGTTCAGTCAGGACACCGATTACATCCGCCGCTACCGCATCAAGCGGGATCTGAAGTGGGTCACCAAGACCCCCTACGGCGATCTGGATATCACCATCAACCTTTCCAAGCCGGAAAAAGACCCCAAGGCCATTGCCGCCGCTAAGCTGGCCCCCCAGAGCGCCTACCCCAAGTGCCAGCTCTGTGTGGAGAACGAGGGCTATGCGGGCCGGATGAACCACCCCGCCCGCGAGAACCACCGCATCATCCCGCTGACCATCAACGACAGCGCGTGGAATCTGCAGTACAGCCCCTATGTCTACTACAACGAGCACTGCATCGTCTTCAACAACCAGCACACACCCATGAAGATCGAGCGGGCCACCTTCCGCAAACTGCTGGACTTCGTGGCCCTCTTCCCCCACTATTTCGTGGGCAGCAACGCGGACCTGCCCATCGTGGGCGGCTCCATCCTGAGCCACGACCACTTCCAAGGCGGCCACTACGAGTTCGCCATGGCGAAGGCCCCCATCGAAAAGGCATGGGTCTTCCCCGGCTATGAGGATGTGGAAGCAGGCATCGTCCACTGGCCCATGAGCTGCATCCGCCTGACCTGTGCAGACGACAAGCGCCTTGTGGACTTGGCGGACAAGATCCTGACCGCATGGCGCGGCTACACCGATGAGAGCTGCTTTCTCTTCGCCGAGACCGACGGTGAGCCCCACAACACCATCACCCCCATCGCCCGGATGCGGGACGGCAGGTTCCAGCTCGACCTCGTGCTCCGCAACAACATCACCACCCCGGAGCACCCGCTGGGCGTCTACCACCCCCACGCCAAGCTCCACCACATCAAGAAAGAGAACATCGGCCTCATCGAGGTCATGGGTCTGGCCGTTCTGCCCAGCCGCCTGAAGCAGGAGCTGTTTGATCTGGCCGACGCACTGGTGGCCCGCGTACCCACCGCCGAGTATCCCGAAGCGTTGCAGAAGCACGCCGCATGGGCCGAGGAGATCCTTGCCAAGCACCCCGACCTGAACGGTGATAACGTCCACCTCATTCTGCAGGACGAGGTCGGCCATGTCTTCGCCGAGGTTCTGGCAGATGCCGGTGTCTATAAACTGGACGAAGCCGGACGCGCTGGCTTTGTGCGGTTCCTCGCTTCCGTAACCTAAGCTTTTTTCGCAATGCAAAACCCGTCAGCAGTTCCTGTTGGCGGGTTTTGTTGAACTGTTAAGCAAGACGGTGGGTGTTTTCCCCAGCAAGTGTCCGACGGGTGGGACCCTGTTGCCGTAGGCAATAGGGCGGGGTATGGAATCCCCGTCTCACTTGCGGGGGAGAATACCCACTGGCTCGCGAGTATCGATGCACAAAACAGAGGAGATTTCCATGGCGTATATATTAGAAGTTTGTGTTGACAGCACCGCCAGCGCCCTTGCGGCGAAGGAGGGCGGGGCCGACCGGCTGGAACTCTGCGCCGACCTCATCGTAGGCGGCACCACCCCCAGCCTTGCGCTGGTGCGGCAGGTGAAGGAGACCACCGGCCTCCCGGTCCGCGCCCTGCTCCGCCCCCGCTTCGGCGATTTCTGCTACGACCGCTGGGAGCTGGCGCAGATGGTTGCTTCCGCCGCGGAGCTGGTGGCTGCCGGGGCCGACGGCATCGTGACCGGCGTGTTGACCCCGGACGGCGCACTGGATGTGGAAGCTCTGCGCCCCATCTACGACGCCGCCCGCGAAGCCGCAGCCAAGGCGAACCGCCCCGTCGCCCTCACCCTCCACCGCGCCTTCGATGTCTGCCGTGACCCCTTCGCCGCGCTGGAAGCGGCCTGTGGGCTGGGCCTTTCCACCATCCTCACCAGCGGCCAAGCCGCCAGTGCCCCGCAGGGCGCTCCCCTGCTCCGGCAGCTCGTGGAGCGGGCGGCGGGCCGCATCGAGATTCTGGTGGGTGCGGGGGTCTCCCCGACCAACCTCCCCGCCCTCACAAGGGAGACGGGCGCTTCCGCCTTCCACCTCTCCGGCAAGCAGGTGCTAGACAGCCGGATGACCTTCCGCCGGGAGGGCGTCCCCATGGGGCTGCCCGGTTTCTCGGAGTTCGAGCTCTGGCAGACCAACGAGGACACCATCCGAAACGCCCGCACTGTTCTGGATACGCTGTAACGAAACGATCCCGCCATTGGATGTGGCGGGATCGTTTCGTTTATTTGTCCTGTTTTAAAGCTTCCTTGACCTCGACGTAGTACAGCCCCCCGCGGCTCTTTTGCAGCTCCTGCTCAAATTCCGCTTCGGTGTGGGTCTTCCGGTATTCTTTCAGCCGGTCGATCTCCGTCTGATGGATGTACTCGCTTCGCCACTCGCCGACTTTCAAGCCCGGTTTCCGCTGGGGCATCGGAGCCGGGCTGGAAAGAAGCGCCGTGTTCTTTTTCACGAACCGGAGCAGGGTGTCGAGTTCTTCCTGCAAGAACGGAACAGTCTGCGTCGCACGCTCTTCTTCCAGCTGCTGCTTCAGATATTTAAGCTGCTCTATTTCATGTTCGGCAAAACCGTCTTTGTCCGACCACTCGAACATGAAGCTTTCCATCCGTTCGCAATAGCGGTTCAGCACGATTGCTTCCATGGCATTTTGAAAGAACGTCCGGTAAAATGGGAGATGTTCCGGGTTTTTCCCGCCGTTCAAGGTGGCGAAGAAGTCCGCCATCAAGATCAGGTCCTGCCCGTTGGACCAATCGCAGTAGGAAAGGCATTCCAGCAGCACATCCGACACCGCCGGATTCTCTTTTGCCCGTTCCAGCTCGATCAGCAGTTCCAGCAGCTGCGTCTGCACCTTGGCGTATTTTCCCGCACGGGCCATGGCGCGGAAGGAGCACGCCAGCGCATTGTCTCCCCACATCATCACGGTCGTGTTGTCCTTCGGGAAGCGGCCATGGATGCGGTCCAGTTGATACGCTTCCCAGCGGGCGGGCCACTCCTCTTTTTTCGCGTCATAGAAGACCTTGTGCAGCAGCTCCTCCACCTCGTTCTCCTCGTCGGTCAGCTCCGAAACGCCGTTGGCCAGCACGTTCCAGACCAGATGGTCGATCTTTGCGTTGTGCAGCTCGGTTCGCTCTTTCTGCTCCCGGTTCCGCTCTTCATCCCCTCCCTGAAAGGGGATCTGATACCCCAGAAGCATCAGCAGCCAGAGGTTCTTGGAATTTTCGCCCCGTTGCAGCACTTCTTCCAGTGCCGCGCGGCGCTGTTCCCGCGCTTCCGGCTCCTCCCGCTGCGGTTTGCGGTATCGGTCGGCCAGTTCCAGAAGGGTGAGCGGCCCCTCCTCGGTCTCAAATACAAATATTCTCAGCGGGCTGGTCTTCGCTTGCAGGGCCGCGTACTCCTCCCGGAAAAAGTGCTTGATCAGCAGCACCATCGCCACGGTCTCCGCATTTGTCTGCCGGGCGAACTCCTCGTTGGAGGTCAGCAGGACCTTGACCTCTTCCAGATAGAACTGCACTTTCCGGATCGAGACCAAGGACGTAAGGTCAAAGGATGCCTTCGCATCCAGCCCCACCGCAGAGTTCAGCGTTTCGTAAGATGGGCGGGTCACGCCGATGAGGCTCAGCGCGTCTTTTTTCAGCGGCAGGGGATCCATCTCGAACCGATCCCAGAAATACCCCACCAGTGAGGCAAAGGAGATCGGCGTCAGGCCCACATTGAAGGGCACATACTTTTCCAGATACTCCTTCTCCTGCAAGCGGCCCGGCAGGGCCTCCTTGTTGTACTGGAAGACCACATGCACCCGGTCCGAGGCCAGCTTCTCCGAGATGGCGAAGATCTTCTGGATGACTTCCTCGCTGCGGATGCGGTCGATGTCCTCAAAGTTCAGCAAAACCTTCTTGGGCAGCCGTTCCAGCTCCTGCTGCAGCGAGTCGAAGGTATCCGAAAAGCCGCTTTCCCCCGCGATGCCCCCCAGCTTTTCCAGCACGCCGTTCTTGCCCAGCTGTGCCTTGAGGTAGTGGGCGTTTTCCGGGTAGATCTGGCCGCGCTCCAACACCTTTTCCAGCTCCCGGATGAGGAAGGCTTCGATCTGGTCCAGATCACAGGCCAGCAGGTCGATCTGAACGATCTCGAACTGCGCCTGAAGGTCGGATCGGAGATTTTCCCACAGAAAGCTTTTTCCGTTGCCCCATTTTGCGTGGATGCCTACGATCGGCAGATCCTGTATGTATTGGATGAGCCGCGCTTTATCCGGCACTTGTTCCTTGAACAGCGGCGGCTTCTCCCGTTTCGGGGCTGCATCCGCCCGGCAGCTCCACAGCAGCAAGCCCGCCCAGAGCAAAAAGTCCAGAAAGAGCAGAGCGTATTCCGACGCGGAGACCATCCGCAGCGGCCGATTTTGCAGCATGGTCCGCGCCAGCACAAAGCCGCCAAGGCAGCCGATGCCGCCCGCCATCACCCGGCCAAAGAACCGGGACGAAGCGTTCCGGTACAGCAGCCCCAGCGCACAGAGCCCTGCCGCCAGCAGCCCCAGCAGGTGCACCAGCCGGAGGCCGGGCACCGCCGCGAAAACGACCAGAAAGGCCAGCACCGCCAGCACAAGCCGTTTTCCCTCCGCCAAAAGATAGCCTTTCATCCTGCATTCCTCCCACTGAGATGAGAAATGTCCCGCCGTTTGGGCGGGACAGGTCGTGTAGAGATCGTCGATTTAGAGGATCGGGCTTTCCAGATTGCCGTTCTCCTGAATGTGGTGCTTTTCCACATAGCCGGTCAGCATCAAGGTCAGCGCGCCGTCGCCGGTGATGTTGCAGGCGGTGCCGAAGCTGTCCTGCAATGCAAAGATCGCCAGCATCAGAGCCGTGCCCGCATCGTCGAACATCAGCACGCCGGTGATCAGGCCCAGCGACGCCATGACCGTGCCGCCGGGGACGCCGGGGGCACCGATGGCGAAGATGCCCAGCAGCACGCAGAACAGGATCATCGTGCCGACACCGGGCAGCTCACCGTAGAGGATCTTCGAGATGGTCATGCAGAAGAACACCTCGGTCAGCACCGAGCCGCAGAGGTGGATGTTTGCGAACAGCGGGATGCCGAAGCTGACCATATCCTTGCGCAGCACCTTGCTCTTGCGGGCGCAGTCCAGCGCAACGGCCAGCGTCGCGGCGCTGGACATGGTGCCGACGGCGGTGAGGTAGGCCGGGCCGTAATGGCGGAGGACCTCCCACGGGTTCTTGCCGGAGTAGGCCCCGGCCAGCAGGTAGAGCACCGCCAGCCAGATATAGTGGCCCGCCATGACGATGAGGATGATCTGAATAAAGGCGGGGAGCTGGTGGGTGATCATCCCCTCATAGCTCAGGTTGCAGAAGGTGGCCGCAATGTAGAACGGCAGGATGGGGATGATGATCTTGCTGACGACGGACAGAACGATGTTCTGGAACTCGCCGAGGAGATCACAGGTCAGCTTGCTGTTGGTCCACGTTGCTGCCAGACCCACGAGGACGCTGAGCACCAGTGCGCTCATAACGCTCATGATCTGGGGGATGTTCAGCTCAAACACCACCTCCGGCAGCTCACGCAGACCGGCCACCTCGGTATCGATGGACAGATGCGGGATGAGCGCATAGCCCGCGCCGGTGCTCATGAAGGCCGCGCAGACCGAGGAGGTGTAGGCGATGACGATGGCAACGCCCAGCAGCCGGGAGGCATTTTTGCCCAGCCGGGTGATGGACGGCGCGATGAAGCCGATGACGATCAGCGGCACACAGAACGTGATCAGCTGGCCCATGATGTATTGCAGCGTTACCACAACTTTCATGGCTCCCAGCGGGAAGACCTGCCCCAGCAGCACGCCGACAACGATGCCCAGCAACAGCCGGAACGGAAGACTGTTCAGTAGCTTTTTCATCTGGTTCCTCTCCTTATCCTATCCTGAAAACCCTGCTTAGACCTTGCGCCGCAGCAAGCTCATGGGGGGCAGCTCCGGGGTGGGGATGATGTATTTTTCCATGGCGTGCGGGGTGGAGTCCACGCTCTCCCCTGCCTCGTTCTTGATCCACTCCGGGTGCAGCGGGATGCTGCGGCCGTCCGGGCAGAGAGCCTCCAAGGTATCGCCAAGGGTCCACTTGCCCCGCTGCTGGCAGCTGGCAATGCCATTTTCCCAGCCGTCCACGGTGCCCACGAACTCCCACTGGCGGATGTAGGTGGCGCTGTCGGTGGCCTGTCTGGCCTGTTCGCGGCCAAAGTAGAAGCCCGGCGAATAGTGGCGGTGGCTGGTGCGGGTCAGCTCGGCCAGCACCTCGTCCGGCAGCTCGAAGTTGTCGTTGAGGGGGTCGGCAAGGTACTGATCCAGCGCCTTGCGGTAGGCCGCCGTGACGCTGGCCACATAGTAGAAGGTCTTGGCGCGGCCCTCGATCTTCAGGCTGTCCACGCCCGCCTTGCAGATGAGGTCGAGGAAGGGCGCGGTGCACAGATCGTTTGCGTTGAGGATGTAGCTGCCGTTCTCGTTCTCGCCAATCTCATAGAGCTGGCCGGGGCGGGTCTCCTCGCTCAGGTAGTATTTCCAGCGGCAGGGCTGGGCGCACTGGCCCCGGTTGGAGTCGCGGCCCGTCATGTAATTGGAGAGCAGACACCTGCCCGACACGCTCATGCACATGGCACCGTGGACAAAGGCTTCGATCTCCAGTTCCGGCGGGGTCTTGTCGCGGATGGTGGCGATGTCCTGCAGCGTCAGCTCACGGGCCAGCACCACACGCTTGGCGCCCATGTTGTAGGCAGCGCGGGCTGCGGCCCAGTTGGTGATGCCGGTCTGGGTGGACATGTGGATCTCGATGTCCGGGGCGAACTGCTTGCACGCTTCCATCACGCCGAGGTCCGCCACGATGAAGGCATCCACGCCCGCAGCGGCGGCATTTTTGATGGCCTCCGGCAAACGGTCTGCCTCCTCGTTGGTGGGCAGGGTGTTCATGGTCAGGTAGACCTTGCGGCCGCGGGCATGGGCATAGATGACGCCCTCGGTGAGCTGCTCCGGCGTGAAGTTGGCCGGGGCAGAGCGCATCCCAAATTCGGGCAAGCTGCAATATACGGCATCCGCGCCGTAGTTGATGGCGTAGCGAAGGCGTTCCAGATCCCCCGCCGGGGAAAGAAGTTCCGGGATTTGTAGCATAATGATCCTCTTACTTATAATTTTTATTCACCTGCGCTGCTTTTTCGCAGTTGGCTTGGTGCTCCGCATAGGTGCGGGCATAGTAGTAATGGCCGGAAAGGTCGGTCACGAAGAAATAGCAGCCCTTGACGTCCTCGTCGGGCTGGGGGGCCAGCGCGGCTTGGATGGCCGCCAGACCGGGGTTCGAGATAGGCCCGGCGGGCAGCCCGGTGCAGTTGTAGGTGTCGTAGGCGTTCAAGATATTTTCCGGGATCTTGTCCCAGCCGCCGTACCACGGAGCCACCCAGTTCCACAGGTAGTTGTTGTCCTCATCGCTCTGGACATAGCTCGAAGTGTTGCTCTGGAGCTTGGGGTAGGGCGAACCCTCCGCCAGCCGGTTGCGGAACACCTGCGCCACATTGGAGTCCTGCTCGTTGCCGGCCTCCTCCTGCACGAAGGACGCCAGCGTGATGACCTCCGAAAGGCTCAGATCCTGCTTGTCCAGTTCTTTGTACATTTCGTCGGTGAACTGCCGATCAAAATGAGAATAGAACGTTGCCACGTAGTTGTGTACGGTATCTTCCGTCAAGAATTCGTAGGTGTCCGGGAAGAGATAGCCCTCGCACTTCATAAAACGGCCGGGGGCTTCCTTGTTGTCCGGGACATACTGCCAGAATTTGTACGCGCTGAAATCGCCGGTATTGGCTTCTTCCAGAAACTCCTCGGCGGTGCACAGGCCAGCCATTTCCATCCTCTGTGCGATGTCGATGGCGGTGATCCCCTCCGGGAAGGTCAGGCGGACGCTCTCGGCCTTGGCGTATTCGGAAAGGGCTGCGATGATCTCATCGTAGGAGCTGCCGGGCTCCAGCGAAAATTCGCCGTACTGGAGCTTTGCCGCCGCGCCCTCGCGGCCCACGTACCAGCGGAAGAGCTGCGGGAAGCGGATGACCCCCGCCTCCTGCAATTTCTTGGCAATGGTGCTCACACCGCTGCCCTGCGCGATCTCGACCGTTACGGCCTCCTCCTGCTCCCCGCTGCCGTCGATCTCCCGCTTTGCCAGCAGGAGGGCGGCGCCCGCCGCCAGCACCAGCAGCACCAGAACGACCAGCAGGATCTTCAGCGCACCGCCCTTTTTGCGGGGCTTCGTATGATTGCTTTTCGCCATCCGTCCATTCCTTTCAGTCCAGCATCAGCCGCATGTAGCTCTCGCTCACGTCAAAGGGCTCGCCCTCAAAGCGGATCATGCCGTAATCCTGCCGGGTGCCCTCGCCGAGGAAGAGGTTCTGCGCGGCCCCCACGGTGATGACAGCCTTTTCCACGATGACTTCCTTCTCGCGGGCCGCTTCCATCAAAATTTCGGCAGCGCGGTCGTTCTCGGCCATCAGCTCCACAAAATAAAGGGTATCCTCTTTCCGGAAATAGATGCCGTAGCCGTCGTTGTTGGAAACGATGGTGGCCCCGCGGGAGTACAGATCCCCCAGCACCACAGTCATCTGCTCCGGCGGGAGCTGAACGGTATCGGGCCAGAACCTTGCCCGCAGCTCGCCCAGCTTCCGGGCCGTCACGGAGTCGAACTCTGCTTGGCTCCACAGGTTCCGCTCCACTTCCCGCGGGAGGCACCGCAGCGGGAACGCCCACTGGAAGCCCTTGTCCTGCAAAAGAGCGGCCTGTTCGGCCCCGGCGGGCACCACGACCACGAAGCCGGCGCCCCGCAGCTTCTGCTGCGCGCACAGGTGATCCACAAGGCCCGCCAAGATCAGGCTCCCCTGACCGGTCAGCCCGTACAGGCAGCAGCCGGGCCGCCCCTGCAGCGTGACCGGCACAGCCATCGCCACAGCTTCGATGTGGTCATTTTCCTCGGCCACGTAGACATTTTCCACTCCGGCAAAGCGCTCGATGGCGTTGGTGACGAAGGTTTCCCCGTCGCCCCGCTCGCGCTGCCACAGCGCCAAAATTTCCGCCCGGTCGGACGGCTGCATCAAACGGTACATGAAATAGGATTCCTCCTTACGCATTCGTTATTCAAGGGCAGAAAGGGCAAGCTGCCGAACTTCCTCCCCAATTTCCTCAATGCTGCGCATCTGCCCGCCCGCATCGCAGCGGACGGAGCACCAGCCGAGATGGGCGGCGCAGAACTCCGCAGCTTTGCGGCTGCGGTTCAGGTACTCCACGTCCTTTTCGTGGACGTCCTTCTTGGTCTCATCGCCGTGGTAGCGCTGGGTCATCAGCTTCTGGCTCACGGCAGGGTCCACTTGGAGGTAGATCACCCGGTCCGGCGCGGGCAGACCCAGCAGCCGGAACTCGTAATCAAAGAGCCAGTGGAGGAACTCCTCCCACTGCTCCGGCGGCAGCTTGGAGCACTGGTGCACCGCGTTGGAGGTGGTGTACCGGTCCGCAATGAGAATACCGCCCTCTTCGTAGAATTTCCCCCAGTCGGCCTTGTAGCCCGCATAGCGGTCCACCGCATAAAAGCTGGATGCCGCATAGGCGTTCACATCGTCGGGTTTTTCGCCGAACTGCCCGGCCAGATACATCCGGACCAGCGCGCTGGAGTCGCTCTCGTAGTTTGGAAAGGTGATCTCCCGCACCGGGCGGCCTTCGGCAGTCAGAGCCGCCGCCAACCGCTTGGCTTGGGTCGCCTTGCCGCTGCCGTCCAGCCCTTCCAGCACGATCAACTTTCCCCGGCTCATACGGCTTCTCCCTTCAGCGCGGCGTATTGATCCCGCACCTCGGCGGTCTTGCCGCAGCACATCTTGCCCTCCGGGCAGGGGCCGGACACGCAGGCGGGCCCCGCCGTGCGGAACAGATGGGGTGCTACCGGATAGACCAGCCGCAACATTTCCTCGGCCAACGCCCGGATCTCCCACTGGGCGCGGCTGCAGCAGCGCAGGTGGAAGAAGTTCTGCAGGCTGCGGGCGTTCATGGTCACGACCATCTTGGTCTCACAGGCGTTGGGCAGCACGAAGCGGGCGTCCTCGTTGGCCTGTTTGGAAGCCTTGGCGCGGGCCTGTTTTTCGGGCATTCCCTCGGCCATCAGGCGGGCGGTGTGGCCGTCCTCCAGCTTCTGCACAAGGTCAAGGTAGCGCTTAGCATCCTCGTTCATGCTGGCGATGAAGGCCTCCTTCGCTTCGGGGATGGCCTCGATCTCCGGCGGGATAACGTATCTGAAATCGTCCAAGCGGACATAGCGCTGGCTCTGAACGCTGAAGGACGCGATGCGGTGGCGGGTGATCTGAGCCAGCAGGGTGCGGCTGACGCCCTCGATGCCAAAGGTGAAGCTGGCGTGCTCGATGGGGCTGGCGTGGCCAAGGTCGCTGAGCATGGTCAGGAACTTGGCGGTCTTCTCCTCGGTCAGGCCGTCCAGCAGGTCGGTGATGTGGGCATCGGAATAGCAGAGCTTGGCCGCCGCCGCCACCACCTTTTCGGGTTCCGGGGTATGTGCGATCAATCGTACCGTCATCATCTGTCATTCCTCCGTGATCTTCACAAGCGGCGCAAAATTTGCCATGGTCTTTTTCACGCCGACCTTTTCAAAGTTGATCTCTACGATCTGGTCGCCCGCTGCGGGCTTGACCTTGAGCACCTTGCCGCGGCCGAAGACCTTGTGCTCCACGATATCCCCCGGCTCGTAGTGCTTGGGGGTGTTGGCAGCGGGTTTCTGGGCCGCCGGTGTTCCGGTAAAACTGATGGGCTTTGCAGAATTTTTGCTCGTACCTGCGCCGGAATATCCAGCACCGAAGCTGCCGGTGCTGCGGGGGGCCGAGCTGCCGAAGCCGGAGGAAGAGCTTCCCCGCCCGGCGTACTCGGAGCCGAAGCCCCGGCTGCCGCCGTTGTACTCGGAATTCAGGTAGCCGGAGCTGTAACCCGAACCGTAGCCGCCGGTCCTGCTGCGTCCCCAGCCGGAAGCGCCGGAGTAGCCCGACGCGCCGCCCGGCACCGTGTCGCTGTAGGAAGAGCCCCAGCCGCCCATCTGAGAGCGGCGCTCCAAGGCGGGGCTGCGGGTCTCCTCCATGTACTCCGGCTCGATCTCCCGCAGAAAGCGGCTGGGCTCGTTGCGCTGGGTGCGGCCGTAGAGCATCCGGGTCACGCTGTCGGAGATGTAAAGCTCCTGCTTGGCGCGGGTGATGCCGACGTAGGCAAGGCGGCGCTCCTCTTCGAGGTCGGCCTCGGAATACTTGCTCATCTCGCTGGGGAAGACACCCTCCTCCATGCCGATGAGGAAGACGTAGGGGAACTCCAAGCCTTTGGCGGAGTGGATGGTCATCAGCACCACCTGATCGGCGCTCTCGTTGTAGCTGTCGATGTCGCTGATGAGAGCGATATCTTCCAGATAGCCTTCCAGCGTGGCGTCCTCGCCGTGCTGGTCGCAGTAGTTTTTCACGTTGTTGACCAACTGGCCGAGGTTCTGCATCCGGTCGGCGGCGTCCTCGTGGCCCTTGGCCACCTCCTGCTCCAGCATGGCTTTGTAGCCGGTCAGCTCAATGACGTCGGACGCGAACTCGTCCAGCGTCCTTGTCTCCAGCGATTCCTGTAATCTCTCGTAGATCTGCCAGAATTTCAGCAGCGGCATCATGGAGCGGGACAGCCGCGCGTATTGGTCGGCGTGGCTGATGATCTCCAGCATGCTGGTGTTCTCCTGCGCGGCCAAGTCGGCGATGACCTCGATGGTCGTATTGCCGATCTTCCGGGCGGGCTCGTTGATGATCCGGCGCAGCCGTACATCGTCGCGCGGGTTCGCCACGATGGACATGTAGGAGTGGATATCCTTGACCTCTTTGCGGTCATTGAAGCGCTGGCCGCCCACGATCTTGTGGGGAATGCCCGCGCGGGTGAAATAGCTTTCGATGGGGGCCGACTGGGCGTTCATCCGGTAGAGCACGGCGTGGTCAGCCAGATGTCCGCCTGCTTTCAGGTGCTGGCCGATGACGTCCGCGATGTGCATGGCCTCGTCCTGCTCGTTCTCGGCGGTGTAGACATGGACCTTATCGCCCTCGCCGTTTTTGGTCCAGAGGGTCTTGCCCTTGCGCTCGGTGTTGTGCTGGATGACACAGTTGGCGGCGTTCAGGATGTTGGAAGTGGAGCGATAATTCTGTTCCAGCCGGATGGTCTTGGTGCCCGGATAGATCCGCTCAAAGTTGAGGATGTTCTCGATGGTCGCGCCGCGGAACCGGTAGATGCTCTGGTCATCGTCGCCGACCACACAAATATTCTTTTCCGGCCCGGTGAGCAGACTGACCAGCCGGAACTGGGCCACGCTGGTGTCCTGATACTCGTCCACAAGGAGGTAGCGGTACTTGTTCTGGTAGAACTCCCGCACCTCGTCGTGCTCGGCCAGCAGCTGCACGGTGTGGTAAATGAGGTCGTCGAAGTCAAAGGCTCCGGCATCCTTCAGCTTTTTCTCGTAGGCAGCGTAAACCTTGGCCGCAATGGCACCTTTCGTATCCCGTGCCGGGGTGCGCAGGGCCTCTTCGGGGCTGACGAGCTGATCCTTCCAGCGGCTCATCTGATTGATGGCGCTCTTCACCGGGAAGAATTTATCGTCGATGCTCAGCTCTTTATAGACCGTTTTCATCACACGCTGGGCGTCGTCGGTGTCGTAGATGGTGAAGCTGCGGGGGTAGCCGATCTGTTCAGCCCAGCGGCGCAGGATCCGCACGCACGCCGAGTGGAAGGTGGAGGCGAACACCTCGTCCCCCTCTTCGCCGCCCAGCATATTCCGCAGACGCTCCTTCAGCTCCCCGGCCGCCTTGTTTGTGAAGGTGATGGCCATCACGTTCCAGCTCCGGACGGCGTCCTTGCGGAGCATCCCGTCCAGCCAAGCCGGTGCATCGGTGCCGGTCATGATGGCCATCCGCAGGGCCTTGACGTCCTCTTCAGTCACCTCGCGGGGGGTCCAGCCCGATCCGTGAGCCGAACCGAACCGGATGAGGTTCGCGATGCGGTTGACCAGAACCGTGGTCTTTCCGCTTCCGGCGCCGGCCAAGATCAGCAGCGGGCCGTTGGTCGTAAACACCGCCTTGCGCTGCATCTCGTTTAGGCGGCCAAACTGTTTTTCAATGTAGGTATCGCGCAGGGCACAAAATTCCTGCTTGAGATCTGTTGCCATTGTTTCACCTGTTCTTTTTGCTAATTTCCCATGAATCACTAAGATATAGTATATCACATTTGCGGCTCATTGCACAGGGTTTCCAGCATAAAAAACCGCCCGTCCGCGGCAGTTGCCAGCAGACAGGCGGTTTAAGATTTTTTATTGGAGGATCACGCTTAGCCGAAGATGTTGATCAGGATACCAGCAGCAACGGCGGAGCCGATAACGCCAGCGACGTTGGGGCCCATGGCGTGCATCAGCAGGAAGTTGGAGGGGTTCTCGCTCTGGCCCACCTTCTGAGAAACACGGGCAGCCATAGGAACGGCGGAAACACCGGCGGAACCGATCAGCGGGTTGACCTGACCACCGGTCAGGGCATACATGACCTTGCCGCACAGCACACCGGCTGCGGTGCCGAAGGAGAATGCGATCAGGCCCAGCACGATGATGAACAGGGTGCGGGTGTTCAGGAAGGTGTTGGCAGAAGTGGTGCAGCCAACGGACAGGGCAAGGAAGATGGTGATGATGTTCATCAGCTCATTGCCAGCGGTCTTCTGGATACGATCCACAACACCGGATTCCTTCATCAGGTTGCCCAGCATCAGCATACCGACCAGAACGGCGGCATCCGGGACGATCAGGGAGACGATGATGGTGACCATGATGGGGAAGACGATCCTCTCGGTCTTGGTCACGGCACGCAGCTGCTTCATGACGACGGTGCGCTCTTTCTTGGTGGTCAGTGCCTTCATGATGGGCGGCTGGATGACAGGCACCAGCGCCATGTAGCTGTAGGCCGCCACGGCGATACTGCCCAGCAGCTCAGGAGCCAGACGGGAGGTAACGAAGATGGCAGTCGGGCCGTCGGCACCGCCGATGATGGCGATGGCAGCGGACTGCTTCTGGGTGAAGTCCACCAGACCGGTAGCGGCCAGCAAACGGGCGCCCATGTAAGTACCGAAGATACCGAACTGAGCGGCAGCGCCCAGCAGCAGACTCTTGGGGTTAGAGATCAGGGGGGCGAAGTCGGTCATGGTGCCGATGCCGAGGAAGATCAGCGGCGGGTAGATGCCCAGCTTGACGCCCATGTAGAGCATATCGGCCAGACCGCCGTTGTTCAGGATCTCGACCCACATCGGGTGTTCCAGACCATCGCCGACGAAGTACTGCATGTGGATGATACCGCTGCCGGGCAGGTTGGCAAGGATCATGCCGAATGCCATGGGCAGCAGGATCAGGGGCTCATATTCTTTCACAATGGCCAGATACAGCAAGAAGCAGCCGACGCAGATCATGATTGCGTACAGCCAGCCGCCCGGCTCGCCGAACCGTGCGAAGCCGGAGCTTTGGAAAATACCGACCAGAGTATTGATAAACTGTGTCATGTTCTTCCTCCTGTGTTAAAAAGGTGCGGTGGTGTCATTGACACCGGCCTTGCTCCAGCCATTGCGGCTGCGGCGCACGGCCTTGAGGGTGTACTTGCCATTGCCCATGGCGTGAATGGCTGCCATGATCGCGGCAACCACATCACCGGGGATCCCCTCCTCCACCACAGGAGCGGGTGCTGCCTGCTGCACGGGGGCTGCAGGCTTTGCCTCAGGGGCCTTTGGCACAGCCGCCTTTGCTGCAGCCTTCTTCACGTTCATGCCGTCGAAGATCTTGCCCTCCAGCGTGACGATCGCCATCAGCAGGATAAGGATCGCAAACACCAGAACGATACCGGTTATCGTGATAACCACATCCGAACCCAAATTCATGGTCTTCCTCCTAGTCATTTATTGTTTCGCAGCCGGGGCACGACCCCCACCCGCAAAAAACCGATTTGAAATCATTATACAATATTTTCCGGCCCGATTCAACAACTATGAACAAAAATCGTCACAATTTTTTCCAAATCGTGAAGAGCCGCTTCCCTGTTCCGGCCCCTCAGCGGCGGCCGATGCGGGGAGTAGCGTCGGTGAAGCCGGTCTCCAGCTTATCCCGCACACCAAGGCTCATGGCCGTGCCCAGCGCCACGCAGTTGACGGGGTCGGGCGAGACTTCGACGTCGACCTTCAGCTCTTGGCTCAGGTACTCCGGCAGACCGTGGAGCTGTGCGCCGCCGCCGGTCAGCACCACGCCGTTGCGGAAGATATCGCCCGCCAGCTCCGGCGGGGTCTTTTCCAGCACCTGATGGGCGGCGGTGCCAATCTGCTCGCTCAGCATCATGACCGGCTCGTACAGATCGCTGGTGGAGACGTTCACCCGGATGGGCAGACCGGTCAGCAGACTGCGGCCCTTGATCTCCATCGTCTCGTTGAAATCCGCTTTCTGGGGGCAGCACGCCACGTTCTTTTTCAGCTGCTCGGCGGTGCGCTGGCCGATGGCAATGCTGAATTTATTGCGCACATGCTTTAGAATTTCATCGTCGTAGTGGTTGCCCGCCACCCGGACGCTGGTGGCCTTGACCTTGCCGCCAAGGCTCAGCACGGCGATATCGGTGGTGCCGCCGCCGATGTCGATGATCATCCGGCCATCGGGCTGGGTGATGTCGATGCCGGAGCCGAGGGCTGCAGCGATGGGCTCGTCGATCAGGTAGACCTGCCGGGCACCGGCGGCCATGACGGCCTCCACCACGGCGTCGCTCTCGATGCCGGTGATGGCGGCGGGCACGCAGACCGCCACGCGGGGCTTGACCATGTGGGAGCTGTACACCTGATTGACGAAGCGGCAGATCAGCTCGCGGGTCATGGTGTGGTCGCTGATAACGCCGTCCTTCAGCGGGAAGATGGCGGAAATATAGTTGGGGGTGCGGCCCACCATGGCCAGCGCCTTGTCGCCCACCTCCAGCACCGAGTTCTTGCGGGTATCCACCGCCACCACGCTGGGCTGGTTGAGCACGACGCCCGTACCCTCCTGCGCGATGATGATGGTCGTGGTGCCGAGGTCGATACCGATATCATTCTGTGCCATAATGTGTTGTTCCTTTCTCTGCTTCCCCTAGTTCGTTTTGTATGGGCAACGCCCGCTGTGGGGCGTGATCTCAAATCATCTTATTATAACACACCGGTCACACTTTTTCCACTGCAACTTGCTCCGGCGGAATGGCTTGCTGCAGCAGCGCACACAGCCCGCTGTACCGCAGGTTCTGGCGCACATTGCCCATCATCCGGTTCACGACGTCCCGCCGCCCGGTGACGATGCACAATTTGCGTGCGCGGGTGACGCCGGTGTAGAACAGGTTCCGGTAACACAGCCGGGGCGGCACCTGCGCCACCGGCAGCACCACCGCCGGGAACTCGCTGCCCTGACTTTTGTGCACCGTGATGGCGTAGGCGATCTCCAGCTCGTTCAGGTTCTCGGCCGGGTAAAGCAGCCGCCGGTCATCCATCCGCACCACCATCGACCGTTCCCGCGTGTTGATGGACTCCACGATGCCGATGTCGCCGTTGTAAGCGCCCACGCCCTGTTCCCCGCCGATGCGCTGCCAGACGATCTCATAATTGTTGCGCACCTGCATCACTTTATCCCCCACCCGGAAGACGCGGGCCGCGCTTTGCAATTGGGGTCTGCCCTTCTGTTCCGGGTTGAGCAGGTTCTGCAATTCCACATTCAGCGCCTGTGTGCCGGTGGGGCCGAGCTTGGTCGGGCAGAGCACTTGGATGTCCTTGATGGGGTCGAAGCCGTAGCTGCGGGGCAGCCGGGTGGTGACAAGGTCGCAGACCAGTTTCTGCGCCGCCTCGCCGTCCGACTCCAAGAAGAAGAAGTCGTCGGTCTTGCCGCCCTTCTGAAGCGGCTCGCTGGAAATGATGTGGTGAGCGTTCTCCACGATGAGGCTCCGCTTGGCCTGACGGAAGATCTCGTTCAGGCAGACGGTGGGCACCAGCTTGGAGCGGATGACCTCCCCCAGAATGTTTCCGGGGCCGACGCTGGGCAGCTGGTCGGCGTCGCCCACCATGATGATGCGGCAGCTATACCGCAGCGCCGTGATGAGGGCCTGAAACAGCTTGACGTCCACCATGCTCATCTCGTCGAGGATGACCACATCGCACTTGAGCAGGTTCTTGTCGTTGTGGATGAAGCTGACCACGCCGCCGGTGTAGTCCACTTCCAGCAGCCGGTGGATGGTGGAAGCCTTCCGGCCCGTCAGCTCGCTCAGCCGCTTGGCCGCGCGGCCCGTGGGGGCACAGAGGGCCACCCGCTCCGCCTGATGCTCCAGCAGCTGCAAGATGGCGTTGACGGTGGTGGTCTTGCCGGTGCCGGGGCCGCCGGTCAGTACAAGGCAGTTCTCGGTCATGGCCTTGCGGATGGCTTCCTTTTGGAGCGGCGCATAGGCGAAGCCCTGCGTCAGCTCCAAGACCTGAATGTTCCGGTCAAGGTCGCAGACGGGGTTCTTGCCCCGCCGGGTCAGCAGAGCCAGCCGGTCGGCAATATCCTGTTCCGCCGCCAGCAGGTCTGGCAGATAAACATACGGTGTGCCGTCAAACATCCGAACGCAGAGTTCCTCGGTCTCAAGGCAGCGGTCCAGCGCGGCCGCCAGCTTTTCCGGCGGCTGGTGGATGAAATTGGACGCCGTGTCCAGCAATTGTGCGCGGGGCAGACAGGTGTGGCCGTTGCCCGCGTTATGGCGCAGGGTGCGCAGCAGGGCCGCTTCCAGCCGCTGTGCGCAGTCCCCTTCCATATGGTAATACTGGGCGATGCTGTCGGCGTGGCGGAAGTCGAGCTGCAATGGCTCGCCGCAGAGCAGGTAGGGGTTCGAGGAAATGGCGTTCATGGCGCCGGGGCCGAAGACTCGGAAGACTTCCATGGCGCGGCGGGGGCTGATCTCGAACTGGGCGAGGTAGGCGATGAGTTCCCGCATCCCGAACATCCGCTTGAACTCCTGCTGGATGCGGTCGGCCTTGTCCG
>ERZ1673702.1416-NODE-1416-length-25506-cov-5.948843_pt1 | contig 25506 bp, 20 predicted proteins | sample MGYA00580232_ERZ1673702 | MGnify/ENA primary metagenome ERZ1673702 (study PRJEB41218, sample SAMN15661792) | gut metagenome | host: Homo sapiens | place: Canada: London | collected 2015-08-20/2019-03-30 | study: EMG produced TPA metagenomics assembly of... | reverse complement strand
GGCTGACGCCTTGCTAGGACGAATTGTGCAAGATGACGGAAAAGATGCAAGCAAGCGTGCGGCAAAGGCGTTAACCGTTAATTGTGCGGTGTTGCCCTAGGTCAAAAAATGGATTTCAGATGCCCACTACGCGGGCAAAGAACACTTTTTCTTCAACAAGCTGAAAATATTATCTTAACGCAGAAAATATAAAGGAACTGAAACATGACGACAAAAGTAACTGCCGCGGAAACAGCGGCACAGAAGGAATATGCTGAAAAGGTGCGTGAACTCAATTCCGCCCGGGAGCTGCCTCCGATAGCCCACGTCCACAGCTTCGGCTGCCAGCAGAACGTCAGTGACGGCGAGAAGATAAAGGGCATGCTCGCGATGATGGGATACGGCTTCTCGGATTCCGCCGACGGAGCCGACCTCGTGCTTTTCAATACCTGCGCGGTTCGTGAAAACGCCGAGGACAGGGTGTTCGGAAATCTCGGCGCGCTCAAGCACAACAAAAAGCTCAAGCCGGACATGCTCATCGGAGTGTGCGGCTGCATGGTTCAGCAGGAGCACATCACGGAACGTATAAAAAAGAGCTTCCCCTATGTGGACATGGTGTTCGGAACTCACGTTCTGCATACGCTTCCGCAGCTGATTTACGAGGCGCTGACCACCCACAAGCGGCAGATATCAATACCGCAGATGGACGGCGTTATCGCCGAGGGGATACCGCTTCGCCGGGAGAGCAAACTCAAGGCGAGCATTCCGATAATGTACGGCTGCAACAACTTCTGCACCTACTGCATAGTGCCGTACGTACGCGGCAGGGAGCGCTCCCGCGACCCGGAGGAGATAGTCCGCGAGGCGGAGCAGCTCGTTGCACACGGCTACAAGGAGCTGCTGCTGCTGGGACAGAACGTCAACAGCTACGGCAGGGGCACCGACATTGATTTCCCGGAGCTTCTGCGGCGCATAAACGCGATACCCGGGGAGTTCAAGATAAGCTACATGTCCAGCCACCCGAAGGACGCCACTCACGAGCTTATCGACACCATCGCCGAGTGCGAAAAGGTGACGAGGCACTTCCACCTTCCGGTGCAGAGCGGCAGCAGCCGTATACTGAAGCTGATGAACCGCAGCTACACCCGGGAGCACTACCTGGAGCTGATAAACTACGCGAAGGAGCATATCCCGGACGTAGCGCTGACCTCCGACATCATCGTCGGCTTCCCCGGCGAGACTTACGAGGACTTCCAGGAGACGCTCAGCCTTATCCGCGAGGTGAAGTACGATTCGCTGTTCACGTTCATCTACAGCCCGCGCAAGGGAACAAAGGCGGCGGAAATGCCCGACCCGATTTCCCAGGAGGAGAAGGGCAGGTGGTTCCGCGAGCTGCTGGAAGTGCAGGGCGAGATAGGCTGCTCTTCCTATCATGACTACATCGGCAGGACCATGAGAGTGCTGTGCGAGGGTCCGGGCAGGACCCGGGACGGCTGTCTCACCGGAAAGAGCATACAGAATATAATCGTTGACTTCGACGGGGATAAGTCGCTTATCGGCAGCTTCGTTGATGTGAAGATAACCGACGCGCTCAACTGGGCGCTCATCGGAGAACTAGTGTAAAGGAGAACAACTATGGACGCAATACAGGCAGTAAGAGAGCTCGGCAAGGCTATCCAGGAGGACGAGCGCTATATCGAGTACGCAAAGGCAAAGAAGGCGAACGACGAGGATACAGAGCTTCAGAACCTCATCGGCGAGTTCAACCTTATCCGCCAGAACGCCGCTATGGAGTATAACAAGCCGGAGGAGGAGCAGGACAAGGAGAAGCTCCAGAAGCTGAACGCAGACATGCAGGAAGCATACGAGAAGGTCATGACCAACGAGAACATGGCGCTTTTCACCGTTACCAAGCAGGGAATGGACGACCTTATGAACCAGGTGAACACAGTCCTCACGCTGACCCTCCAGGGCGCTGACCCGATGACCTGCCCGACCACACAGTCAAGCGGCTGCACCGGAAGCTGCGCGACCTGCGGCGGCTGCGGCTAAATCACAAGGCAAATTCACAGGGAGGTGCGGAAAATGGCGCAGGAATCGGATAAGCTGTCCCCGATGCTGAAACAGTATCTTGACATCAAGCAGAAGTACAGCGATTATATACTGTTCTTCCGGCTGGGGGATTTCTACGAGATGTTCTTCGAGGACGCAGAGAACGTGTCCCGGGAGCTTGAGCTTGCTCTGACCTCTCGTGCGGGTTCGCCGATGTGCGGCGTTCCCTATCATAGCTGCGAGATATACATAAAGAAGCTCATAGACAAGGGCTTCAAGGTGGCTATCTGCGAGCAGCTTACCGACCCGGCGGCTTCAAAGGGTCTGGTTGAGCGCGACGTTATCCGGCTCGTCACCGCCGGAACGGTCATTGAATCCAGCATGCTCAGCGAGGATTCCAACAACTACATCGCCTGCATCTGCCCCGATGAGGAGCGGAAGTCCGCAGCGCTGGTGTTCGCGGATATCTCCACAGGCGAGGTGCACGTTTTCAGCAAGAACGGCAAGGACATCGAGCAGGATATCATCTCCGAGCTGTCAAGATTCAGCCCGGTGGAGATACTTATAAACCAGGCGTTCCTTGACCTTAAAGAGGTTCACGCTTTCGTGCGCGACAGGCTCAAGCGCTGTCTGTGCGAAATGCTCGATGAAAGCAGCTTCGACGGCTCGGATATGTCGGTCATCACCGACCAGTTCGAAAACGGCGCGGAGCTTGGAATATCCGAAATGCCGCTGGTACGTCAGGCGCTGTGCGCGATGTTCCGCTACTTCGGCGAGACCCAGAAGGCGACCGTAAAGCGCTTCGTATCGCTGACCGTTCATGCCGACGGCGAGTTCATGGGTCTGAACCTCACGACCCGCCGAAATCTCGAGCTGACAGAGACCATGCGCACCAAGGAAAAGCGAGGTTCGCTGCTGTGGGTGCTGGATAAGACCGTGACATCCATGGGCAGGCGCAAACTTAAAACATGGCTGGAGCAGCCGCTGATAAATCCCGCAGAGATACTCAAGCGCCACGACGCGGTGGAGGCTCTGACGAAGGATTCCGCGCTGCTTTACGACATATGCGACGCGCTGAACGGCATATACGACCTCGAGCGGCTCATGACCCGCATAATGTACAAATCCGCGTCCCCGAAGGATATCTACGCGCTGGGTCAGACCTGCGCGCGGCTCCCGGGATTGAAGCAGTGCATTTCCAGGGTGGACAGCGCGCTTTTCCGAAAGCTCAACAGCGAGATAGACGAGCTGAACGACGTTTCCTCGCTGGTCGAAAACGCGATAGTCGACGACCCGCCCCTGACCCTCAAGGACGGCGGCGTTATCAAGGACGGCTTCAACGAGGAGATAGACCGCCTGCGCAAGATAACCGGCGGCGGCAAGGATATCCTGACCGAAATCGAGGAGCGTGAACGCGCCGCCACCGGGATACGCACGCTTAAAGTCGGTTACAACCGCGTATTCGGCTATTACATAGAGGTTTCCAAGGGGCAGCTCGACCAGGTCCCGGCGCATTACATAAGGAAGCAGACCCTCACCACCGGCGAGCGCTACATCACCGAGGAACTGAAGAAGGTTGAGTCCGATATACTTGGCGCTAACGACAAGATACTCGCGCTGGAGCAGGCGATATTCGGCGAGGTGCGCGAATTTATCGGAACGCGGCTTGAAGCGGTTCAGGCGGCTGCTGCGGCGGTCGCTGCGGTGGACGTACTGTGCAGCTATGCGCAGGCATCCATCGAGAACGGCTACGTAAAGCCGGAAATGACCCTCGACAGCGTTATAGAGATACGCGGCGGGCGCCACCCGGTCATTGAGAAAATGCTCACCGACCACCCGTTCACGCCGAACGACACCTACCTCGACACGAACTCCAATCGGCTCATGATAATCACCGGACCGAACATGTCGGGTAAATCCACGTTCATGCGGCAGACCGCGATAATCGTGCTGATGGCGCAGATAGGCTGCTTCGTTCCGGCGGAGTACGCGAAGATAGGCGTAGTGGATAAGATATTCACCCGCGTGGGCGCGTCCGACGACCTGACCTCCGGGCAGTCGACGTTCATGGTAGAGATGAACGAGGTGGCGGAGATACTCAAGAACGCCACCAAAAAGAGCCTTGTCATTCTTGACGAGATAGGCAGGGGAACATCGACATTCGACGGAATTTCCATCGCGAAGGCGGTCGCGGAGTACATCAGCGGAAAGGCTATCGGCTGCAAAACGCTGTTCGCGACGCACTATCACGAGCTTATCTCGATGGAGAAGGAATACGACGGAATACGGAATTTCAGCGTTGCGGCGGTCAAGCGCGGCGACGAGCTGAGGTTCCTTCACAAGATATGCGAGGGCGGCACGGACGACAGCTACGGAATCGAGGTCGCAAAGCTGGCTGGACTTCCGCAGAAGGTGATAAACCGCGCCAAGGAAGAGCTTGTGGAGCTTGAAAAACTCGGAAGGACAAAGCTTTCCGAGACCATCGAAAAGACTGCGGATCATCAGTTCAGCTTCACCGCGATAAACGAGCAGAACGCCATCGCGAAGCTGCGCGCCGCAGATATCAACACCATGTCCCCGATGGACGCGCTGATGTTCCTCAAGGACATAAAGGACACGCTGTAATCGCTGTAATAATTCGTGAAGCGCGTCTGTGATCTGTATTTGATCCAGCGATTTTGTATTGCCCGGAACGGGCTTAGAACGGAGCACTAATGCCAAAAATCAACCTGCTCGACAAGAGCGTATACGAGCTTATCGCCGCCGGAGAGGTCATAGAGCGCCCCTCCTCGGTGATAAAGGAGCTTGCGGAAAATTCCATCGACGCGGGGGCTGCCTCGATAACCGTGGAGATAAAGCGCGGCGGAATATCCTACCTTCGCGTGACGGACGACGGCTGCGGGATCTCCCACGAGGATATACCGACCGCGTTCATGCGGCATGCCACAAGTAAGGTCTACACGCAGGACGACCTCGACAGCATAAATACGCTGGGCTTCCGCGGTGAGGCTCTCGCCTCCGTATGCGCGGTCAGCCGCGTGGAGCTGCTGACAAAGCAGCGCGAGGATCAGTTAGGCAGCATTTACCGCATAGAGGCAGGCGAGCCGACGGAGTACGACCGGGCTGGCTGCGCGGACGGCACTACAATAATAATCCGCGACCTGTTCTACAATACCCCGGCGCGTCTGAAGTTCCTGAAAAAGGACGTGACCGAGGGAAACTACTGCGCTTCGGTCATTGAGAAGCTGGCGCTTAGCCACCCTGGGATATCGTTCAGGTTCATCAGGGACGGAAGGCAGACCATGCTCTCCAGCGGCGACGGCGAGTATTACAGCGCGGTATACGCGGTGTTCGGGAAGCAGTTCGCGGCGGGGCTTATCCCGGTGGAGAACGTCTACCAGAACACGGCGGTGACGGGGTACGTGTCCTCTCCGCTGTTCACCCGGGCGAACCGTTCGATGCAGAATTTCTTCGTGAACGGGCGCAGCGTGAAAAGTCCGCTGTGCTGCGCTGCGCTTGAGGAAGCGTTCCGCAACACGATCATGGTGGGGAAGTTTCCGTCCTGCGTGCTTTGCGTTAATACCGACCCGTCGCAGGTGGACGCGAATATCCACCCGACCAAGACCGAGGTGCGGTTCACCAACGAGAAGATAGTTTTCGACGCGGTGTACTTCGCGGTGAAGAACGCGCTGATGGGCTACGACGAAAGCCGCGAGATAAAACTTAACACAGCCCCCGCCCGCGCCGAAAATATTCCGCAGCCGGAGCGCGCAAGGTCATCGGAGCCGCTGCGGACAGCTTCCGCGCAGGTCATAGAGGAACCTCCTAAAACCATGCCGATACCCTCCGGACGGGACGCAGTGATCTACCCGCAGGAGAAGCGGGAGCCTCCGAAATTCACGCTCCGCCAGGAAACTCCGCAGCCCGCGCAGTTCACGCAGCCGCTTCCGGCGGCGGAACAGACCTACATGCCGGAGCTTGTCCCGGCAAAGAAGCCGGAGCCGAGGGAAACTCCGCTTTCCGACCTGCCGGGCTTCGCGTTCCTCTCTGAAAAGTCGTTTGAGAAGAAGACGGAACCTGTTCCGCAGGAGCCTGATCCGGTAATTCCGCAGGAGCGGCCGAAGGAGCAGATACGCGTAGTCGGCGAGCTTTTCAAGACCTACATCGTGTGCGAGTCCACCGAGGGAATGATACTTATTGACAAGCATGCGGCGCACGAGCGTGTTAATTTCGAGCGGCTGAAAAAGGGGTTCGACAGCTCCGCGCAGCTTCTAATGCAGCCGGAGGAGGTCTACCTCACGCCGGAGGAGTTCAATGGAATGTCGGAGTACGCCGACAAGCTCGCGCAGGTGGGAATCATAATGGAATTCACCGACGGAAAAGCGCGTGTGACCGGGCTTCCGCAGATGCTGGACAAGGTACCTCCGGCTGAGATAGTCGAGTGTATCGCGAAGATAGTTTCTCAGGGCAACACCAATGCAGAGGGCGAGCTTTTCGACGATATGCTGCACACCGTCGCCTGCAAGGCTTCAATACGCGGCAACGAGGATAACGATATCCTGGAGCTTCAGGTGCTGGCTCAGGAGGTATTCAACAACCCGGATATTCGTTACTGCCCGCACGGCAGACCGGTCATGACGCAGATATCACGCAAGCAGATAGAGAGATATTTCGGCAGAGTTACATAATAAACAGGGAGGCAGTATGAACAAGATAATAGTGGTGAGCGGCCCGACTGCCTCCGGCAAAACGGCTCTTGCGGTCGAGCTTGCGAAGCTGTACGGCGGGGAGGTCATCTCCGCGGACAGCATGCAGATCTACACAGATATGGACGTCGCAAGCGCAAAGGCAACCCCGGAGGAGCAGCAGGGAATACCTCATCACCTGATGAATTTTCTTGACCCCTCGCAGAGCTTTTCAGTCGCGGAGTGGGTCGGCATGGCGGGGAAATGCGCCGACGATATCCTCGCCCGTGGGAAAACTCCGGTAATATGCGGCGGCACCGGGCTTTACATTTCGTCGTTCGTGGATAATCTCCAGTTCGACGATTCGGAGTGCGACTACGCCTATCGCGGCGAGCTTCGCAGATTTGCGGAGGAAAACGGCGCTGCGGCGCTGCTTGAAAAGCTCCGCGAGGTCGACCCGGAGACGGCGGCGGAGCTGCACGAGAACAACGTGTCCCGGGTGATACGCGCTCTGGAGGTCTACAAAACGACGGGTCATACCATAGCGCAGGCGAAGCGTGAATCAAGGAACGCGCCGTCGCCGTACGAGTTCATTCTGCTGACCCTGGATTTTGAGCCGCGTGAGCTGCTCCATGAGCGGATAAACTGCCGTGTTGACATAATGTTGAAAAACGGACTGGAGCAGGAGGCGCGTCGTTGTTTCGAACAGCCCGACCGCCCCACTGCGGCTCAGGCTATAGGCTGCAAGGAGCTGTATCCGTATTTCCGCGGAGAAAAATCGCTTGAGGAGTGCGTTGAGGAACTGAAGCTCCGCACGCGGCAGTATGCGAAGCGGCAGCTTACATGGTTCCGCCGGGACAGCAGGTTCAGCAGGATAATTATTCAACCCGGGGAGGGACTTCCGGATGTGATTTCAGCGGCACGTGAGATCATCGAAAGAGAAAAATGAACCGGAAATATACATTATATGGTATCGCATAGGGCATTATTCCGGTTTTTTGCGGATTTTAACGAAGTTTTTCTATATTTTTTTGAAAAAAGTTAAAAAAGTTATAGCTTTTTTTGAAAAAGTATGCTATACTAGTCTATATAGGAATATCTATGCGCATTTGCACCTCGTTTGTGGCATATTATGCTCCTATATTTACCAATTGAAGCATGGGGAATGCTTCACCTATTGACTACAGAGAAAGAAAAGGTGGTTAATTATGGCAAAGGACATTAATTTACAGGACGTTTTCCTGAACCAGGCAAGAAAGGACAGGATCCCGGTAACTATCTACATCACTAACGGATTCCAGTTCAAGGGCGTGGTGAAGGGATTCGACAACTATACAGTCATTCTTGACACCGATGGAAAGCAGAACCTTATTTATAAGCATGCTATTTCCACGATAACACCCCTCAAGCCTATTTCTATCCTCGACGCCTACGAGAAGGCTGAAGAAGAGTAATGGATTCCGCATGGACCTCTATCATTGTCTTTGTGCTGTCCGTTTTCGTGCTGATTTTCTTTGTCGGTCAGGCCTTTTTTGCCGGCGGAGAAAAGGTGACCACGGAGACCGCGTTCACCTACAGCATGACGGAGGACATACCGTTCGAGGGCGTGTTCCTGCGCGATGAGACGGTGATCCATAACAGCGGCACAGGCGTTGTTGATTACGAGCATTCGGACGGCTCCAAGGTCGGAAAAAGCTCGGTCATCGCGAGACGTTACCGCAGCGAAGCGGATATAGAACGCCGCAGCGAGATAGAGAAGATAAACGAGCAGATAGCGGTGCTTACCGACGCTCAGCGCCTTGCGGGCACAGACAATAATCAGCTTGAGACTATTTCGAGCCAGATAAACGAGCGGCATTCGCTGATACTTGAAAGCCTGATAGACGGAGATTATTCCTCGGCTCAGGCACAGGAAAACGCGATGCTGGGCGTACTGTCAAAGCGCGAGATATCCCGCGGAGACATTGCAAGCTACGAATCAAAGATAAGCTCCCTGAGGAGCCGCGCGTCACAGCTTGAAGCCATGCTGTCCGGCGATGTGCAGGACATTGAGGCGGGCGGCGCGGGCTACTTCGTAAGCAGCGTTGACGGCTACGAGGACAAGCTGAGCATCGAAGATTCCACCACTATCACAGCGGATCGGATCGAGGAGATACTTGACAAGCCTGATCTCGGTTCAAGCTCCAGCGAGGTCGGGAAGCTCATTGCGGACTACCGCTGGCGTGTAGCCGCCGTGATGGATTCGTCGCAGCTTTTCGGCTGCAACGAGGGAGGCGAGGTCACGCTGAGAGTTTCCAGCGACCCGACCCCGATCTCCGCCGAGGTGGTGTCGATAACCGATTCCGGCCGCGGCGACGGAACCGCCGTATACGTTTTCGAGTGCGATACGCTGACCGCTTCGGTGGCGTCCGGACGCACCGCGCAGTTCAAGTACATCGTGAACAGCTACGGAGGTCTGAGAATATCAAAGAGCGCTCTGCGCTATACCGACGACGATGTGCGCGGAGTTTTCATCGTGCAGGGCGGCAAGCTTGTGTTCAGAAAGGTCAACGTTGAGTACTGGGGCGAGGATTACATAATCTGCACCCAGGAAGCGGACGACGGCTATCTGAAGCTCTACGATAAAATTGTAACAGAAGGCAAGGATCTGTATGAAGGAAAAGTTGTTGAGTAATACGCAGACTAGCTTTGACGACATCAAAGAAAGCTATGCCAGGATCTGTGAAAACATAGAAAAGGCAAAGACAGCCGCGGGAAGGACGGACGAAGTTCGCCTGATGGCAGTGACCAAGACGGTCGACCCGGAGCGCATAAATTATGCCGTGGGTCTGGGAATAGACCTGCTGGGCGAGAACCGCGTGCAGGAGTTTCTGGACAAGCGGGAGAGCTATTCGCCGGCTGAGGTTCATTTCATTGGCGGTTTGCAGACCAACAAGGTAAAGTACATCATAGACAAGGTTTCAATGATCCATTCCGTGGACAGCGTTCATCTCGCTGAGGAGATCAGCCGCAGGGCAGATCAGCATGGTCTGGACATGGATATACTCGCTGAAATAAACATCGGCGGGGAGGAAACAAAAGGAGGAATAACCCCGGAAAGTGCTGCGGAATTCTGCGCGCAGATAGGAGAACTTCCGCATATCAGGCTGAGAGGTCTGATGACGATACCGCCGCCTGGCTGCGGCGAGGACACTTTTGAGGCTATGCAGCGCCTTTTCGGAGACCTGCGTGCTGATAAGGCGGTCAACAGGAACGGCAGTTTCGATACTCTCTCCATGGGGATGTCAGGAGATTATGAAACGGCGGTAAAGCATGGGTCCACAATTGTCCGGATAGGGTCAGGTCTGTTCGGATACAGAAAATATTTATAATTGGGAGGAAATTATTATGGCATTAAGCGACATCTTATCGAGGTTCAGACAGAGCGACGCCGAGTACGACGAGGAAGGCTACGAGGACGAAGGCTACGACACCTCCAGCTCCGCTGTTACTCAGGCTGAGGCTGATGCACCTCGTTTTTCAGCACCAAGAACAAGCGACAAGGTGATCAGCCTGAAGGCTTCCAACTCTCTCCAGAACGCTTCCGTAAAGATCGTTCAGCCCACAAAGTACGAGGAGATCATGAAGGAGCCGGTACGCTTCCTCAGAGAGAACAAGAGCGTTATTCTCAACCTTGAGAAGGTAAACAGCGTTGATTCCAGAAAGAGGATCGTTGACTTCATGGCAGGCGTATGCGCTGCTATCGACGGCAGGATCGTAAGAGTTGCCGAGTGCACATATTCCATTACACCCAGCACCGTTGAGATCAGCGGAGATATGCTCGACGGCGAGGAGTTCTGATGAACCCCGGTACGCTCAGCGAGGAAGAACGTTACCTTTCCGCGCACATCGCCGATATGCAGAGACTGGCTGTAAAGTCAGGCGTTCCGCGGTTCTCCATGTTCCTGAACGAACGTGAGGCGGCGGTCGCAAGGTACGCCGTCAGGGGAGAGCTTGCTTTCTTCGGCGGCTACGACGGCGCGGCAAGAACTGTCTGCGGAGTGCTGGAAGGCACGTACGCGCAGGAAATGTCCCAGGAGGACGTGTTCCCGGTGGGGGCGGTGACTTTCACTTTCCGAAAGAGCGACAAACTTACACACAGAGAATTCCTCGGAGCGCTGCTCTCGCTTGAAATAAAGCGGGAGCTGCTCGGGGATATCCTTGTCGCGGAGGGCTATGCGGTGGTTTTCGTTTATGAGACCGCTATTGAACTTGTCTCCCGCGTGGACAGGATAGGCAGAGTCGGTGTTACCGCGGAGGTCGGCATTACCAAGCCGCTCCCGGAGCAGAAAATGGAGCGAAGGGACGTTACCGTTTCGTCGCTGAGGTTGGACTGCATCGTTGCTGCCGCGGCGAATACATCCAGAGAAAAGTCCGCAGCTCTTATAAAATCAGGCATGGTGAGCGCGGATCACACTCCCTGCACCAACGTAAGCGCAGAGGTGAGGGAAAACACCATCTTATCAATCCGGGGAAGCGGCAGGTACCGCCTGACCGGAATCAACGGAGAGACCCGCAAGGGGAAGCTCCGCATTACTATCGAAAAATACGTCTGAAAAGACGAGACATATTACGGCGCATGTCCGCCCCGCATAGACCGGGGATTCAGAGAAGGGAAGTATCAGCATGAATGCAAAGGATATTCTGTCCAGGCGCTTTGAAAAAGCGACCTTCAACGGCTATAAGACTGATGATGTCGATGAGTTCTTGAGGGAGCTTTCAAGCGAGTTCGCGCAGCTCCAGAAGGACAAGAACGAGCTTGAAAGGAAGCTGGAGGTGCTTGCCGACAAGATACGTGAGTACCGCGATGACGAAGACGCGCTGAAGGACGCCCTTCTGCTTGCACAGAAGCAGGGCAACCAGATCGTGAACGAGTCTAAGGCTGCCGCTGAGAAGCTGCGCGAGGAGACGAAGGCTGCGGTAGAGAAGCAGCTCAAGGAAGCCCAGGAGAAGGCCGACAAGGTGACGAGCGACGCCGACGAATACGCCAAGCGTATGACGAAAGAGGCGAACGAGCGAGCTGACAAGCTGGTAAAGGACGCCCGTGCAAAGGCGGACGAAATCGACCAGATGATGAAGAAGCAGACCGAGATACAGCAGAATATCCTGCAAAAGACCCGCAAGGAAGCCGACGAGTACAGAAACCGCCTGCTGACCGCATATAAGTCACATATGGATCTTATCGCGAAGCTGCCTGAGATGTGCGAGAACGAGTACATAAGGCAGACCGCCGCAGAGGCTGAGAAGCGCGAAGCCGAGAGGGCGAAGGCCGCCGCTGCAAAGCAGTCTGCTACGAAGGCGGCAAAGCCTGCTGAAACTCACGAGACTGCCGCGGCTCCTGCAAAGCCCGAGGCTGAAAAGCAGCCCGCCGCAGTGACCGCAGGCGCAGCAGAGGAGCCGTTCCGCTCCATGCCGGAGGACAGGCAGTCTCAGGACGATTCGCCGTTCTTCAGCGTTAATTCCATGAAGAAGACGAGACGCACAGCCGACGTTCCGTTTGAAAATGGAAATTCAAACAAGTAAATCACCGCTTCGGCATGCCGGAGCAGATATAAAACAAAAAGCAAGGAGACACATCAGATGTCAGAGGATTTCAACAACACACTAAATCTTCCCAAGACCGACTTCCCGATGAGGGGCAACCTCCCCCAGAGAGAGCCGGAAATGCTGGATAAGTGGGAGCAGGACCGCCTTTACTACGCCCTTTCCGAGAAGAACAAGGGCAAGCCTTCCTATACCCTCCACGACGGCCCTCCCTATGCAAACGGCAATATCCATATGGGTACCGCGATGAACAAGGTGCTCAAGGATATCATTGTTAAGTATAAGAGCATGACCGGCTTCGACGCCAACTATGTTCCCGGCTGGGACTGCCACGGCCTTCCCATCGAGCTGAAGGCTATCAAGCAGCTCGGCGTTGACAGCGGCAAGATAGATCCCGTAACCCTCCGCAAGAGCTGCCGTGAGTTTGCGCTGTCCTGCCTGGACGGTCAGAAGGCGCAGTTCAAGCGCCTGGGCGTTTGGGGCGACTTTGACGATCCTTACCTCACCATCAAGCCCGAGTTCGAGGCTAAGCAGGTTGAGGTATTCGGCAAGATGATGCAGAAGGGCTACATCTATAAGGGTCTGAAGCCGGTTTACTGGTGCGCAGACTGCAACACCGCCCTCGCAGAAGCTGAAATCGAATACCAGGACGACCCCTGCTATTCCATCTTTGTAAAGTTCCCGATAAGCGATTCCAAGGGCAAGTTTGACGATCTCGGTATCGACCTTTCCAAGGCATACGTCGTAATCTGGACAACCACAACCTGGACTCTTCCGGGCAACCTCGCTATCTGCCTCGGTCCGAACTACGAGTACACATTCGTAAAGGTCGAGGACGAGGAGAGCAAGTCATACGGTCAGTACCTGCTGATGGCGGCCGAGCTTGTTTCCACCGTTATGGAAGCCGTCGGAATCAAGAAGTACTCCACCATCGGAAACTTCCTCGGTTCTGACCTGGAGCTCATCGAGACAAATCACCCATTCATGGGCAGAAAGTCTCCGGTAATCGTCGGCGACCATGTAACCCTCGACAGTGGTACAGGCTGCGTTCATACCGCTCCCGGCTTCGGTCTGGAGGACTTTGAGGTCTGCAACAAGTACAAGGGAATGTTCAAGATCATCGTTCCCGTTGACGCAAAGGGCGTGCTGACCGAGGAAGCAGGCGACTTTGCAGGTCTCAAGACCGCTGACGCCAACAAGGCGATCGCAAAGCGCCTTGAGGACGACAACACCCTGCTCGCGATGCAGAAGATCGTCCACCCTTATCCGCACTGCTGGCGCTGCCACGAGCCGATAATCTACCGCGCAACAGACCAGTGGTTCTGCAACGTGGATATGTTCAAGCCCGAGACCATCAAGGCCATCGAGGAAGTTAAGTGGATTCCCGAGTGGGGCGAGGAGCGCATCAAGAACATGGTAAACATGCGCAGCGACTGGTGCATTTCCCGTCAGCGCCGCTGGGGCGTTCCGATCCCGATCCTCTACTGCGAGGACTGCGGAAAGGTCATCGTAAACGACAAGACCATCAAGGCGATATCCGACATGTTCCGCAAGGAAAGCTCCGATTCCTGGTACTCCAAGGATCCTTCCGAGTTTATCCCTGCTGATGTAAAGTGCGAGTGCGGCTGCGGTAAGTTCCGCAAGGAAATGGACATCTTCGACGTATGGTTCGATTCCGGCTGTACGCATGCGGCAGTACTCCAGGAGCGTCCCGAGCTTTCCTGGCCAGCTGACCTCTACCTCGAGGGCTGCGACCAGTACAGAGGCTGGTTCCAGAGCTCCCTGCTCACCTCTGTTGCGACCACAGGCAAGGCTCCTTATAAGGCGGTCTGCACCCACGGCTGGGTAGTTGACGGCAAGGGCGAGGTAATGCACAAGTCCAAGGGCAACGTGGTACTTCCCGAGGAAGTTATCAGCAAGTACGGCGCTGACGTTCTGCGTCTTTGGGTCGCTTCCCTTGACTTCCACAACGATGTAAGAGTTTCTCCGGAAATGCTCAAGCAGCTCTCCGAAGCATACAGAAAGATCAGAAATACCGCGCGCTTTATCCTGGGCAACCTCGGAAACGGCAGCGGCTTCGACCCTGATACCGAGATGGTAGCGCTCGACAAGCTCAGCGACATCGACAAGTGGGCGCTGACAAGACTTGATGCGGTTATCGAGAAGGTAAAGGCTTCCTACGAGAGCTTTGATTTCTACCTTGCATACCACGCTATCCACAGCTTCTGCGTTGTAGATATGTCCAACTTCTACCTTGATGTTGTCAAGGATACGCTGTACTGCTCCGCTGAGAAGTCCGAGGAGAGAAAGGCAGTCCAGACCACAATGTATATCATTCTGGATTCTCTTGTTAAGCTCATCGCGCCTATCCTGACATTCACCTCCGATGAGATCTGGAAGTACATGCCGCACAAGTCCACAGACGACCTTCGCGGCGTTCCGTTCAACCAGATGCCCGAAAAGACCGGCGTTGTTCTCGGCGCTGAGTTCGAGGCAAAGTGGAACAAGATACACGCAGTACGCGACGACGTTCTGAAGGCGCTCGAGGAGAAGCGTTCTGCGGGCGTTATCGGTAAGCCGATCGACGCTGACGTTACCCTGTACGCTGACGAAGCAAACTACAAGGAGCTGTCCGCATATCCGGAGCTTGCGCAGGCGTTCTCCGTATCCAACGTTACCGTGAAGAACGGCGCTGACGGCGAGTACAAGGGCTCTGCCGATGGCGTTTCCGTTACCGTCGAGAAGGCGGCAAGCGAGATGTGCGAACGCTGCTGGAGCCACGACAAGTCCGTTGGCTCTGACGAGAAGTTCCCGCACCTGTGCGCACGATGCGCAGCAGTTATGAAGCTCGATCTGGGCTGATAAGCTATTCCGGCAGGGGAGGGGGAGCGTTCCCTTCTCCTGCCTTTTTGTGGTAAGTTCAGAGAGGATTTATGAGAGCTTTTTTGAGTAAATACAGGCAGTACGCCGCGTTGGTGCTGGCGGCTCTGCTGGTTGGTATAGACCAGCTCACAAAATGGCTGGTTGTATCGAATATGGAGATGTACAACGTTGTTCCCCTGATAAAGATAGACGGCGTTGAGGTACTGAATCTCTTCTACTGCACCAACAACGGCTCCGCATTCAGCATGATGGAGGGCAAGACCGCGTTCCTTATCGGCATAACCTCCCTGGTGATAGTCGCGCTTATCGTGGGTCTGGTGACCAAGCGTATACAGCGCGGGACGTACGTCACGGCGGTGGCGCTGATAGTCGGCGGCGGTACCGGGAACCTTATAGACAGGCTTTTCAACAACGGCAGCGTCGTGGACTTCATCGACGTAAGGATCATCAACTTCCCGATATTCAACTTCGCGGACATCTGCGCGGTGGTCGGCGGGGTTCTGCTGTGCCTTGCCGTGGTCATCGACGAAATAAGGGAGAACCGCGCGAAAAAAGCGCAGAAGTCCCAGCAGGCGGAATCAGCGCAGACCGAGGAGCCCAAGAGCAATGGAAACGATTGAGCTTTCCGCTCCGGGAGGGGTTCGGCTTGATAAGCTCATCGCCGATGGCACGGAGCTTTCCAGGAGCGCGGCGGTGAAGCTCATCGAGCAGGGTAACGTACTCGTGAACGGCTCGCCGGCTGGCAAAAAGGACATTCCGGCGGCGGGGTCAGCAGTAGAAATCACGCTCCCTGAGCCGCAGAGCACGGATATTCTGCCGGAGAACATACCGCTGGATATCGTCTATGAGGACGACGACCTGCTGGTAGTCAACAAGCCGAAGGGCATGGTAGTCCACCCGGCGGCGGGGCATTACTCCGGCACGCTGGTGAACGCGCTGATGTACCACTGCGGAGACAGCCTGTCAGGCATCAACGGCGAGATACGCCCGGGGATAGTCCATCGTATCGACAAGGACACAAGCGGTCTGCTGATGGTCGCGAAGAACGACCTGGCGCACATCGGTCTGTCCGAGCAGATAAAGGAGCACAGCTTCACCAGGGAGTACGAAACGGTGGTCTGCGGCGGGATAAAAGAAGATGGAATCGTGAACGCTCCGATAGGGCGGCACAAGACCGAACGCAAGAAGATGTGCGTAACAACCGAAAATTCCCGGGAAGCCGTGACGCATTACTTCGTAATGGAGAGGTTTCCGGGGTACACTCACCTGCGGGTGCGCCTGGAGACCGGGCGAACTCATCAGATACGCGTCCACATGGCGTACATCGGGCACCCGGTAGCCGGGGATCCGGTCTACGGAAACGGGAAGCCCGCATGGCTTGAGGGACAGTGCCTCCACGCGAAGAAGATCGGGTTTGTTCACCCGCGCACCGGGGAATACATGGAGTTCGACAGCGAGCTTCCGGAGTATTTTCAGAAATTTTTAAAGAGCATAGAGGGCTGAGAATGGATTTCAGCAAGGTCATACTAATGACAGATCTTGACGGGACGCTTCTGACTGACGATAAGCGGATACTTCCCCTGGATCTTGAGGCAATAGAGCGCTTCCGGGCTGGCGGCGGACTTTTCACGATGGCTACCGGGCGCGGTTATTCAATGGCGAAGCACATCGCCGACAAGCTCCGGCTGGACTGCCCGGCGGTCGTCTACAACGGCGCGGCGGTGTACGATTTCCGGCAGGAGAAGTTCCTTTGGCAGTGCGAGATAGGGAGCCGCGCGGCGGACATCATAAAGCGCGTCGCAGAGCGCTATCCCGATATCGGCGTAGAAGTTCTGCGGGGCAACGTGGTGCACGTTCCGTTCCTGAACGACACCGAGCAGTGGCATCTTAATCTTGAGAATGTCCAGGCTGACTGGAGCAAACTCGAGAATATCCCACAGGACGGCTGGCTGAAGGTACTGTTCGCCTACCCGCCGGAGAAAATGGACGAACTTCAGCATTACATCGAGCGTTCGCCGGAGTTCAGCGGAGTGCACTGGGTGCGTTCCGCGCCGATGTTTTTCGAGTGCCTGCCGGAGGGTATCGACAAGGCGGCGGGCTACAAGCAGCTTATTAAGGCGATAGGCGCGGAGGACAGGTTCACCGTCGCGGCGGGGGATTTCATGAACGACCTCGCGATGATACAGTCCGCGGATCTGGGCGCGGCGGTCGCGAATGCGCAGCCGTCAGTCAGGGAAGCCGCGGATATCGTGCTGTGCGACAATAATTCCGGAGCGATGGCAAGCCTCATAGAGCATATCGAAAAAATGTAAACCTGCGGGAAACCGCTTGTATAATGTTAAACCGGGCGAAAGCCCATAATTCACAGGAGGTCTATATGGACGCACTACTGAAAAAGCAGCTTGAGATCGCTGCAACAAAGGTCAGAATGGGAGTGATCGAGGGCGTACACGCTGCCAAGGCAGGACACCCCGGCGGATCCCTTTCCGTTGCTGACACACTCACTTATCTTTACATGCACCGCATGAACGTTGACCCGAAGAACCCCACCATGCCCGACAGGGACAGACTGGTACTTTCCAAGGGTCACACCGCTCCTGCGCTTTACGCAGTCCTCGCTGAAAGAGGATTCTTCCCAGTTGAGGAGCTCAAGACCCTCCGTAAGATCGGTTCCAGACTCCAGGGACACCCCTCCATGGGCAAGCTCCCGGGCATCGACATGAGCACCGGCTCCCTCGGACAGGGCATTTCCACAGCCTGTGGCATGGCTCTTTCCGGTAAGATCTCCAGCGATACCTACAAGGTATACACTGTGCTCGGAGATGGCGAGATCGAGGAGGGTCAGGTATGGGAGGCTGCAATGTTCGCGGCTCACTATAAGCTTGATAATCTGGTTGCAGTCGTTGATAACAACGGTCTCCAGATCGACGGCAAGATATCCGAGGTTATGTCTCCGTACCCCATCGACGAGAAGTTCAAGGCTTTCGGCTGGCACGTTATCTGCATCGACGGTCACGACTTCGACCAGATCGAGGCTGCGTTCAACGAGGCTGAGACTGTTCTCAACCAGCCCACAGTGATCATTCAGAAGTCCGTTAAGGGCAAGGGCGTTTCCTTCATGGAGAACCAGGTCGGCTGGCACGGCAAGGCTCCTAACGACGAGGAGTACGCTATCGCAATGAAGGAACTGGGCGACCACCTCGCACAGCTTGAAAAGTAATTACAGCTCGAAAGGATATACAGATATGGAAAAGAAAGCAACCCGTGACAGCTACGGTGAAGCGCTTGTAATGCTCGCAGAGAAGCGCCCCGATTTAGTAGTACTCGACGCTGACCTTGCGGCAGCGACCAAGACAGGCATCTTCAAGAAGGCTCACCCTGACAGATTCTTCGACTGCGGTATCGCAGAGGCAAACATGATGGGCGTAGCGGCTGGTATCGCAAGCACCGGCAAGCTCGTATTCGCAAGCTCCTTCGCGATGTTCGCGGCAGGCAGAGCGTTCGAGATCGTACGCAACAGCATCGGCTATCCCCACCTTAACGTTAAGATAGGCGCTACACACGCTGGTATCTCCGTCGGTGAGGACGGCGCTTCCCACCAGTGCAACGAGGATATCGCGCTGATGAGATCCATTCCCGGCATGACCGTCATCAACCCCGCAGACGACGTTGAGGCTAAGGCGGCTGTCCTGGCAATGGCTGACTATGTAGGCCCGACCTACATGAGATTCGGCAGACTTGCCGCTCCGATCTTCAACGACGCAGCAACCTACAAGTTCGAGGTAGGCAAGGGAATCCAGCTCAGGGACGGCAAGGACGTAACGATCATTGCTACCGGTCTGATGGTATCCGAGGCTCTCGAGGCAGCCAAGGCACTCAAGGAGCAGGGCGTTGACGCTCGCGTTATCAATATCCACACCATCAAGCCCATCGACCGCGACATCATCGTCAAGGCAGCTAAGGAGACCGGTAAGATCATCACCGTTGAGGAACACAGCGTTATCGGCGGACTTGGCTCTGCAGTTGCTGACGTTGTTACCGAGGAATGCCCCGTTCCGGTCATCAAGATCGGCGTGAAGGACGTATTCGGTCACTCCGGTCCTGCAGTTGACCTGCTCAAGGAGTTCGGTCTGTGCGCAGAGAACATCGTTGCCGTTACAAAGGCAGCGCTCGGCAAGTAAGACTTATAGCGTATCCGAATTGCGGGCTGGCACTCCGGTCCGCAATTATTTTTAAGCAGGAATGTAACCTTTAATACGATGTTTCTGTCTTAATATACAAAAGGTGAAACATCTGCTGAAAGAGGGTACATTATGAAAGCTGAATCCTGGAAGAAAATTATCGACGACCTTGACGACGATATTGTTGACTCCGCCGCTGAAAGGCTGAGTAAACCGGAACATTCCACGGTTGATGATATGGAAGCGTTTACTCACGATGGAAAGCCCACAGAATACAAATACCCTTCCGAAAGAAAGAAGCACCGCGGGCTGTATATCGGAATCGGCTCGGCGGCTGCCGCTGCGGCGGTGGCGGGATTCGTGCTGCTGAACAATTCCGGGCTGGTGATGTCTCCGAACCCGGTTCTGACCGCTGAAAGCTCCTCCGCCGAGACATATGCGACTACCCCGTTTGTGGCATATGTGGAGAAGTCCGCTCCTGATACACAAAGCGAGCTGGTTTCGATCCAGACGGACGGTATAGATTTCATCCTGTTCGATGAGTATTTCTACGGCGTGTGGGAAATGACGTTTGAAGATTCCGACACAGTGATACAGATAGAACTCGGCTACGGCGACAGCAGCATTTTCGGAAGTGGGAACGGCTACACCTGCCTCGGGACCATTAAGACCAGCGACGGATGTTACATGGTGGCAGTCGGCGGAGGTCAGTACGACCTGTGGTTCGTACCGGAGAACGATCGGAACAGCCTGTTTGTCGACTGTGATGTCCAGATAGTGGACGATCAGGTGGTTTACGAGGACTCAATGATAAAGTGCGCGGGCACTGAAATATTTTCCGGATATGGAACCGGAAAGCCGCAGGAGGACGGCTCCCTCGGCTACTTCGGGCAGGAGAAGCTCGCGCAGAAGATGGGACTTACGACAGAGTATCTGTTCGAGGAACCCGCCATGAGCGAAAGCACATCGGTATATCCCGAGGACGGCTCGACAGCCAAAAACTGGGTACGAACCTATGAATTGCGCGGCACTAACATACGGCTTGTGAGCCAGTCCAGCGACAAGGTAGTTGTCACCGAGCTGATGGAGGATTCCAACTCCGGAGCAAGAGAGCGGTTTGACATTACATGGACATATTCCGGCGGTGAATGGCTGACAACAGGATATGCGGTTTCAGAAATAATGCCGTTCAGCGACACGTACGAATACTTGGATAAAAACAAGTTCCAGACCTTTGAGGACATGTTCGCGGGGACATGGCTGGAGAATTCCACCGGAGCAGAGCTGACGTTGGACTATACTGCGGACCCGTTCGAACCCGGAGAACACATTTTTATATACTACATATATCACGGAATGGCGCTGTTCTGCGTGGGCACCCAGGGAAATACTGCGTACTATATCCCGGACGATGAGCCGGACGTGATGTATCAGTATTCGTCTACTGAAAAGAGCGGAAATATCGTAAAGCGAAGTGAGTACACTAATGTCTACACCCGCCGTGACGGAGAGTTTATGCCCATTGATGAAGCGGCTGGTTCAAGGCTCGGAGTGATCGGCTTTAAGAAGTACCTCAACACTTATTCCGAACTTGGCGATGTTATGAATAACCTGATTTTGGAAAAATACGACAGCATTTGGAGCCATGCGTTCTACATGCCCGGTGTCAGCAGCTTTGGCGGCTATACTGTATTCCAGACCGGCGACGGCTCATACATCTTTACATACCAGGAATACAACAGGGACACCGGCGCGGACAGGTGGGTAACGTACACCATAACGAACACCATAAAGGGCTGGTTCACGGAACGAGCGGTTGCCGACAGCGGTAATTTTTCAATAGAACTGGAGGTGCCAGATGGAGGACAGTCTGATAGTTGACCTGTATTTTGAGCGTAACGAACAGGCGATAGCGGAAACGCAGAACAAATATGGCAGATTGTGCACCAAGATAGCGGCGGGTATCCTCAAGCGCTACGAGGACGCAGAGGAGGCGGTGAGCAGCAGCTACATGAAACTGTGGAACGCCATACCTCCGAAGCGCCCGGAGTCGCTGTGCGGCTATCTGTGCAGGATAGTCAGAAATACGGCGCTGAATATCTGCGACAGCATCAAGCGGCGTTCCTGCGAGGAGCTTTACGGTGAACTTGCCGAGGTGATTCCCGACACGGCGGCGGTCGAGGAACGCGCGGACTGCCGGGAAATAACGCGGCACCTCAACGATTATCTGCACTCCTGCAAGCAGAAAAACCGTGATATTTTCACGTCGCGATATTATTTCAACATGTCGATCCGGGATATCGCGGAGAGAATGGACATGACCGAAACCGCGGTCAAGACACGTCTCTCCCGTATCCGCGCCGATCTGCGGGTGTACCTTATTGAACAGGGCGTAGACGTTGGCTCCTGAATTCCTCCGGATAAGTTCCGGGGGAATTTTTTGTTACAGGAATTAAACCAGTTGACAAAATCTTCGAAAAGCGTTATAATAAAAATGTATTTTTCAGCCGACAGGAGAAAAGGCTGACATCAATTGGAGGATCAGGTTATGGCTATTCTGGTAACTGGCGGAGCAGGGTTCATCGGCTCCCACACCTGCGTTGAGCTTCTCAATGCTGGCGAAGATATCGTTGTGATGGACAACTTCTACAATTCAAATTCACGCGCCCTTGATGGGATCAGGAAGATCACCGGCAAGGACTTCAAATTCTACGAAGATGACATGCTCGACATTGCCGCAGTTGATCAGATATTCGCTGAAAACGACATCGAGCAGGTGATTCATTTCGCGGGCTACAAGTGCGTTCCCGAGAGCGTACAGAAGCCGCTGATGTACTATTCCAACAACCTGCGCGGTACGTTCAACATTCTTGAAACGATGAAGAAGTACGGCTGCACCAAGTTCGTGTTCAGCTCTTCCGCGACCGTTTACGGAATCCCCGCGACCGTTCCCGTTAAGGAGGATTTTCCGCTGTCCGCTATCAATCCCTACGGAAGCACTAAGCTCATTATTGAGAATCTCTGCCGGGAGATGTACGCCGCCGACAACACATGGACGATGATACTGCTGCGCTACTTCAATCCTGTCGGCGCGCATGAGAGCGGCCTTATCGGCGAGGATCCCAACGGAATTCCGAACAACCTTATGCCGATCGTGCTCGATAAGGCTACCGGCAAGCGCGACGTGCTTGCGGTTGCCGGCAACGACTACCCCACTCCGGACGGTACCTGCGTGCGCGACTATATCCACGTTGTCGACCTCGCAAAGGGTCACGTTGCCGCAGTAAGGAAGGCACGCCAGATCACAGGCGTACCCGCTTACAATCTCGGAACAGGCCACGGATATTCTGTTCTGGATATCCTGAACACATTCCAGCGCGTGAACAACATCGACCTGGGATACACCATCGGCCCGCGCCGTCCCGGCGACGCTGCGACTACATACGCAGATCCCTCACTCGCGGAAAAGGAGCTCGGCTGGAAGGCTGAAAAGACCCTCGACGAGATGTGCCGCGACGCATGGAACTTCCGCAAGCTCCGCGAAGCCGAAAAATAATCGCACTTTTTTTGAGAATTTCGCAAAAACCTCTTTACAAAGCGAAAAAAGTGTGATATAATACTACTGTTATGCGCAGGCAATGCGCACAGCCATACCGGATTCCCGGCGAGCGGATAATGCTCCGACAGGAGATACACCCTAGTCCCTCTGCTGCGATACCGGAATAAATTCAATGAGGTGTTATTATGTTAAGAAAAGAAGAAAAGACTTCCGTAATCGAGGCTAACCGCCTTCACGAGCACGACACAGGTTCTCCTGAGGTTCAGATCGCTATTCTCACTCAGAGAATCAACGAGCTCACCGAACACATCAAGGTTCACCAGAAGGATCACCACTCCCGCCGTGGTCTTCTGAAGATGGTAGGTCACAGAAGAAACCTTCTGAACTACCTCCAGAAGAAGGATATCGAACGCTACCGTGCGATCATCGCTAAGCTGGGTATCCGTAAGTAATCTATGGAGTAAAGGGCAGCGCTGCGCACGAAACAGTGCTGCCTTTTTTACTAAGGCGCAGATCTTAGCATTAAATTGAGTATCCGGGCAGCCGGATATTGACTTTAATTGCTATCACTGTGCCTTCAGTAAATTAAAGTTTATTGAAAGGAATAAATGCAATGTTCGAAAATTACAGAGTTTTCAAGACGATGTTTGCCGGCAGAGAGCTGACCGTTGAGACTGGTAAGGTCTGCGGCCTGGCTAATGGTTCCTGCTGGGTAAGATACGGCGAGACCGTAGTAATGGTAAACGTAGCTGCAAGCGCAAAGCCCCGCGACGGCGTGGACTTCTTCCCGCTTTCCGTTGACTACGAGGAGAAGCTGTATGCAGTAGGCAAGATCCCCGGCGGCTTCCTCAAGAGAGAGGGCAGACCCTCCGAGAAGGCTATCCTGACCTCCCGAGTTGTTGACCGTCCTATGCGTCCGCTGTTCCCGAAGGACATGCGCAACGACGTTGCGATCACAATGACCGTACTCGCAGTTGACCCTGACTGCTCCCCTGAGATCCTCGGCATGATCGGCGCTTCCATCGCTGTTTCTATCTCTGATATTCCGTGGAACGGTCCGATCGGCGGTATCTCCGTAGGCCTGGTTGACGGCGAGATCGTACTCATGCCGAACCTTGAGCAGAGAAGCAAGTCCGACCTGAACCTGACCGTTGCTTCTTCCGAGAAGAAGGTGGTAATGATCGAGGCAGGCGCGAACGAGGTTCCCGACGATGTTATGTTTGACGCTATCATGGCAGGTCACAATGAGATCGTTAAGTCCCTCATTCCGTTCATCAAGGACATTCAGGCGCAGATCGGCAAGCCGAAGTTCGCGTTCGAATCCCAGGAAGTTGACCATGATATGTTCGACGCTATCTCTGATTTCGCTATCGAGCGTATCAGATACGCGCTGGACACCGACGACAAGAATATCCGCGAGGAGCGCCTGAAGCCCATCGTTGACGATATCCACGCAAAGTTCGATGAAGTTTACCCAGAGAAGATCGCTATGATCGACGAGGCTATATACAAGCTCCAGAAGTTCGTAGTACGCCGCTGGCTGCTCGACGACAACAAGCGCGTTGACGGCAGAAAGATGGACGAGATCCGTCCGCTGGCTGCTGAAGTCGGCATGCTGCCGAGAGTTCACGGTTCCGGTCTGTTCACCAGAGGTCAGACTCAGGTCATGACCATCTGCACACTGGGTCCCGTTTCCGACAGCCAGAAGCTTGAGGGTCTTGACGAGGAAGAGGGCAAGCGCTACATGCACCACTACAACTTCCCGGCTTACTCCGTAGGCGAGACCAAGGCAAGCAGAGGTCCCGGCAGACGTGAGATCGGTCACGGCGCGCTTGCTGAGAGAGCGCTGCTCCCTGTTATCCCGAGCGTTGAGGAGTTCCCCTACGCTATCCGTCTGGTTTCCGAGGTGCTTTCTTCTAACGGTTCTACTTCCCAGGGTTCAGTTTGCGGTTCTACACTGGCTCTGATGGACGCCGGCGTTCCGATAAAGAAGCCGGTTGCGGGTATCTCCTGCGGTCTTATCACCGAGGGCGACAGATGGGATACAATGGTTGATATCCAGGGCGTTGAGGACTTCTTCGGCGACATGGACTTCAAGGTAGCTGGTACACACGACGGTATCACCGCTATCCAGATGGACCTCAAGATCGACGGTCTTACTCCGGAGATCATCAAGGCTGCGTTCGCAAAGACCCACAAGGCGCGCGACTATATCCTTGACGAAGTAATGCTCAAGGCTATCCCCGAGCCGAGAAAGACAGTCGGCAAGTACGCTCCGAAGATGATCCACACCAAGGTACCGGTTGACAAGATCAGCGAGGTTATCGGCAAGGGCGGCAAGGTTATCCAGAAGCTCTGCGCTGACTTCGACGTTAAGATCGACATCGACGACGACGGCAACGTATTCATCTGCGGTCTTGACCTTGACAAGGCTAACGCCTGCGTTCAGGTAATCTCCACCATCGTTAACCCGCCTGAGGTCGGCGCGATCTACAAGGGCAAGGTAGTTCGTATCATGAACTTCGGCGCATTCGTAGAGATTGCTCCCGGCAAGGACGGCATGGTACACATTTCCAAGCTGGAC
>ERZ1673702.1386-NODE-1386-length-26067-cov-30.523835_pt1 | contig 26067 bp, 20 predicted proteins | sample MGYA00580232_ERZ1673702 | MGnify/ENA primary metagenome ERZ1673702 (study PRJEB41218, sample SAMN15661792) | gut metagenome | host: Homo sapiens | place: Canada: London | collected 2015-08-20/2019-03-30 | study: EMG produced TPA metagenomics assembly of... | reverse complement strand
CATAAGGAACCGGGGCCGCAACCGATTCCTTGTACATGATTCCTCCTCACACCAAGGCAATATCCGAACAGAAAGCCCATTCCAGCGTTCCGCAAGTGCTGGAAGGGGCTTTCTGCGTTTTTGACGGAAATTTCCCTCGTCTTTTGGCAGATTTAGGGTTGACCGGCCTTTTCGTGAACGCTATAATAAAAAGTGGAAAAGAATTTTAGGAGGTGAACGCAGGACAATGGACCCGGATCATAGTCGAAGACACGGATCAACTGCGAAACAGCAACAGCAAAAAGCAGCTGCGTTCGCCTTTTTTGCCCGGTAAGAGGTGCCGTTTGGTACTTCTCAGCGGGGAGAAAGGGCGCGGCTTTGTGCGCGGTAAGGGCGAAAGGGCCCGATCCTGCGCTGGGCGGCGCTTTTTGTTTTGTGAGCTGTCCGATCCGCCGGAAACGGTAAGGAGAAACACAAAATGGAACTGGAAGAAAAGAAGACTGGGGCACCGGAAGCCTCGCTCCCCGTGCCCGAACTGCCCACGGATATCCCCGCAGAGGTGCGGCAGAAGCTGGCCGAAGACCTGAACGAAGAAGCTACCGAGGACCTCAAGCAGGACGTGCGCGACGCTGAAAAGGAAGAGGCCAAGGACGAAGAGGTTAAGGCCAACCCCGAAATGCTGACCAAGAGCCGTCTGCTCAAGATGCTGGTGAAAAAGCAGTACGTGAAGCTGCGTGAGGTCACCGAGGAAGAGCAGCCCGCCGACTTGGCGGAGTTGTTGGAAGAGCTGGACGAGAATAACCGCCTTGTGGTTTTCCGTCTGCTGAAAAAGGACGTCGCAACGGAAGCTTTTGCCTACATGTCCGATGAGGCCCGCGACGATCTGGTCAATGCGTTTTCGGATATCGAGCTGGTCAGCGCCATCGAAGAGATGAGCTTGGACGACGCAGCCGACCTTTTGGAAGATATGCCCGCCGGTGTCGTCAAGCGGGTGCTGGAGAAATCCTCCAAGCAGACCCGTGAGAGCCTGAACAAACTGCTGAACTACCCCGAAAGCTCGGCCGGCAGCCTGATGACCCCCGAATACGTCCGTCTGCGGAAGGATATGAACGTCAGCGAGGCGCTGGCCGCCATCCGCCGACAGGGCGAGAACGCCGAGACGGTCTACACCAACTACGTGGTGGAGCGGAACCGTCTGCTGGGCGTTGTGTCAGCCCGCAGTCTGCTGCTGGCCGACCCACAGACTCCCATTGAGGACATCATGGACGATAATGTGGTCACCGTGAAGGTCACGGACGATCAGGAATATGTGGCCCGTGAGATGCAGCGCTACGACTTCACCGCCATGCCTGTTCTGGACAACGAGGGCATGTTCGTCGGTATCATCACCATCGACGATGCAATCGACGTCCTGACCGACGAGTCCACCGAGGATATGCAGAAGATGGCTGCTATTCTGCCGGATGACGATGCAACGACCTATTTTGGTACGAGCGTCTGGACCCACGCCAAGCAGCGCATCCCTTGGCTGCTGATCTTGATGCTGTCGGCGACCTTCACCGGCATGGTCACCACCCACTACGAGGAAGCGTTCGTCAGCCTTCCCCTGCTGGTCTCCTTCATGCCCATGCTGATGGATACCGCCGGCAACTGCGGCAACCAGATCAGCACCCTGATGGTTCGCGGCCTTGCGCTGGGCGAGGTGGAGCCTTCCGATTTCCTGAAAGTCCTCGGCAAGGAGCTCCGGGTTTCCGCCATCGTGGGCGCAGTGCTTGGCCTTGTGAACGGTCTGCGCATCTACCTGATGTACACCTTCGTCTTTGCGGGCCAGTACGAGAACGTGATGGGCTATGCCGTCGTGGTCAGCGTGTCGCTGTTCTTCAGCGTCATTCTGGCAAAGCTGGTGGGCGGTATGCTGCCGCTGGCCGCCAAGAAGCTGGGAGCCGACCCGGCCATTATGGCGACGCCCTTCATCACCACCATCGTCGATGCGTGCAGCTTGATCCTCTACTTCCAGATCGCGCAGCTCGTGTTCCGGAATATGATGTAAAACGTTCGGAGAACGGATGTCTCTGCGGTTTTGCCGCGGCTGCACCCGTTCTCTTTTTTACAGTTTTCAACACCGCAGTTTTATACATTGCGGGATGTGGAAAACTCAGGGGCTCAGATTCCAACGGGGAGAATGCGGAATAGCCCAGCGGAAAGCCGGTGAAAAAAGAAAAGAAAAGACCTCGACTTTCTTTTGGAAAAAAGAAAATTCTCCTGCATTTCTCCCCAAAACCCTCCATGGAAAATGCAGGGAAATACATCACGTATAAAAATCAGCCCCCGCGCCTGTGGAAAACTCGGTGGAAAAAGTGGAAAACACCGTGGGAAACTGCCCCTCTTTTTCACAAATTCAGTGGAAAACGCCGTGGAAAAAGTGGATAAGTCCATCCGGCAGCACCAAAAATGGATACAACCGGCCGTTTTGGCACTCCCCCACGGCGACAGCCAAGCCCTTTGTTCACAGGGAGTTTCTTGAATGGCCCGGCCAAACATGGTACAATAAAAAATACACACAACCCCGTCTGACCGGGGCAAATTCTACGATCATGGAGGCGTCTGCCTATGAACTGGCTTACCAAACTGGAGCGGAAGTATGGCCGCATCTGCATCCCGAACCTCATCTCGATCTTGGTCGGCGCGCAGATCTTGGTCTACGCCGTGGAGCTGTTCGTCAATCAGTATATCTCACTCTACCTGAGCCTGAACCGCACCGCCCTGCTGGTGGGTCAGCTCTGGCGGGTCATCACCTTTGTGTTTGTTCCGTTTTCGGGCGGCGGACCGCTGAGCGTGGTGCTGGGCATCTACTTCACGTGGTTCATCGGCAGCGCGCTGGAAAACGAGTGGGGCGATTTTCGCTTCAACCTTTATATCCTGCTTGGCATGGTGGGCGCGGTGGCGGCCTGTCTGCTGACGGGCTACGCCGATACCTACTGCCTGTCCCTGTCGCTGCTGCTGGCCTTTGCTATGCTTTACCCGGAGGTTCAGGTGCTGCTCTTCTTCGTCATCCCCATCCGGGTGAAGTACTTCGGCCTGTTCGCGGGGGCGCTGTGGCTGCTCAGCTTCCTCGGTGCCGGGGCAGCGGGCAAGCTGAACTATCTGCTCTGCATGGTGAACTTCCTCGTCTTCTTTGGCCCGCAGGCGTGGCGCAGTGTCCGCGCGTGGGTCCGCCGTGAACAGTGGAAGAGGAAGAACCGCCGATGATGCTGGATCGATTGGAAGGCAATGCGGAGCTGAAATCCAGCGTTCGCCTCATGCTGGACAGCCGCCGCTTGACCCACAGCGTCCTTTTGGTGGGCGAGGAGGGGCTGGGAGCCGGTTTCGCGGCCCGCTGCGTTGCGGCCGATTATCTTTACCCCCAAGGCGGAGCGCCCGCTGAGGCGCTTGTACGGGGCGAATGCTGCCGTGCCGTGGCAAAGGCCGGCAAGCGCGACAGCGGCCAGATCGAAACGGGTGTCGTGCGGGAGGCCATCTCGGTCACCGGCATGGGTTCCGGCGGAAAATATCTTGTCGGTCAGGTCACGGCCATGCGGTCGGAGATCTTCAACACCAGCCTTTCGGCGGAGGGCCGCGCCGTCCTGCTCTACCATGTGGAGCGGATGAACGAGGAATCGGCCAACGCCCTGCTGAAGGTCATGGAGGAGCCGCCGGAGGGTGTGATCTTTCTGCTGACGGCGGATTCGCTGGCGGGCGTGCTGCCCACCATCCGGAGCCGCTGCATCAGCTTTGCCATGGCCCCCGTCTCCCCTGCCGACTGCGCCCGCTACTGCACGAAGCAGGGGGTGGACGCCAAGGCGGCGGCCCTATACAGTGAGCTTTTCGACGGCCACATCGGCACAGTGCTGGCCGCCGCGCGGGACGATGCCCGCCGCGAGCAGGTGGAACAGGCCCTGACGCTGGCCAAGGCCGCCGCCGCGAAGGACAGCTACGCCGCCGCCGTCCTGCTGGCCGGTTACGAAAAGGATAAAGCCGGTGCGGCCGCTCTGCTGGCCGATTTCCGGGCCGTCGCCGCTGCCGGGCTGCGCGGCAGCCCCCGCTCCCCGGTGCAGGGTGATGCCGCCCGCAAGGCGCTGGGAGCCGCCGATGCCGCCATGCAGCGCCTCAGCGCACAGGTCAACCCGAAGATCGTTCTGTCTGTGCTGGCCGCAAAATTCAGAAGCTTCTGAACAAGAAAAGCAGCCGCATTTGCGGCTGCTTTTCTTGTTATCATGCTGAAAATATCTTATCTTCTCCGGGTGCGGTGCTTGCGGTTCAGGTTCAGCGAACCACCGCTGGCGACCATGGTGACGAAGCTGAGGACTGCAAGAATGAGCACCAGAGCCGCCATGAGGAGCAGGGTGCTTTTGAGGTCGGTGCGAAAGTCGGAGACGTATTCCTGATGGGTCACGAGGCTGACCTTGCCCACCTCGTAGCCGTCCAGATAGACGGTGGCCTCGCCAAGGACGGCGCCGCTCTTGACGGTGGCGGAGACGCTCTCCGGCAGCTCGAAACTGCAGGTCACCTTGTCGTCGGCGTGGCCGTAGCCGCTGAGGGGTTCGGCGGCATAGAGCTCCACGGCTTCCTCGCTGCGGCACTTGGTCAGCGGGACCGTGGTCAGCGGCGTTTCGGTGTCCACGAGCTGACGGTCTGCAAAGCTGGCGAAAGCCCAGTCCAGCAGCTCAGAAGCTTCCTTGTAGATGTTGTCGAGGTCGGAGCCGAGGATGACCAGCCCGTAGGTGTGGCCGCCTTTCTGGGCAAAGGTGACGTAGCAGCGGCCCGCCAGCGTGGTGAAGCCGGTCTTCATGCCGCGGATGTAGTCGCGGTAGTAGGGGTACTCCGGGTTCAGCATCAGGTTGGTGGAGGTGATGGTCCGCTCGTTCTGGTGCAGGTTGGTGGCCGGGAGGGTGTAGCTCAGGGTGTTGGCGGCCTTCATGTAGGTCTCGTTGGCGGCACAGGCCGATGCGATGAGGGCGAGGTCATGGGCCGAGGAGACGTTGCCGTAGTCATACAGGCCGTGCACGCAGGTAAAGCTGGTGGAGGTGCAGCCCAGCTCCTGCGCCTTCTGGTTCATCATGGCCACAAAGTTGGGCAGACTGCCGTCCGCCACGTCGCTGGCGATGACGCTGGCGGCATCGTTGGCGCTGGCGACCAGAAGCCCGTACAGCAGGTCGATGCGGCGCACCGTCTCGCCGATGCGGAGGTTCATGGTGCTGCCATTGGCGTTCTGGATGTCCTTGAACTCCTGCGTCAGGCTGGTGGGGATGGTGATCTCCGCGTTCAGATCCTTGCCGCTTTCGAGGAAGAGCAGGGCCGTCATCATCTTGGTCAGGCTGGCGATGTAGCGCTGCTGGTCGATGTTTTGTTCCAAGATGGGCTTGTCGATGTCCGCGTTGAACAGGTAGACCGATTCGCCCTCATTGGCGGTCTGGATGGGCATCTCGTACACGGCCAGACCCGGCAGTGCAGCCGAGACGGCCAGCACAGCCGTCAGCAGCAGGGCAGCGGCCCGGCGGAAGAAGGTGTTTTTTTGCATGAGCATATCCTCCCAAAAGATTCAGATCATCCCAGCAGTTTCTGCCAGAACGAGAACAACGTGTACTTTTCGGGTGCCGGGGCAGTTTCCGCCGGTGCCGGATGGAGTTCCGGGCTGGTGAAGGCCCAGTCGAACAGCTCGGCGGCCTCGCGGAAGATGTTCTGGCTGTTGGAACCCAAGATCACAAGGCCGTAGGTGTGGCCGTTCTGCTGGGCAAAGGTGACGAAGCACCGCCCCGCTTGGGTGGTGAAACCGGTCTTCATCCCGTGGGCGTAGCTGCGGTAATAGGCGCTGGCGGGCTGCAGGAGCTTGTTGGTGGTGGTCACGGTCCGGGCGGGATGCACATTGGTGGCGGGCAGCTCGTAAGCCGTGGCGTCGGCGATCCGCCGATAAGCAGGGTTCGCGTAGCATGCCAGCGCGATCTTGGCCATATCGCGGGCCGTGGAGTAGTTGCCGGTGTCGTAGAGGCCGTGGGCGCAGGTGAACTGGGTGGAGGTGCAGCCCAACTGAGCCGCGCGGGCATTCATTCGGGCTGCAAAGGCCGCAAGGTCGCCCCCGGCATCGTCGCTGGCGAGGACGCTGGCCGCATCGTTGGCGCTGGGCAGCAGCATCGCGTAGAGCATGTCGATGCGGCGGACGGTCTCCCCCGCCTGTAGGCCGATGGTGTGGCCCCGGTCTGCCTTGATGGCTGCAAACTCCGGCGTCAGGCTGTCCGGGATGGTGATCTCCGCGTTCAGGTCATTTCCGCGCTCGATCACCAGCAGGGCTGTCATCATCTTGGTCAGGCTGGCAACGCAGCGGGGCAGGTCGGGGTTCTGCTCCACAAGGACTTCCCCGGTGTCGGCGTCGAAGAGATAGATCGACTCCTGCGGGTAAGCGGTCTGGATGGGCATGGCATAAACGGCAAAGCCGGGCAGCGCGGCCGCCGCCGCGATGGCGGCGGTCAGCACCAGCGCCAGCACCCGGCGCGCAAAGGAATGGATGTACATGGTCAAAAGCTCCTTTGGAAGTTCCCGGCTTCCACGATGGGGGTTGAAAAAGAACTATTAAAAGAATACCATAAAAGAAGCAAAAGAGAAAGGTGGTTTTTCAACAATGATCGTTTCCTTTGGTGGAAAAACGCCCCAAGACAACGGCGCGGCCTTTGTGGCCCCCAATGCCACGGTACTGGGCGATGTGATTCTGGAAGCCGGTTCGAGCGTCTGGTACGGGGCGGTGCTGCGCGGGGACGACGGCACCCTGACCCTTGGCGAGAATACCAACGTGCAGGATAACGCGGTGCTCCACTGCGACCCCGGCGGGGCCGTGTCGCTGGGCAAAAATGTCACGGTGGGCCACAGCGCCCTTGTCCACGGCTGCACCGTTGGGGACGGCAGCCTCATCGGGATGCACGCCACCCTGCTGAACCACTGCGTCATCGGGAAAAACTGCATCATCGGGGCCGGGGCGCTGGTGCCGGAAGGGATGGTCATCCCGGACGGTTCTGTGGCCGTCGGCGTCCCGGCGCGGGTCATCAAGACCATCTCCGCCGAACAGGCTGCACACAACGTCGAAAATGCGCAGCACTATGTCACGGACGCGAAAAATCACGATGCTGTCATAAAAGTTTCACAAGAATTTACAAGAATGTAATGACTTTTGTTCCGAAATCGGGTATACTATAGAGCACAAGGGAGCGGGGCCGCAACCGTCTCCCTTGCACATGATTCCTCCTCACACCAAAGCAATACCCCAAAAAGCAGGAACCCCCTCCGGTGTACCGCAAGCGCCGGAGGGGGTTCTTGTTTTTCTTGATAAAGGATTCCGAATAAACCTCGCCCTTCGGGAGAGGTGGCATCGCGCAGCGATGACGGAGAGGGTGATGCCGCTTACACCGCCCCGTAAATGCCGTGGACGGAGACTTCGCCGGTAAAGACGTGCTCTTCGCCGCTGTCCGTGCGGACGACGAGGCGGCCCTCTTCGTCCACGTCGATGGCTTCGCCCGCGCCCTGCCTGCCGCCCGGCAGGTCAAAGGTCACGCGGCGGCCGATGTTGACACAGGCGGCCTTGTATTCCTCCCGGAAGGGGGCAAACCCCTCCCGCGCGAAGACGTACATCGGGCGGTCGAAGCCGAAATCGGTCAGGCCCTCGGCCAGCCACTGCGGATCGGCGGCGAGATCAACGGCTGCTCCCTGCAACACCAGCGAGGTGCCGTGGGGCAGGTTCGCTGCGTCAAAATAGCTCTGGGGCTGGGCCAGATTGATGCCGATGCCGCACAGAATGCCCCGGCCCTGCTGCTCGTAGCCGTAGGAGACGGATTCGCACAGGATGCCGACGATCTTCTTGCCGTTCAGCAAAAGGTCGTTGGGCCACTTGATCTGGCAGTCCACACCGTAGCGCAGCTTGAGCTGGCTGCGCACGGCAAGGCTTGCCAGCAGCGGCAGGGTGGCGGGCTGCGCCAGCGGCTCCCGGATGGCGACGGTGTAGTACAGCGCCTTGCCCTCCGCGTTGACCCAGCTGCGGCCCAGCCGCCCCCGGCCGGCGGTCTGGTTGGTGGTGTAGACCGCGCCCACCGGGCCGAACTCCTCGAAATGCTCTTTCACATAGGCGTTGGTGCTGCCGCATTCGGGCAGATAACGCACCTCGTTGATGCTCATGAATGTGGTACCTCTTTGTGTTCGTGGGAGATGATCTTCCCTTGGTCCAGCGTCAGCACACCGTAGGTGTTGGGGCCGGTATAACACCGACCGCAGGAGCCGGGGTTGAACAAAAACACCTTGCCGCGCTGCTCGGCCACCGGGATATGGGTGTGGCCGAACAGGGCTACCTCGGCCCCGCGGGCGGCGGCGGCATCGGTGAGCGTATCCAGATCGTATTTTACACCATACATATGGCCGTGGGTATAGAAGACGACGACCTGATCGAAGGCGGCCAGACCGTCCAGCGGCTCCAGCGCGCCAAAATCGCAGTTTCCGGCCACCGCATAGACCTTCATCTTCGGGTAGAGCGTCAGGGCCTCTTCCAGATCGCGCAGACCGTCGCCGAGAAAGATCACGGCGGTCGCGTCGCTTTCCGCATGGAGAATGCGCTCGACAGCTCCGGTGCTGTTGTGGCTGTCACTCAGGATCAAAAGTTTCGTCACGGGACAACGTCCTCCTAAAATTTAGTTATTCTGCATGGCCAGCATCTGCTTGTAGACCTCGCTCTTGGAATACGGGGTCCCCTGCGCGGCGGCTTTGGCGGCGGCGGTGGGGCCGTAACCCTCGCTTGTCAGGTCTAAGGCGCGCTGGGCGGCCTGTTCCAGCGTCAGGCTCTCTTCGGTCTCGGCGGCGGGTGCCCCGGCCATGACCAGCACATACTCGCCGCGGGGCTCATTTTCGGCGTAGTGGGTCTGTGCCTCGCCGAGGGTGGTCTTCCAGATCTCCTCGTGGAGCTTGGTCAGCTCGCGGCAGAGGGTGATGCTCCGCTCAGTGCCGAAGGCCGTCACCAGATCGTCCAGCGTGGTGCGCAGTTTGTGCGGCGCTTCGTAGAAAATGACCGTCCGCTTCTCGCCCTGCAATTCGGCCAAGCGCTCCCGCTTCTGCTTTTTGTTCACGGGCAGGAAGCCCTCGAACACCCAGCGGGAGGTGTCCTGCCCCGAAACCGCCAGCGCCGTGACACAGGCCGAGGCGGCGGGCACCGGCACGACCTTGATGCCGCGGGCCAGCGCATCCCGGACGATGACCTCGCCGGGGTCGGAGACGCAGGGCATTCCGGCGTCTGAGCAAAGGGCGCAGTTCTCCCCCGCCTCGATGCGGCGCAGGATGCCTTCGCCTTTTTGCAAAGCGTGCTCGTAGTAGCTGACCATCGGCTTTTTCAGGCCGAGGAAGTTCAGCAGCTTCATGGTCACGCGGGTGTCCTCGGCGGCGATGAAGTCCGCCGCACCAAAGGTCGCCGCCACCCGCGGCGGCATGTCGTCCAAGTTGCCGATGGGCGTTGCGACGATATATAACGTACCAGCCATACAGACCTCCCAATTTCAGTTGTTCCCGTACAGGGCCGCCCCCGCCGAGATGAGCACATCCGGTTGGATGCGCAGCCCGGTCTTGCGGTTTTTCTGCGCCTCCACCAAAAAGAGCCACGGGGCCGCGTCGGGCTTGTTCTTCACAAAGGCGAGGCGCTTGGGCTCCAAGCGGTTGGCCCGCAGCACGGCCAGCACCTCGGCCAGCCGTTCGGGCCGGTGGCAGAGCGCGAGCCGCCCGCCGTCCTTGAGCAGCCGGAAGCCGCAGCGGCAGACATCCTCCAGCGTGCAGTCGGTCTCGTGCCGCGCTGCGGCGCGGGCGGGGTCGCTGCTCTGGAACCCGGCAGTAAAGTAGGGCGGGTTGCAGGCGCAGACATCGAAGCTGCCCTCCCCCGCCCGGTAGGTGCGCAGGTCGGCGCAGACGGGGGTGATGTGGTCGATGCCCTGTGCGGCCAGTGCCTCACGCAGGAGGCTGCTTGCCTCCGGCTGGAGCTCCACGGCGGCGCATTCGCCCCGGTGGCCCCGGTCGTGCCACTCCAAGCTGACGATGCCGCAGCCGGAGCACAGGTCCACGGCCTTCTGGCTGCGCTTTGGCTCCGTGAACCGGGCCAGCAGCAGCGCGTCCGACCCGAAGCGGTGGGCCGCCGAACAAAAGACTTCTGTTTTATTATACAAAATCTCGGTGGAATGTTCCATATCTGTGCCGTGAATCCTTTACCAAAATATCGGGCCGGAATCTCCGGGAAAATTGTGCAGGGCGGAAAACCGCCCGCAAACAAAAAGCAGCAGACCCGCTTTGAACAGGTCTGCTGCTTTTGATGCGTTTTTACGGATATCGCCGTGAAATTATTCAGCGGTGATAGCACCGGTGGGGCAAGCGCCCTCGCAAGCGCCGCAATCGATGCAAGCGTCTGCGTTCACAACTGCAACGCCGTTCTCAACGGCAACTGCACCAACCGGGCAAGCGCCCTCGCAAGCGCCGCAGCCAACACATGCGTCAGAAACCTTGTGTGCCATAATAAAACTCTCCTTTATTTCCCGTGCCAATGTTTAGGAGGAGCCTGCCCTCGCACGGTGCCAGCAAGCTGCTCCGGAATTCATCCTTGTCTGCATTCTAACAAACCAAAAATGAAAAGGCAAGACTAACCGTACCGCCGTAAAGGGCTTTTTTTATTTTTTGTTGGGTTGCACAAAAGCAACGGCTAACTTTACGGGAAAATTGAGGGAGATTTTTAGCGAAAATCACGAAGCGCGGTTAGTTTTATGATACTAACCACTGTGATTTCCCACCATTTTTCTGGGAATTATTTCGCCTTTTTGGGGCAGTTTCCACAGCCGGCGGGGTTACCGTCGGCGTCCGCTGCAGCCACCACAGGGGCGGGGTTGCGCACGCCGGAATAGTCGTCGTCCGGGTCGGGGCGGCGGGGGGCGCGCTTGCCGCCGCTGACATACTCGCACACGCCGACCTTGTAGTACCGGGGGGTCAGGGCTTCGGAGCCGCAGCGCACCCGCAGGTAGCCGGAAACGGGGTTCACTTCCAGTACGGTGCCGAGACCGTCCGGGGTGCGGACGGTGCTGCCCACCATGGGCATGATGCTGTTGAGGTACTCGTAGGCGCTCTCCTCATAGGCGAGGCAGCACATCAGGCGGCCGCACGCGCCGCTGATCTTGGTGGGGTTCAGGGAGAGGCCCTGCTCCTTGGCCATCTTGATGGAAACGGGCTGGAAGTCCTTCAAAAAGCGGGAGCAGCAGAAGGGCTGGCCGCAGATGCCGAGGCCGCCGATCATCTTGCTCTCGTCGCGCACGCCGATCTGGCGCAGCTCGATGCGGGTGTGGAAGATGCCGGCCAGATCCTTGACCAGCTCGCGGAAGTCCACGCGGCCGTCGGCGGTGAAGTAGAACATGATCTTGGAGCGGTCAAGGGTATATTCGGCCTCCACCAGCTTCATTTCCAGCCCGTGCCGGGCGATGCACTCCTGACAGGTGTGGTAAGCCCGCTTTTCATCCTCGCGGTTCTGGCGCATCCGGCGCACATCCACGCTGTCGGCTATCCGGGTGATGGGCTTGAGGGCCTTGGGCACGGCGGCATCCGTCACTTCCTTGACGCCCTGCACCACCTCGCCGCACTCGATGCCGCGGGCAGTCTCGACGATGACGTGATCGCCGGTTTTGATCTCGGCCCCAGCGGGGTCGAAGTAATAGCTTTTTCCGTTTTCCTTGAAACGGACAGAGATCACTTTTTTCATAGTTTTCCTCGTACTATTCCGATAAACACTCAAAAATTTGAGCCTATAAATCCATTCTATCAAATAGTATAACATAATCCCGAAAATATTTCCACGGAATTGCAACAATCTTCGGCCCTGAACCGTATCTCCGGTGAAAACTGACTAAATTTTGCAAAAGATTCACCCGGCGCTCTTGCAACCCCTCTGACCTCGTGTATAATAGGAATCATGGAAGACTCGCCCTTTTGAGGGCGCTTGCCGTGGAGCGCACGGCAAAAAGTAAGGAAATGGTAGGATATAATGGGAAAATTCAGTGTCAAAAAACCGTTCACGGTTCTGGTGGCTGTCATCATGGTGCTGATGCTGGGCTTCGTGTCCATCAGCAACATGCAGACCAACCTCTTACCGGACGTGAACACGCCGTACCTGATGGTGGTCACGGTGTATCCCGGTGCGAGCCCGGAGCGCGTGGAGAGCGAAGTCTCTGACGTCATGGAAAACGCGCTGGGCACCGTGGCGGGTGTGGAATCCATCACGGCCACCTCTGCGGAGAACTACAGCCTTCTGCTGATGCACTTCGCCGAGGGTACGGATATGAACAGCGCCTTGGTCAAGGTGTCGAACAAGGTGGATCAAACTACCTCCAGTCTGCCCAGCAGCTGTCTGTCGCCTTCGATCATTGAATACAGCCTGAACATGAACGCCTTTATGACCGTGGCCGTCAGCCGCGAGGGCAGCGATGTGTACGACCTGTCGGATTTCGTCAGCGATACCCTCGTGCCTTATGTGGAGCGCAAGGGCGGCGTGTCCAGCGTGTCCGCCAACGGCCTGATCGAGAAGATGGTGCAGGTCCAGCTCAGTCAGGAGAAGGTAGACGCCATCAACGAACGGCTGCTGGAAGTCATCGACGCCCAACTGGCCGATGCGCGGGCTCAGCTCGACGCCGCTGAGGCCCAGATCGAAGCCGGCCGTGCGGAGTACAACCGCCAGTTCAAGAACTTCAATAAGACCGTTTCCAACACCGTGATGCAGCAGTACAGCGGCGAGGTCGGCAATGCGGTGGAGACCGTCCGCAAACAGGCACAGGCCCTGCTGGACAGCGTCAACCAGCTCATCGCCGTGGTGCAGGAGCCGGAGATCCAACAGGCCCTGATCGACGTCCGGGACGGCTTGCAACGCGTCATGGATAAGTTCAACGAGACGGGCATGAAGGACATCGACTCCCTGATCGAGATCGTGGCCGAGCTGCGCGAGATCACCGATAAGCTGACCACCGCCTTGCAGCAATTGCAGGAGCGCCTGAACACGGAGACCGGCACCGAGGGCAGCACCGCCACCGATCTGGTCGATGATCTGCAGGTGCAGCAGAGCCTGAGCACCGTTTACAACACCCTGAACGACGTCATCAAGGCTATGGACGATGTCCCCGGCCTGATGAGCACCTTCTCGGACGCCTTGGGCACCTATTCCCAGCAGCAGCTGGAAGCCTATATGCAGTTCACCGAGGCCCGCGAGATGCTGAACGAGTACGAAAAGCAGCTCGAAACCGCAAAGCAGACCTATGAGGACGCCAAGGAGAAGGCCATGGCCAGCTCCGACGTCTCCAAGATGCTGGACATCGACACGCTGGCGCAGCTCATCTACGCCCAGAACTTCTCGATGCCCGCCGGTTACGTCAAGGATTCCAGCGGCAAATCGTGGCTGCTGAAGGTCGGCGAGGAGTACGACAGCATCGACGATATCTCCGGTGCCCTGCTGCTCCATGTGGACGGCTTCGGCGATGTCCGCCTGTCGGACGTGGCCGATGTGGAGGTCATCGATAACGCCGAGGCCAGCTTCACCCGCCTGAACGGCGAGCGCGCGGCCGTGCTGAAAATCTACAAAGGCTCCAGCTCCAGCGCCAGCACCGTCTCGGACAACTGCCTGTCCGCGTTCAAGGAGTTGGAAGCTCAGTACGACGGCCTCCATGTAGTCGTTCTGTCCAACCAAGGCAACTATATCACCATCATCGTCAAGAGCATCCTCAGCAGCATGATCATCGGCGCAGTATTGGCCATCATCGTGCTGGCTCTCTTCCTGCGGGACGTCAAGCCCACCCTCGTGGTCGGCTTCAGCATCCCGCTGTCGGTCCTGTTCGCTGTGGTGCTGATGTACTTCACCGGCATGGACCTGAACGTCATGACGCTGGCCGGCCTGTCGCTGGGCATCGGTATGCTGGTGGATAACTCCATCGTCGTCATTGAAAACATCTACCGTCTGCGCAGCCGCGGCGTGCCCGCCGCCCGCGCGGCCGTGCAGGGCACAAAGCAGGTGGGCATGTCCATCGTGGCATCCACCCTCACTTCGGTCTGCGTCTTCCTGCCGGTCGTCTTCTCGTCCAGCCTCGTCAAGAGCCTGATGCAGCCCATGTCCCTGTGCATCGGCTACTGCCTGATGGCCTCTCTCCTCGTGGCCGTCACCGTTGTCCCGGCGGCTGCCTCCACCGTTCTGAAAAAGGCGGAGCCGAAGCAGCTCAAGTGGTTCGACAAGATCCAGAACAAGTACGCCAAGAGCTTGGAGTGGTGTTTTCAGCACCGCGCTCTGCCGCTGGTGGCAGCAGTGGCTTTGCTGGTCTTCTGCGGCTGGCGGGTCGTCTCCATGGGTGTGGAACTGCTGCCCACCATCACCAGCAATGAGGCCATCGTCACCCTGAAAACCACCAAGGACCTCAGCAAGGAGGACTCCTACGCCATTGCCGAAAAGGCCATCGACGCCATGCTGAACGTGGACAACGTGGAGGAAGTGGGCATCACCACCGACACCCGTGTGGCCGGCATGGATGTGGGCCAGTTGGGTCTGCCCAGCGCCATCACCGACCTGCTGAACGCCGCCAACAGCTACGGCACCTATCAGGTCAATGTCATGCTGAACGAGTCCCTCTCCTCCACCCAAATCGAAACGGCCCGTCAGGCGCTGGAAGATGCCCTCTCCGGCATTGAAGACTGCACCGCCACCGTCGAGATCAGCGGGATGCAGGAGCTGACCAGCCAGCTGGCCAGCGGGCTGAGCGTCAAGATCTACGGTGCGGATTCCGATACCTTGACCCAGCTCTCCGAGAAGGTCGTGGAGATCGTCAACGACACCGAGGGCTTTGCCAACGCCACCAACGGTCTGGGCAGCGGCGATGCCACCATCAATCTGCAGATCGACCGCGACAAGGTCCGCTCCTACGGCCTGACCGTTGCGCAGGTCTACCAGCAGATCGCCGCCAAGCTGGCCACCACCACCACGGCGCAGACCCCGGTCTCTGTGGACGGCAGAACCATGAGCGTGGAGATCAGCGACAACCTCGATCCCGTGACCAAGGAAAACATGATGGATATCACCTTTGAGACCTCTGTCATGTCCGCCGACGGCACCACCACCACCGGCACCTGTAAGCTGAGCGACATCGCAACGTGGGTCACCGGCAGTGCACCCAACTCCATCACCAGCCAGAACCAGACCCAGTACGTCACCGTTACAGCCAACACGCTGGACGGCTACAACACCACGGTTCAGGCCCGTGAGCTGGAAAAGAAGCTGGATGCCTTCGCCCTCTCCGACGAGATGCCGGAGGGCTGCTCCTTCTCCATGGGCGGCGAGTCCGACAGCGTCAACTACATGGTCAAGGAGATGGTGCAGTGGATGGGGCTGGCTCTGCCCTTCGTCTACCTCGTCATGGTGGCCCAGTTCCAGAGTCTGCTCTCCCCCTTCATCGTCCTGTTTACCGTGCCGCTGGCCTTCACCGGCGGTCTGCTGGGCCTGCTCCTCACCGGCCAGCAGCTGACCATGATCTCCCTGATGGGCTTCATCGTCCTGATGGGCACCGTCGTCAACAACGGCATCGTCTTCGTGGACTACACCAACCAGCTCCGAATGGGCGGCATGGAGCGCCGCGCGGCCCTCATCGCCACCGGCAAGACCCGTATGCGCCCCATCCTGATGACCACCCTGACCACCGTTCTGGCCATGCTGCAGCTCGTCTTCAGCAACGATATGGCCAGCCAGCTCATGAGCGGCATGGCCATCGTCATCATCTGCGGCCTGACCTATGCGACCATCATGACGCTGTATGTCGTGCCGCTGCTGTATGACCTGCTGTTCAAGAAGCCGCCGCTGAACATCGACGTGGGCAGCGATGACCTCGACGATATCCCCGACGATGCCGCCGAGTATATCGCCCAGTCCCACGCACAGCCGGAAGCATAATTCTCAGACGACAAAGCCGTCCACTTTGGAAGTGGGCGGTTTTTTGTTTCAACCTCTCAGTCTCGCTGACGCTCGCCAGCTCCCCTAATAAGGGGAGCCATTGGCAAAACCGGAAACTCTACCTATACGCCAGAGCCTCCCCTACTAGGGGAGGTGGCATTGCGGAGCAATGACGGAGAGGTTGTACAGAGAAAAAACTGCCCTGCGCAAGCAAGGCGTGTTTTTACGTTGCAAAATGCCCAAAAAATATCTCGAAATATTGGCTGATAAATCTAAAAAGATGTCCACACAGGAGACGTAAACTGTGATATAATCATAATTATAAAGGATATAACCGAGAGTGTGGTATCCAATCATTTCGAAAAAGGAGGCGAAGCCCTATGGCACAGTTTCGCTCCAAGCCCTTTGGCGTGACCAAGAATGGCGAAAAGGTCAACGAGTACATCATGTCGAACCCCGGCGGGCTGGCGGTCAGTGTGCTGAATTACGGCTGCGTGATCAAAAACATCTTTGTTCCCACAAAACATGGGCCGGTGGATGTCGTGGTGGGCCACGACACCTTTGCCGACTATGAAAACGACTTCAATTCCTCCAGCAGTACCTGCTGCGGCGCATTTGTGGGGCGGTACGCCAACCGCATCGAGAACGCCGAGTTCAGCGTGGGCGGCAAAAAGTACCAGCTGGAACCGAACAACGGCAAAAACCACTTGCACGGCACCTTTCCTCGCAAAATTTACGACGTCAAGGCCTTCGGCGATACCCTGCTGCTGGAGACCGAGAGCCCGGCGGGCGAGGATGGTTTCCCCGGAAATCTGAAGATCTCGGTGCGCTACATCCTCACCGAGGACAACGCCCTGCGGATGGATTACCGCGTCTCCTCCGACGCCGACACCATCCTGAACCTGACGAATCACACCTACTTCAACCTCGACGGCGGCGGCGATGTGCTGAACCAGAAGCTGCGCATCTACGCTTCCCGCTATCTGGAGGGCAACAATGAGACCTGCCCCACCGGCAGCATCCTGCCCGTGGACAACACGCCGATGGATTTCCGGGCGGGCAAGGTCATCGGGCGGGACATCGACACCGGCTTTGCCCAGACCACCATGGTGGGCGGCGGCTATGACCACTGCTTCGTCATCGACCGGGGCCGCGGTGCCAGCCAGAGCCTCTGCGCGTGGGCGTCCAGCGATAAGACCGGCATCAGCATGAAGGTCTACACCACCCAGCCCGGCGTCCAGCTCTACACCGCCAACTTCTTGCAGGATTGCCCCTCTCCCGGCAAGGGCGGCGTCCCGATGCAGAAATATGGCGGCTTTGCGTTGGAGACCCAGCACTTCCCCTGCAGCCCTTCCCACCCGGAGTTCCCCTCCACGGTGCTGCGGGCCGGCAAGGTCTTCCGCGCCAACACCACCCTGCGCTTCTTCACGGGCAAGCAGTGCGGGAAATTATGAGCTTTGAGGGAGCTGCCGCTGCGGCTCCCTTTCCCTTTTCTCCCATTTGCACAAAGGGCCGCTTCTCTCCATGTAAAATCGGAGAAAAATCTTCTTAAATCAAAAAGTTAAATTTCGAAAAGCAACAAAAATCCATCTTAATAAAATTCCAGATACTTGATTCTGCATCCAAAACGCGGTATTCTTTAGGCAGAGCGCGGGGCACGCCCGCATCGGTATTTTGGTGATAAGCGAGGTACTTTGCTATGGCAATTCTGGTTTCCGGCGGTGCCGGTTATATTGGCAGCCACACCTGCATCGAGCTGCTGAATGCGGGCTACGATGTCGTGGTGGCAGATAACTATTACAATGCTTCTCCGGTGGTGCTTGACCGTGTCAAGCAGATCACCGGCAAGGACTTCCGCTTCTACAACGCGGACATGACCAAGCATGAGGACGTGGAGAAGATCTTCGCCGAGTGCCCAGACATCGACGCCGTCATCCAGTTCGCTGCCTATAAGGCTGTGGGCGAGAGCGTCTCCAAGCCCATCGAGTACTATTACAATAACCTGAACTGCACCCTTGTCATTCTGGATGTGATGCGCCGCCACAACTGCCACAACTTCGTGTTTAGCTCCTCGGCCACCGTCTACGGTGACCCGGCCTCCGTGCCCATCACCGAGGACTTCCCCGTGGGCAAGACCACCAACCCCTACGGCACCACCAAGGCCTTCACCGAGCGCATTCTGGAGGATGTCTGCAAGGCGGACCCGGAGCTGAACGTCGCCCTGCTGCGCTACTTCAACCCCATCGGTGCCCACAAGTCCGGCCTCATCGGCGAGGACCCCAACGGCATCCCCAACAACCTGATGCCCTACATCGCCAAGGTCGCCATCGGCAAGCTGGAAAAGATCCATGTCTTCGGCAACGACTACCCCACCCCGGACGGCACCGGTGTGCGTGACTATATCCACGTCGTCGATCTGGCCCGCGGCCATGTCTGCGCCATCAAGAAGCTGGAGACCAAGTGCGGCCTCTTCATCTGCAACCTCGGCACTGGCCACGGCTACAGCGTGTTGGATGTCATCCACGCCTTCGAAAAGGCCTGTGGCAAGAAGCTCCCCTATGTCATCGACCCGCGCCGCCCCGGCGATATCGCCGAGTGCTACGCCGACCCCACCAAGGCCAAGAAGGAGCTGGGCTGGGTGGCTGAGTACGGCATCGAGGAGATGTGCGCCGATAGCTGGAATTGGCAGCAGAAGAACCCCGACGGCTACCACACTGTGAAGTAAAAAACCAAACAAAACGCAAGGCTCGCTTCGTCCGCTCCGCGCGGATGAGGCGGGCTTTTTTTCGCTTCCAGCCTTGACAACGCCGGGCAGTTAGCATATATTAAAACTGTTTCTATAGGCTAACAATTTGTCGAAATGGAAAGGCAGACTGCCATGACATTAAAAGAACTGAAGATCGGCGAAAGTGCCGTGATCGATACTGTTGGCGGGGAGGGTGCCCTGCGGCAGCATTTTCTGGATATGGGGCTGATCCCCGGCGAGCGGGTCACGCTGGTGAAATTTGCGCCCATGGGCGACCCGATGGAATTGCAGATCCATGGGTACGAGCTGACGCTGCGTCTGGACGATGCAGCCCGGATCGCAGTCACCCCGGCGGCGAGTGCCCCGGCCGCCGCCCATGCCCGGCGGGAAAGCAAAATGGTGGAGCATCCGGGTCTCGGCGAGGGCGGGCGCTACCACACCAAGAAAGGGGAACACCCGGTGCCGGAGGGCACGACCCTGACCTTTGCACTGGCGGGCAACCAGAACTGCGGCAAGACCACCCTGTTCAACCAGCTCACCGGCTCCAATCAGCATGTGGGCAATTTCCCCGGCGTGACGGTGGACCGGAAGAGCGGCGCCATCAAGGAGCACCCGGAGACCGAAGTCACCGATCTGCCCGGCATTTACTCCATGTCCCCTTACTCCAATGAGGAGATCGTGACCCGCCAGTTCATCATCGGGGAAAAGCCGACTGGCATCATCAATATCGTGGACGCCACGAACATCGAGCGCAACCTGTACCTGACCATGCAGCTGATGGAACTGGAGACCCCCATGGTGCTGGCTCTGAACATGATGGATGAGGTGCGCGGCAACGGCGGCACCATCCGCATCAACCAGATGGAAGCCATGCTGGGCATCCCGGTGGTTCCCATTTCCGCCGCCAAAAATGAGGGCGTCGATGAGCTGGTGGATCATGCCATCCATGTGGCAAAATATCAGGAGCGGCCGGGCCGGATGGATTTCTGCGGCGAAGAAGATCACGGCGGCGCGGTGCATCGCTGCATCCATGGCATCATCCACCTGATCGAGGATCACGCCAAAGCGGCGGGGATCCCGGTGCGGTTCGCAGCCACCAAGCTGGTGGAGGGCGATGCCCGCATTGAGCAGGCGCTGAAGCTCGACCAGAACGAAAAAGAAATGATCGAACACATCATCGTGCAGATGGAGCAGGAGCGCGGGCTGGATCGTGCCGCCGCCATCGCGGATATGCGGTTCCACTTCATTCACCAGTTGGTCGATCAGACCGTCGTGAAGCCTCACCAGAGCAAGGAGCAGCTCCGCAGCAGCCGGATCGACCAGTTCCTGACCGGAAAATATACGGCCATCCCGGCATTCGTGGGGATCATGGCGCTGGTGTTTTACCTTACCTTCGGGGTCATCGGTGCGGGGTTGCAGGGCTTGCTGGAGGTCGGCATCGATCGACTGACCGTCCTTGTGGACGACGCCTTGACGTATTGGAACGTCAACGAGGTCGTGCACTCCTTGGTCATCGACGGCATCTTCACCGGTGTGGGCAGCGTGCTGAGCTTTTTACCCATCATCGTGACCCTCTTCTTCTTCCTTTCTCTGCTGGAAGATACCGGCTACATGGCCCGCGTGGCCTTCGTAATGGACAAACTGCTCCGGCGCATCGGCCTTTCGGGCCGCAGCATCGTGCCGATGCTCATTGGCTTTGGCTGCACGGTTCCGGGCGTTATGGCCAGCCGCACCCTGCCCTCGGAGCGCGACCGCAAGATGACCATCCTGCTCACCCCGTTCATGAGCTGCTCGGCCAAGCTCCCCATCTATAGCTTGTTTGCCGTTACCTTCTTCCCGGACCACGCGGCGCTGGTCATGGTGGGGCTGTACTTCCTCGGCATCATCGTAGGCATCCTCGCGGCGTTTGCGCTCAAGGGGACCCTCTTCCGGGGCGAGGCTGTGCCCTTTGTGATGGAGCTGCCCAACTACCGCCTCCCCGGCCTGAAGAATGTCTGCCAGCTGCTCTGGGAAAAGGCGCGGGATTTCTTGGAGCGTGCCTTCACGGTGATCTTTATCGCGACCATCGTCATCTGGTTCTTGCAGAACTTCGATCCGCAGCTCAGCTTGACGGCGGACCCGCAGGAGAGCATTTTGGCGCTGGTGGCAAGCTGCATCGCGCCCCTCTTCGCGCCGCTGGGCTTCGCGGACTGGCGGGTGTCCACGGCGCTGATCACCGGCTTCATGGCCAAGGAGAGTGTGGTTTCGACCCTGACCATTCTGTATGGTTCCTCGGCTGCGCTGGGGGCAGCGCTTTCCCCGGCGGCAGCGGCTCCCCTGCTGGTGTTCTGCTTGCTGTACACCCCCTGCATTGCGGCGGTGGCTTCCGTCAAACGGGAACTGGGCAGACGCTGGGCCACCGTTATGGTCGTGAATCAGTGTGTTGTGGCGTGGGTTGCGGCCCTGATCGTGCGGCTCATCGCACGGATGGTCCTCTGAACGAAGCTCTGATTTGAAAAGCAAACGCTCCTCTCTGCGCAGAAATCGGCGCGGAGAGGAGCGTTTTTTGTGGGTGAACGCTTGACAAACGGAGCGGTCTGTGCTAAAATACTTCAAAAATGAACAATTCAAAGATGGAGTGATAAGGATGCGAGAGATGAACCCCAGCATGGAGTTTGCGAATAAGACCGCCCTCGCCTACAGCACCGTCTGCAAGCCGCTGTGTCAGGAACTGGGGCTGCCCCAGACTGCCTTCGACATCCTGCTGTTTCTGGCCAACAACCCGGCCTACAAAACGGCCAGCGACATCGTGGACGTCCGCCGCATCAAGGCGAACCTTGTCTCGGTGAACGTGGACAAGCTGGTGCAGGAGGGGCTGCTGGAGCGTCGCCCGGTCCCCGGCGACCGCCGCAAGACCGAGCTGCACTGCACCGAAATGGCGCAGCCCATCATCCAGCGCGGCCAAGCGCTGCAGGAAGCGTTTTTTGCACGGCTGATGCAGGGCATCGACCCGGCCCAGCTTCGGGCATTCTACGATACCATCGCGCGGATGGGCGAAAATCTGGATGCGATTCTGGAGGGAGAACTATAAAATGAATGTGTTGTTTACGATCGTTGTAACCTTTTTTGCCGGGATGGGCGCGGGCCTTGGCACCGGCTTTGCGGGGATGAGCGCCGCTGCTGTCATCAGCCCGATGCTCATCACCTTCCTCGGTATGGACCCGTATATGGCTGTCGGCATCGCCCTTTCATCGGACGTGCTGGCCAGCGCAGTATCTGCCTACACCTACCATAAAAACAAGAATCTGGACGTCAAGAACGGCCTCATCATGATGGCAAGCGTGCTGCTGTTCACGGTGGTGGGCAGCTACATCGCCAGTCTGCTCCCCTCGGCCACCATGGGCAGCTTCTCGGTCTTCATGACCTTCCTGCTGGGCATCAAGTTCATCGTCCGCCCGGTCATGACCACCAAGGAGAGCATGCAGGGCGTCTCCGCGAAAAAGCGTGCCGTCCAGTCCATTGTCTGCGGCGTGATCATCGGCCTGATCTGCGGCTTTGTCGGCGCGGGCGGCGGCATGATGATGCTCCTCATCCTGACCAGCGTGCTGGGCTACGAGCTGAAGACCGCCGTCGGCACCAGCGTTTTCATCATGGCCTTCACGGCCCTGACCGGCGCAGTCTCTCACTTCGCCATCGGCGGGATGCCGGACCTGTTCGTGCTGGCCCTCTGTGTGCTGTTCACCCTTCTCTGGGCCCGTATCGCAGCGGTGTTTGCCAATAAGGCCGACCCCAAGACCCTGAACCGTGCTACCGGCATCGTTCTCGTTGTGCTCGGCATCGTGGTCATGGGCTTCAACTTCCTGACAAAATAACCCGAAACGGAAAAAGACGACGCCTCTTCGGAAGCGTCGTCTTTTTTGCACAACAAGACCCCCGGAGAGCTAGCACCTCTCCGGGGGTCGTTTTGCGTGTGTCGTATGCAATTTTGCAAACTTATTGCACCTTTAGCATATGCAATTCTGGAAAAGTCAAGAGGTTCGCAAAAAATTCAAAAATGAGTTACTTTTCCTCGATGGTCGAATGCTCGATGACCCAATCGGCGGCGCGGCGGATGGCTTCGTTGCGCTGCATCAGGGGGACATTCACATTGGCCTTGACCTCTTCGAGGGTCTTCTTGGTGCGGTCAGCGCGCTCCTGCAGGTTCTTGTCGATCTCCTCTTCGGTGGGAACGAGGTTTTCGTTCTGCGCGATCTGCAGCAGAGCCATCCGGGCGCGGGTGTTCTTCTCGGCGGCGGTGTGGACGTTGGCCGTGAAGTTCTCGCGGGTCTGGTGGATCTGGCTCAGGTAGCGGTCGAGGCTCAGCCGCTGCATCTGAAGCTGCTGCTGGATGTTCTCCATCTCATGCTGGTAGGTGCTCTCCACCAGAACGCTGGGCAGCTCGCCCTCAGCGGCGGCCGCCAGCTGGGTCAGGATCTGATCCTTGGCGCGGTTCAGGGCGCTGGAGTGCTTGCCGTCATACAGCTGCTTGCGGACCTGCTCCCGGAACTCCTCCATGGTGTCCACCTTGCCGACCTTCTTGGCGAAGTCGCTGTTCAGGGCGGGCAGCTGGCGGACGCAGACGTCCAGCAGCTTGATCTTGAAGACCGCGGGCTTGCCGGCCAGATCCTTCACATGATAATGCACCGGGAAATTGACAGTGATCTCGAACTCTTCGCCGCCCTTGTGGCCGAGGATGCCGTCCTCGAAACCGGGGATCATCCGGCCGCTGCCCAGCTGCAGGGTCTGGTTCTTGGCGGAGCCGCCCGCGAAGGCTTTGCCGTCCAGCAGACCTTCGTAGTCCATGTGGACGATGTTGCCTTTGACGGCGGGACCCTTGTGGGGTACCAGCTCGGCCGCCGCGGCGCGGCGGCGCTCCAGCACGGCGTCGATCTCCTTGTCGGTGACGGCCGGGGTGACGCACTCGACCTTGAAGCCGGTAGTCTGGGTCAAGGTCAGCTCCGGTTGCAGGGCGGTGGTGGCAGTGGCCACAAAGCCCTCGTCCTTCTTCACGCTGACCAGATCATAGCTGGGCTCGTCCACAGGCTTGAAGCCGTGTTCTTTCATGGCGGCGTCGTACAGAGCGGGCACGTCCTTGTCCATCAGGTCGTTGATGGCGTCATACCAGAAAGTGTGCTCGCCGCGGTCGGCTTCGATCTGAGCGCGGTCAGCCTCGCCCTTGGCAAAGCCTTTGATGGTGTAGGAAGCGCGGGTGCGCTCGTACACCGCGTTGGATGCGGTCTCCAACTCTTCAGCCGTTGCGCTGAAGGTCATTTTGCAGACACTCTTTTCGGGAGTTTCCACGCTTACCAGTTTCATAGAAATCGAACCTCCGTGTTGCCCCAAAAGGAGCGAATTCAAACATTAGTAAAGTTATTATAGCACAAGTGGGGCAAAAGCGGTATAATAAAAATGCAGAAAAAGTGCGAAGAGGATGGATTTTGCCGGTCCGGGCGGGCCGGAATGCAGGATTTTTGCGGGAAATACGAAAGGATGTGCATCGTATGCGCTTGTTTGACGTTCTGGGACCGGTGATGATCGGCCCCTCCTCCAGCCACACGGCGGGTGCAGCCAAGATCGGATATACGGCCCAGAAGCTTCTGGGTGACCTCCCGGTGGAGGCCGACATCGGCCTGTACGGCAGCTTTGCCACCACCGGCAAAGGCCACGGCACCGACCGTGCCTTGGTGGCCGGTCTGCTGGGCCTCCGCCCGGACGACCCCCGTCTGCCGGATAGCTTTGCGCTGGCCCAACAGCAGGGCATGAAGTTCCGTATCCACCCGGTCGAGCTCCGCTCAGGCCACCCGAATACCGCCGTCCTGACCCTAAAAAGCCGGACAGGCCGGGTCCTTTCCATGAAGGCGGCGTCGGTGGGCGGCGGACGCATCCGCGTCACCGAGATCGACGGCGTGCCCGCTGACTTTGGCGGCGACAGCAACACCCTGATCATTCACAATGAGGACACCCCCGGCTGCATCGCCGAGGTGACCGCTTCGCTGGCGATGCGGCGGATCAACATCGCCTCCATGCAGGTGTTCCGCGCGGGCACCGGAAGCTATGCCGTCATGGTGCTGGAATGCGATTCCCACATCCCGCACCCGCTGGTGCAGCAGCTGGCTGTGATGCCCGGCATCCTGAAGGTGACCTGCCTGAACGTTGACGAACCCGAAGAAAGTGCGGAGGAATGAGCCATGTCCTTTTTATCCTGTGAAGAAATGCTGGCGGCAGCCCGCACCCAAAAGATCTCGCTGGCCGAAGCAGTGTTGCGCAGCGACTTAGCCGAGAGCCGCCTGACCGAGGAGCAGAGCCGCCACACGATGCAGCATCTGTGGCACGTCATGGAAGCCACCAGCCGCGAGTATGACCCCGCTCAGCGCAGCCGGAGCGGCCTGTCCGGCGGCGACGCCGCCAAGGTGGAACAGGCCCACAAAGCGGGCAGGAGCTACGGCGGCGATTACCTTGCCGAGGTGACGGCGGAGGCCCTGAAGACCGCCGAGTGCAATGCCTGTATGAAGCGGATCGTCGCCGCCCCCACGGCGGGCAGCTGCGGCGTCCTCCCGGCGGTGCTGCTCCCCCTCGCCCGCGTGGGCGAGGCTGATGAGGATGCCATCTGCGAGGCCCTCTACGTGGCCGCCGGGTTTGGTCAGGTCATTGCAGCCCGCGCCACCCTTGCGGGCGCGGAGGGCGGCTGTCAGGCCGAGGTGGGTGCCGCCAGCGCCATGGCCGCTGCGGCCCTCTGCCACCTGAAGGGCGGCACGCCGGAGCAGTGTGCCGCGGCTGCCGCTATGGCGCTGGGCAACCTGCTGGGCCTCGTCTGCGACCCCGTGGCCGGTCTGGTGGAAGTCCCCTGCGTTAAGCGGAATGTTGTCGGCGCGGTGAACGCCGTCGCCTGCGCCAATATGGCGCTGGCGGGCGTGGACTACGCCATCCCCTGCGATGAGGTCATCGACGCCATGGGCCGCGTTGGCAGTCTGCTCTCCCCCGACCTCCGCGAGACCGGCCAAGGCGGCCTTGCCGCCACCCCCACCGGCGTCCGCATTGCGGAGCGTCTGGCTGAGAACGACGGCTGATGAATGAATAGACGAAAAGACGTACTTTTTTGAAGCACTCGAAGAAAAAACGAGAAACCACAGAAGATTTTTTCAAAAAACAGTTGACAAAACCCCGCCTGAGTGATAAAATACATCATGTTCCGACCGGGACGTATGCGTTGGTAGCTCAGCTGGATAGAGTGACTGACTACGAATCAGTAGGCCGGGGGTTCGAGTCCCTTCCATCGCACCAGAAAATGCCGTGAAATCGAAAGATTTCATGGCTTTTTTGTTTTTCTGGC